>Ga0116229_10014912_pt1 | contig 10707 bp, 4 predicted proteins | sample S1TSphgellanicum_3_FD_87313 | JGI IMG/M metagenome (GOLD analysis project Ga0116229, IMG submission 87313) | Host-associated microbial communities from peat moss isolated from Minnesota, USA - S1T2_Fc - Sphagnum magellanicum MG | ecosystem: Host-associated > Plants > Peat moss > Unclassified...
AAAGAGAAGGATGGGGGGTTTGCCCTTCGAAGTGAAGGATCTTGAGTGAAGCTTGCCCACATTCAAAAATCACCGAAATAAAAGGAAAAGTATGAAATATTTCAAGACTCGGGATATTGGAAGGATCCCCTTTTAAAGTGGCCTTTGTATGCAAGGATCGATTGGATTATTGACCTTCGAGTTCAAGGACTACTAAATAAGGTCATTTGGCCTGAGTTAAGAAGTATTAGACCCTCTTTAAAGGACAATTGGGCTTCTTCAATTCTAGGGTTTGCATCTTCTTAAGTTCCTTGGCAAGGCACAATGGACACAGGTCTCTTAGGGGTCTACCTGACCTAACCATTGACCTAACCATAGTTCAAAATCCACATGCCGATTGTGCAAATCATTGAAACCATTATGTTATGGAGTGTGCCGGGTACAAACCGTTGTATACATTTTGGTGCCCAACCCCAAATTTTTGGCTCACCCAAATTCATTCCTCAAAGCCACCTGCCTGCCCGGGCACATTCCTTAATACCGGATGCATCATCTTCTCCTCCATTTATTGGCTCTGTTGATGAGGGCCCAAAAAAAAAAATCATATTTGGGTATATGATGTAGAATACAATTTTGGCTTCAATTGAGAACCAATTGGGGGGGGGAGGGGGGGGGCTTTTGCAGACCTAAGTTAAGTGTTCTCTAAGCTATTGAATAATTTATAAAATCCATTTTGCATTTAATTTTACTTAACAATGATTTTTACTTACACTATTTCATCATTTTTATGATTTTTTTCAAATGGGCCATAAAGAATGCAGCCATTAAGTATGAGACAAAAGGGCCCTTGGTATTATATAGAAAGCTACATGGATTGGATGATTAAAAAAAAATTTAATACAATTGTTTAGATTTCGTGGGACCCATGTAAATTTCAAGGCTTTTTTCTGTCCCTAGTCAGTAGTTACACTAGGGATTGAGCTAAGTTCTTTTACATTAACCTAGGCCCTAGACCCACATTGAAATGATCATGCATTTAAGAGAGCTTCATTTAAAGCTCCATTGAATTATCCTTTGCTTTTATCTCCATGAAGGTAGAAGATTTTGTGCTATGGAACACCCCCGCCCTTAAACCCCAATAAATGTAGCTTTAAATTTAATTAAACTAAATTCCAATGACTATATTTTGTTATAATACATGTGGGGTTTGGGAATTTAGGGTGGGTTCTAAATTAAGTTCCCCCCCCCCCTTTCCCCAAATAATATTTTAAGAAAAATAACTTAAAATATTAAAAGAAAATATAATTAATCTAAGCTACTCGGTAATATCTTAAGCTGAAATATTATTGCCTATAATATATATATATATATATATATATATATATTCATTCTTGTTGATTTTGGCACTACCTATAATACTATTGCAGTTTGCAAAACCAACAAACATATGGAAATTTTCCAAAAGATTTTTTTTTTTCTTTTGGGGGTTGGGGGTTGGGAGGGGGAGCGAGGGGGGTGGCGTAATTATTTTCACAAATTGTACCACCCAGTTACGGACCCAGAAAAGACGCCGCCGCTCCCCATGCGCGGGAGCCAAAACTGTTTGTGGATTTGTTGACACTCCTGTGTTGTTTCCTCACCTCTCCAGGCTCTCTGTCTCTCGCTCCTCTGTCATTCGTCTCTGCCACCGGACTTCTAGCTCTTGCTTGCCTTGCTTTGAAGACGCAGGCGGTAGCAGGTTTGGCATCGCTGCTGCTGTGACTTTTCTGTTGCTTCCTTTTGGCGGTTGTCGCAGCTCATCATGTGCACGTCAGTCTCGTATTAACTCTCTCTGTAGACTCCATCTCTCTCTTATTCTTGTTCTCTCTCTCTGTGTATTTTATTCTTGTTCTCTCTCTCTGTGTGTTTTATTCTTGTTCTCTCTCTCTCTCTCTCTCTCTCTCTTTGTCTGTCTGCGTCTTAAGGTGTAGCGATTTGTTGTTTTCGGGAGTTCTAGTTGTGAACTTCGTAATTCTGGACGTGGAATTCGTTTTGGAGATCTCTTCTGTTTGATCCGACGTAAGGTCTTTTCTTCTTCTTTCTTTTGATTCATCTGTGCATCTGTTTCATCGGTGCGTCGTGGGAGGAAGAGTGTGCTTGTCTTGCTGCTTTTTGGAATATTCGGACATGTTTTTTTTGTGTGTATGTCGTGGTTTTTTTTCGTTTTTGGTTTCTCCCTGTTTTTCTTCTTGTCACGAATTTTGTTTCAACTGTGAGGCAATGAAAGTGATCATGATGTAGCCAAGATTTTCTTTTGCTTCGATGCTACTTTGTGAAGTGAAGGTCCATGTGAGCTGACAAAGTTTTGATTCTCCGGTTCAGGAGAGTGTGCAATGTAAGAGTTGCCTCTCGGAGCCGAGCACGTTTTCACGTCGCGAGATAGAAGAAACGTCGCGTCTACAAGCCCCGCTTCTGAGGTAGATTTCTCTTTCTTTGCAGGCGCAGGATGCTGAGCCTCTTAGAGAAATGTTTTAAAGATGCTTTCTTCTGTGATTTCCACCACCTTGCTCCTCGTGCAGCTCATTCTCCGTTTCTCGCCTCGTCCGTTTTGTTGCGTCTCAAGAGCGTAATAAGGGAAATGGAAATGCATGGTAAATTGTATTTTGTAGGCTCCGTCTCTTTACTGGACTTTCCATTTCGATTCGAAGTGGAGTCTTGTTTCGTTGGTGAGTCTGAAATGGACTATCCTGCCATGAAGAAGAGCCTTTCTGATAATCACAACAGAAATTGTTCCTTTGAGCTTTTTGACGAGAGCCTTCAGAGAATCACAGCAAAAACTGTTCTTTTGAGCTTTTTGATGACTGGACTATCCTGTCATAAAAGAGCCTGTCTGAGAATCACAGCAGAAATAGTTCTTTTGAGCTTTCAACTTTGTAGGGAATCTGCAATCAAAACTCCTTGGTTATCAAACAAAGAGGATCTCTGACTCTCAATATCATTGCAAACATGGTTTTGCTGGTTGCATATGGTGCAGAGCCCCATGGCAGGCATGGTGAGGACAGGAAAAAATATCTCAGACATGGAATGAGCCTTTTTAACGTGTGTATGATGCTTGCAACAATTGTGATTTGCAAGCACTGTCAGAAATATGGTGAATATTCTTTTCGTTATGCTACAGTGATTTGACTGGCAAAAATTTCTGAGTGCAGTATTGCTTCATATTTATTGCTTATTATCAGTAAATCTGTTGTCTGAGAGCTCTTTTGTGTAGCTTATTTTCAGCAGTGGGAGGACATCTGAGATCTACCATGTGGAGTAAGTCATATAGGACCTTCTAACAGGGTTGGAGTTAAGTCTTGTTCCCTCTCCTCACAAGTTGTAATGTGTTGATGTGCTATGTTGTTTGTGGTCTTTGCCCAGGCTAGTAGCCATGTCCAGATGCTTGATGCACAATAAAAGATGTATGTGCAAATTACTTGCAGAAATGAGACTTAGCCCTTCAAGCAGAACTCCAAGTGGTGGGTTGCATTTTAGCATGGGAGGATGAGGAAGCACATACTGAAAGACTCTCTGGCGAAAAGGACTTCTGTGAGAGCTGGGGCTTTGAAGTTTTAGGGCAGGAAATCAGCGATCTAAGGGAGGAGCTGGAGGTCTGCTGCAGAGTGGGGGTGAGCTTTTTGATCAACTCCTACCACTAAAATGGGTCAAGATCTTGTAGTGATAGACCATAAGGTGCTTTCAGAAACCAGTGCAAGGCTCTTGGCTCCAAGGAAGGTTGAGAAATTGAATGGAGCAGCTTCAGTTTCACAAAGCATTGCAGCAAAGCTCATGCAGAAGGACAGAGATTACAGCCCACTCTCTCACAACAAGCCAAAACCAACCTACACATTAGGCTCCAGGAAGTGCATAAGTGGTGAGCTCAATTTCTCATCAAAGCCTCACTGTCTGCATCATGGTATGAGCAGTGATATGATGGTGGTCCCTCCCCAGACAGAGTATGGAGAGCTCATGAGCAGACAAGACACAAAGGCAGTTGAGGTCAGCCTGCAGTTCTCAACTCTGCCCTTATTTCCAAACTTGTCAACAGAGCTTGCAGAATGTAGAGGCATTACAAGGGAAGGGACCTTTGTTGCTGTAGAATTGCAAACATGGTGACTGGTAGTTTTCTTGATGTACAAAATGAGTCTTCAGACTTCTGGTAATATAGATAGACTGAGCTCACGGGTTCTTTCCTTTGCAATTTGCAGAAGGGACAGGGGATTTCCAGAAGGAGGACAGTAGTGACTACGGCAGATGGGCTTCAAGGTCAGGGAGACCGTGGTGCAAGGAAGAGGGGGCCAACGGCCTCTATAGCCTGGGACAGCTTGAATAGATCCCAGGAATATAGCCCACAGCATGAGCTGGCAGCGATTCCTTTCAAGTGGGAAGAAGCACCGGGCAAGCCCAAGGAAGACAGACATTCTAATGTGAAGACCATTGCCGAGGCAGCAGAGAGGGCCACAGCCAGGAGAATTTTGCAAGGGTTTGAGAGCAGCCATATACAGGAAGTGCTTCGACAGAAGAAGACAGCAGCTCAGATTGTTGCAGAGAGCTTGTGTGATGAGGAGGAAGCTTCAGCTGAGGCAAGGTCCCAGGATTTTCGAGCTCTGGGAGAAAACTCTCTCTATGGCAGTTGTAGGAGTAGCCACAGGTATTATACCAGGACAACAGCAGCTGGGCTGCAGCGGAGCAGCAGCTTTCACGGATTTAGGCTGAGTGTGGATGGTGGCAGCCATGTCATCTCTGAGGTAGGGACAGAAGGTGACATTGATCTTGTGGCTCCTGCTGCTGCAAAATTCCTGGTGGAAACTTGTCTCTCCCCTGATGGCACTTCTGAGCAAAACCTAACGAGGATTCCTTTCAAGTGGGAGGAAGCTCCAGGTAAGCCCAAGTTTGATGATGCAGCTGATACTATGCCCAAGAAGCTCCAGCTCCCGCCTCGCCTGGTTGCATCCCCCACACAAAAGGTGTACTGTATATCTCAAGACTTGCAAGGTCGACAGAGACAGAGGTCAATGAGTGGCCCCCTTCTGGGATACCATCCTTCAGTTTCAAGTAACCATAGTTTGCCACCTCAGACTGGACCACATCAGCAGTCTCATCCTGCTGTGCGCTCATGCTCATCCTCAAAACAATCCATCTCTCCTTCAAGGATCCAGGCATTGGCCAAGCACCTTCCATGGAAGGTTTCTTCTACTGCACCCAGGCCTGAGAGTTTGTATGATGAGCAGACCTGGAAAGGTACAAGGGGGGATCCCTCACCTTCGAAAAGATCCATCTCTCCTTCCAAGATTCAGGCCCTTGCTAAGTATATGTCCTTCAAGGCTCCAAATGCAGGTCCAGCTCGAAACCAGGGCTCATATGAGGATGAAAAGTACTGGCAGACTGGACACCAATCCCCTTCAAAAAGATCCATGTCTCCCTCAAAGATGCAAGCTTTTGCCATGCATCTGTCATGCAAGGTGTCGAGTGCAGACTCTGTGACCCAGGAGAGCTCTTATGAGGATCAAATACAGAAAGCTCAAAATTCTTCACCCTTGAAAAGGTCCATTTCCCCTTCAAAGATTCGTGCCCTGGCTAAGCATTTGTCTTGCAAGATTTTGAATGCAACAGCCACAGAGAGTAATTCATATGAGGACACAAGCTGGCAACCCAGGAAACCTCCGCATAACTATGGTTCCAAGTACCACTCTGGCCCATTGGAGGGGTATCACAACAAAACCAAAAGAAGTGGTGCTGGATATGGTAACTCCTCTCTGGAAAGAAACTCTTCAGGTGTACTGACTTTGCAGCTCAACAGTGAGCAGGATTACAGCTCGCCAGCAGGACAGGAAAAAGCCACTAGGCAAGGGTCTAGGATTATTAGGCATGACACTGGGCCCCTGGAATCCAGTACCATTTCCTCAAAAAGGTCCATCTTGTCTCCATCACAATCTACCTCTCCATCCAGGATTCAATTGTTGCCAAAGCCGTTGACAAAGAAGGTGATGTCAACCCAAGAAATGGCAATCAAGGATCCCAAGTGGCCCATGCAAGGCAAGAGTTTGAGTCATTCGTTCACCACCCTCTATGGCTCTGACCCCTTGGAAAGACACTCTGAAAAAACTGAAGGCAATTCCACTTCTTTTTTCAAAAGGAGCTCCTTGGGTGTATTAGCTGGACCTCCTTCAAGCATTCAGCAAAGCTCAGTAATTGATTCTTTGGATTGGCTAAATAAGCAACAACAAAGTCCTCATGATCCTTGGTCTCCAAAAAGCATTTTTCATGGCCCGAATGGGAATAGCCAAGTGCCCACAAGTTCAGTTCCATCTTCAAGGTCTGACAATGACACTCACACGCAAATGACCACACCACCCTCCATCACACTTTCAAAGTCACTATCTCATGTATCATATGAATCTTTTGAGCATTGTTTTGAAGAACATTGTAGCCATAGATCAAGTTATCCTTCTCAGTCGGATGCAGATAATGTATCTCCTGTTGGCTCCCCATATTTGGGCCCTGCTTCAGCAGACTATGCAGCCCAGGAGTCTGGAAGAACAGCTGCTTCTGAAGGAGTGAAAGCCATTATGAAGCTCTGTAGGACAGGATCCAATTGGAGAAAATCTAAGAATCACCCAACCCCAGAGATATGGGCTCCCACACTTGCAACATATTTTCAGAGTGTGGAGCAGTCAGCTACCAGAAGTGGACAGCTCAATGCACAAGATGCTGTGAGTGGAATCTTGCATCTGGAAAAGAACAATAATGCAGATATGGACTTGGAAGATTCAAGTCTGGGGGAGTCCATAGAAGCTCCAACGAGGTTGCAATACAGAATGCCATCTGTTGTGGAGCAGGAGATGGCAGTTAGAGAACAATCTGGTTCTTCGAGCTCTAACCATCCCTCCTTCCTAAGAGTTAAACTCCCACCTCCAAGAGTTGTTCCGAGAGGGGAGAATCCATCTTGCTCCAATGGCATGTATACATGGGCTGATGGAAGTCCAGGGCCTTCAGCTCCTACAAACGAATTTGAAGATGGCTACAGATCACCTGTCTACACTGCAACTTTGGAGCTGTTATCACCCTCCAGAGAGCTGATTTCAAAAAAGAAGAACTTGGGGAAGTCGAGAAGCATCACCATGGGATTGCCCTCTGTGAATATTCACAAGAAGACACAGATAATTGTAAGTAATTATCTCCTGACTTTGTGTGAGCTTGATGTCTTCAAGGACTGAAAACTTACAGTTGTACCCTAGGAAACTGAGCACAGTGCATACATTTAATCATAACTCTGCTAAGACATACTATGTGCCATGTGGTTCATACTCGGATTTTGGGACTTGTTCATGGTGTGCAACTGAGATTCAGCAATGACTACGATATACCATATGGAGAAATTTGAGTTTACTGTTGACAATGTAAAATCAGTCTTCAAATCTATAACCTGTATGTCACATTGATTGTTTGGTGAGGAGACAAAGTTAAATCTAGGTGAGATAAACTGATGGAGCTTGCTGTGTGTACAGGAGGCAATGTGCAAGTCCCTAAAGCAAGCAATATACAATTGTGCAAGGCAGTGTTGTCGCAATACAAAATTACGGCTTCATGAAGACAAGCACTTTACTTCTACTGAATTCAGCTTCAGTTTTTGCAAGGTGAAGCTTCTTCTGCAGTCTCTTCTGCCATTGGATATTCAATAAAAATGTGTCACAACCTGTTATCCTTCTTTTGTGTTCTGATCCCTGCCTATGATCAACATGGATCCTTGATTGCATGGGCTAAAATACTGTCTCCTTGTTGGCAGCCAAATTGATTTGCGACATTGAGTTTAACTAACAGCAACGTGAAGGGCAGCACATTTTGCTTGTCTTCCTCAAAGCTTAAAGTGATCTATGGCACTGTTTCGGTTGTGGGTCATCTCTGGCAATGACTGGCATATCAACAAATATTGGTCATCCAGGCAGCCTCCACAGCAGAAAATGCTTTACAAGTAACCACCAAACTCTTCTTCTTCCTGTGTAAGTCAGACAAACATATTCCTAAGAAACTTGGCCAGATCAGCTGTACAACAAACGAGTTATCTTGACCAGTCATTGTGAGCTCAATATTATGAGGGCTACCTTAACGACTGCACCTCTCTCTCTCTCCACCCATAGGGAATAGATTGAATTACAGTGAGTGATGTCTGGTAACCACCAGTGAGCAGACAGAACCACAGCCCTTTTCTACAGTCAAAGTTTTATTGTACAATACTCAAGAACACCTTCTGGGACAAAATCAGAATGTGATTCTTATCACCATCTTTTGCTCCCATGTCAATAGTTTGATTGTTCAGCAATAGTTTCCAGGCTCTCCATCTCCTTTCACTGCATGATGCGATCCCAATTGCCATTTCAAGTTGAATATTGAATGATTTTTTCACTGAAAATTAAATTAAATTGTAGCTGAAATTTAATTGAATTTTTAATAAACCAATCGCTCAAAATTCAATATCTCCTACACCTTAGGTCTAAAAATTTCCAAATCACCTTCATTAAATCCTACTCACCAAGACTTTTTTTAAGTAATTTCAAGAGTGCACCCAATATTCCCCTACAATTTTTATTTTTTTATTTAAATGAATTTTAAGTGAGATAATTGTTTCAATATTCAATAATTGTTTCACTATAGGTCAAAAAAGTATGAAACCAACTTGATGCATACCTACTCATCCATTGAGGGCTTTTTAAAGGTACCAAGAGGCCCGCACAAGGCACCATGGTTTGGGAGATCCCAACGTGACAAATAAAACAAACTACCTTGTTTCATACACACTAGTGTGGCCTGTGCTGTTGGCCAAAGTGTGAACCCATTTTAAAGTAGGGAAACTAAACATATAAAAATGGTTTTTGTAAGGTTTAGGATTTAGAGTTAAATCAAACCCTAGATCTTATATCCAATTTTTGAATTTGGAGTGACACAAATCACTTAGAATTTGATATCTTTCACATCCTAACTCCAAAACTTACAAGATACATTTCAATAAAACTTACTCATCACGATCTTTCTAACAATGCCAAGAGCACATCCCCATTCCTCATACTTGAACTGAATGGTAGAATTTCAAATGTGACCACGTTTTCAACTAATTTTTCCTTCCAAAACCTGGCTTTTAATGATATATTTGAATTTTCAGTGACAAAAGTCATTTTAAATTCTATATCTCCCCATCTTAAATCCAAATCTTACAAAATATATTTTATTAAATCCAACTCCTCGAGATCTTTCCAACAACACCAAAAGCACATCCTAATTTTAATTCCTCTGAAATTTTTAGTTATGATTTAATTTAATTTTAATGAAAAAATCATTCAATATTCAGAAACTTTTACACTGCAAGTTCGAACATCATGAAACCAAGCCAATGCACCCCTCCTTGTCAAGAGCTTTCCAAAGATATGGAAAATTCAACATGAAACACCCTGGTTTGGGAGATCTCAGCATGACAAAACAAACTGAACTACCTTGCTTCATAGCTAGGCTATATATATATATATATATTGTAATGACAAGAAATTTCAAGGAATTGATATATGGAAGATTTTGCATAATCTTTTTCATACAGTGATGTTCTTGGACAAATTTTTGGAGACAATTCCAAGCGCCTAGAGAATCGATTTTGCATAATCTTCTTTCTCACGGTCGTTCCTGGACAAATTTTTAGAGACAATTCCGAGCGTAGGACACCAGGTGTGGGCCTTCGTCATTGCCGCCGCCGCTGACTACGAGTATGAAAAGGACAAAAAACACACCCGTCACACCCCTTTCACGTTCTCGATTTTCCACCGACGCAGCGAGCGCAGTTCGTGTTTAAATGCGCTCGCTCGTGCATTTTGTGTGTGTGAGAGAGAAACACACAGAGAGATAGAGAGACAAAACACGAGCGGAAATATTCAATTGAACCGGTCGGGATGGAGGGGATTGTGGAGAGGGGAGTGAAGGAGGTGGACTACTTAGCGGAGGAGCACAGTTCCATGTGCATAGCATGAAGATATTTCTCGCCGGAGGTCAACACGAGTACGAGGTCTCTACAAGGATTGCCAACCTTGTTGCCAACGATCCGGTACCTCTCTCGCTCGCTCTCTCAATTAGTCAATGTTAGTCTCGAATTTTCATCGGCATTGCAAGATGAGATAATGCCTGCCCTAAAACATATTCGGAGCGAAATTGTTTTGGCACAGTGATGATCGCTTTGCTATATTATTGTCGACAAAATATTACTGCGCCAAGCCTGCGGACGGGACCTTGGCACGGGAAAAGGATGTTGACTTTGTTGTCACTGAGCAAGTTGTAAAACAAACCTCGCCCACCTCTGTCCGGCCACACTCCCTACAGTCTGAACTCTGAAGACATAAGGATTTTACATGAGAGCCGCCCAGGTCCTAGTTGCTGTTGTTGGACTAACAACGATGTATCAGCCAGGTCCCTTTGCTTCTGTGCTTGCATGATGTTGCATGCCATTTGCATGCCTCAGCAATCTTGTGGCCCATCCCCATGTTTCTCTGCTCCTCAGGAATGCATTAGCAGGATCTAAACTGCAAAAAGCCTTCAGAGTTTTGCATGTCATTGCAGTCTATCAGGTCTCCCCTAGAAACTTCCCCTTGGCATCTTTTTTTATTCTGGACATTCCTGTGAATTAAATGAGCTGGATTGCTGTGTGGAAAAAAAGCTCTGCATGCCCTGATGTTG
>Ga0116229_10014914_pt1 | contig 10705 bp, 8 predicted proteins | sample S1TSphgellanicum_3_FD_87313 | JGI IMG/M metagenome (GOLD analysis project Ga0116229, IMG submission 87313) | Host-associated microbial communities from peat moss isolated from Minnesota, USA - S1T2_Fc - Sphagnum magellanicum MG | ecosystem: Host-associated > Plants > Peat moss > Unclassified...
CAACCCTTCTATATTTTGGCTACCTATTATAAAAATCTGGCTATTTTAAATTTATTTGAATTCTGGCGAATTGGGGTCATTTTTTTTATCTGTGTCAAAACCATGTTTTGAAGGTCAGTCAAAAAACTGCGCAAAAAAAAAGGAAACATTGCAAGGGACTGTGGCAAATCTCATCATCTAAGCATTTTCCTGAGCCACAAGAAGATTTAGCCAAATTTGGCTAGAGACAAGATATGGAAGTAGAAAATTTTAAGAGCTCCTTTTATATTTTGTCTATCTGCTGGGAACCTATCATAGAAATCTGGCGATTTAAAATATAAATCTTAAAAATGAACATTGCAAATGAACTATGGCGAATCTCATCATTCAAGCCGGACTGCTTCCGAACTCGCTGTTACACAAATAGCCGTATTTTTAAAACACACAGCAAAAGAAGCTTTCTTTAAGGTCCCGGCGAGATTTGAACTCGCGTTACTGGATTCAGAGTCCAATGTCCTGACCACTAGACTACGGGACCAGTTGTTGTGGTTCTCGTTTGAGATTATCTACATAATAGTTTATAGCGAGGTGTGTCCTTTCTCAATGAGGAATTTGCTTTGGCCCATCCTTCTTCCTCCCAAGAAGAGACTCAGTTCTACCAAAATAGTTATGAGAAGTACCATAGTACCAGGGCCAGTTCCACACTGATTATGTTATTTATCAGAAATGTTGAAGTTTAAAATAAAAAAAACAAAAAAATTCAGAAGAAAATTTTCTGAATGAAAATAAAGAATCTGATTGAACGTTTGGGGAATATATCATAATTTGCTGAAATGGAATCCTCAAAATTAATTAATTTATTATTCAACCAAACATGTGTCAAAGTGGCCAAGTTATTATATGGTACATCAATTTCATGTTCTAACAAACAACTTAAAAAATCCCTTAGTACAAATTATAGCCACCTTCCAAACAGGGATTTGGTTTTATGTACCTAATTGTAGCCCAAAACTGAAATTTTTCTAATTACTAGCACTGTACAACCAATAAAAAGTGAGCACCTATATCAACTATATGCCTATACCTAACCCCCCCCCCCCAAAATTTAAATAAAATTACATTTTTGACATGTTCCAAAATTTAACAACTACATGGCTAATGCCACCCCTCCCTGAATTTATTATTCAAAAATATATATACCATAGCACCTTGGCAGCTTCAGCACAATTACATTTTTTTTTTAAATTCTAAAATTAAAAATTTTTACTTCTCTCAAAGAACAATTTTTTTGTGAAGGAAAATGATTTTTTTGAAATATCCAGGCAATACTCTAATTTTCAAAATGAAATCTTCAAAGTCTTTTTATAAAAAAGACAAACACAAAAACACACAATTTAAAAAATTAAATATTTTTTAAGAGAATGAAGAACTAGAACATGTATAACATGAGTTTTGGGGTCAGTTCTAATTTCAGTTCGGATTCTAGTTTATCATGTCATTTGCAATTGGACATAATGCCTACGTGAAATTCATGCAATCAATGAGGATAGTTCATCATTGAAAGTAATTTCATCCATGGACATGGATTGCTCGCTATCATATTTTCTCTAGCAAAAATCTTTCCATTCTAGCTTGTCAATTTTATGCATCAAATCATCCATTCAAATGATGTTTCATCCTTCCATCTCATGCAATGGGATTAAATTTCAAAACTTGTGTAAATGTTGGACACTGAAAAAGGCATTAAATTCAAGCCTGAAACCTTTGAAATTGCTCTCAAAATGCAATTGAAAAAACTCTAGATTGCTCTTGAAAGTGTTGATCTTCTCAAGCTTAAGAGAGCCATCCAATGAACATGGCAACTAAGGCCGACTTGGCAAGATAGCGTATGAGGGTTACTTCTCAAACAAAATTCTTTAGCACAAATGTAGATTGAACAAACAAAAGCCTCACACAATACACAAACCATAGACAACGGAAAATGTGAAAGTTACATGTTTCGTGCTAGGATCATTCACACTTTTAAGCTTTGTCTTTATGCAAGTTAAAGCTTATAATGAGTAGCTTATCATGTGTGTTTAAACCAGTGTGGGGTGGGTATTTATTTTTATTGGTAATAATTGGGTCCACACATTTGAAAATAAAAATTAAAAAGAATCACTCAGGTCTGGTTCTTCAATTTCAAAAATATATAAAGAATCGCCCGGGTTTGGGTTTTAGAAACCCATAGAGGGGTAGTCATGAAGTAGGGGCAAGGGTTAGAGGCAGTGATTAGTCAGTTATAAGCCCCAATTCTTTGACAGAAACTCGAACGGGTACACTCCGGTTCTTTTATCAGGGTTTCTGGAAGACCCTTTTAAAAGATAGGTCAAGTCTTTAATTTTTTAAAACTCATAGTAAAGCAAGAGTTTTGTTTTGAAGTTGCAATATGTGGCACAACTACAAGTTTTGAAAGTAGAATGCAAAACAAAATCTCAAAAAAGATTTTCATGGTTGCCATTGAAATCAAAAAACTAAAATCCAACTATTGATTAACCCCACAAAAACTCCAAAAATAGATGGCAACAATTTTATTTTCAAGGTGCAAAAGGTAGCACAATCACAAGTTGCAAAAGGTAAACTGCAAAACAAAATCTCAAAGAGCAATTTCATGGTTGCTATTGAAGTTAAAAAATTAAAATCCAACAATTGATTAACTTTTTAAAAACTCCAAAAAATGTGAATCAAAATGTGAAGGTTAAATTTCTATCATGTTTGATGCTTCTAAGTCATAAGGAAGTCTTCTAAACCTTTCCATTTCATCTTCCATCTAGTCGTTGACCTCACACACACAATTTAGCTTGGATAAGCAAAAAACAAAAACACACATTAGATTCACACAATTATATTGAGACTGGCTAAAGACACAAACACATTGAAAAATTAAGGATTACAAAAATAAAAACATGATACAAACATAATGAAAACATGAGGATTGAAACACCAATACACAAGATAAACACATCAAAAACATAAACACTAAAGACACAATGATAGAAGACATAACTAGGACTAAAGCACTGAAGACATAGTGACATTGAAAACAAAAAGATAGAAGATATGATGGATTTAGGACATAAGACATAAGACCCCTAGAAGACACAAAGACAAAAAATATTGTTGGCAAAAGGTTAAATGGACTTAGGACAAAAGACCCCCAAAAGACATAAAGACAAAAGAGAGTGTTGGTAAAAAGCCTAATGGACTTAGGACAAAGACCCCTAAAAGACACAAAGACAAATGAGACTATTGGCATAAGGCTTGATGGACTTAAGTTAGAAGACAAAAAATCCTAGAATATAGAAAAACAAAAGAGATTATTAGCAGAAGACATTTAGGACTTAGAATAGTCCACACAAAAACACTTTCAACTAAGGATAAAATACACAAAAACACATAGGATTAAAGACAAATGGGATTTAAGACTTTGGATTGAAGACACAAAGACACTCAACATTTAGGTCTAAAAACACAAAGACAAAGAAAATATGATAGAAGCCACTTAGGAATTAAGGTTTGACTACCATGAAAAAGCAAAGACAATTACAAGGCATTCGTAGAATTGAATGGAATCATAGAAGAACTACCAAAATTTAACATTTGACAAATGTTTCCATTCATCATTTTCAACCTAGCACAAAACATGGATAAACCATTTCCACATAGGAAACATGTGGAATTAAGAAGCACAATGCAAATCCAAAGAATCTTCATTGTTGACTTGGTCTTCAAATTCAACTTCCAACTTTGCCATCAAATCAAGTTTTGTTTCGCATGCAAATGCAACATCAATGTGTTTCAAATAGCTAATCCATGGATTATATGGCCATTTTTTATGGACAAATATTAACTTGTCAATATTTTCCATTTGAAGACGACATTTTTGAAGTGTAATAAAAATGCCAACAATAAAATGCATTTTGTCTCTATTTGGCTGGCTGGGATGCCAAGTATGTGTTTTGCAAGTGTTGGAAACTTGTTTTGTTTTTTACACCACCAAGATAAGGGGCACTTTGCAATTTTCAACATCAACTAGATACCGATAGAATCCAATAAATTCTCTTGACACAAGGTCCCTGTGAATGTCTGCATTTTGTTGAAGTGGTTTGAAAAAAATCTTCAACATTGCCTTGAGATTGCAAGTCTACAACTTCTTCAACACCAGCAGGCATCAACGACTTGGTTGTTTTTGTCAATAATGGCAATAGGAGTTGTTGATTGTATTCATCAACAAATAACATCATTTTCATGACCGAAAAAAAAGAAGTCAACTTCATGTTCTTAAACCTTGGATCAAACATTAGAACCAACATGTTATGGCCTTTTTTTATCATATGATGTAGAAAGGAGATAAAGGGCATAAGAACCTCCAAAATTTGTTGTTTCATGCAGACTACGAACTTGTTTAACTCATGATAAAAAAAATCCTCTTCCACCAAGCTATCAATAATAGGTTGGAATGTCAATTCTTCTCGAATATCCCGACACCTAGATATAACAAATTGCAAGTCCTTTGAAAGCACCCCGTCAAAACCAAACGATAAAAAAATATGGTGAAAAATATGAAAGAGAGGCATGTTAATTAAACCTATACCCCATAGTTAACCATGGTAATTGTGCATCCCAATATTGCGTTTTGAGTCCATATTTTCACTATCTTTGTTTCATTGTTCACGCCATCTTTTCAACTAACCTAGTCACTTCAAAATGGTTCGTGAAATAATGTGATAATCAAGTAGTGCATTTTCACATAACTCTTGGGACTCCCCTCAAAACTTCATACTTTGGTCGATGGGTACTTTAGCTTGAGACCCAAATTTACTAAACACCTTATCCACAAATGCATAGGTAGTGCCCTCACTATTATGAAATCCAACAATGGCACCAACTTTAGCCACTTTGAAAAATGTTTGATCATAACCAAAACATATTGATTTTATTTAATGGTTAAACAAAATGGGTTGACAAAATCCAAATTCCATCAATATCCAAGCCCCATAATGGGTATTGGTTAAAAATGAAACTTAATGTCCCTAACTTTAATTCAAAACACAACAACTAACAATCGGGATGGGACTTTCATCACAACTTCACATAATGGTTCCAAGGGTGATGGAGACAATACACGAGATTGTAATGCCACAGACTATGTGTTGTACCATAGTGTAATGGCACTTTAGAAAGTTAATGCATCTTGGAAGAATAAAACCTGGCTTGCAAATCTGTCATCAATAACAGAAACAAAAAAAGGCATAATCATGCACTTCACAAGCACAAGCATAAACACGATAAAAAAGAATGAATAAAAAGATAAGTACTTTGTTTTCATGGGCGTGTTCAAGTTTTTGGGCCATAACCTTGATTGAATGCAAGCTTTGTCCCATGCTTGCTTTCCCTTGCTTGATTTTTGGGCCAGGTAATGTTTTTTTGCAAGGAAGATTGCGTTGCCTTTATGGATGTCAAAGGTAGACCAGTAGACACTTTTTCATTTGCGGTAGCATATAAGTAGATTTTTGATAGTGCATGTTTGAAAGAAGTGCCATCAAATGGTTCCAAGAAGCCCAAATTATTGCATGATATAATAGAAGTCAGGGCACTTACACATGTTCGTAAGTTGGACATTTCATATTTAACAACTGTAATAATTTTATGGGTTAAGGAAAACCTATCCAGTAGTTCATGTAATTTAGGAGCCATTGCAACACCGCTTGTGTTTGAAACTTCAAACAACTCGATGGTGACATGTCTGGCTTCCCAATCACTTGAAATAAAATTCACCACAACAACAAAGACATCCCTTGCTCCTTTTGACATCCATAAATCAAAAGTGCAAGTGGCCAATATATAATCAGTTAATGTTGATTACACATAAGTGGTCATAGTCTTTTCAATCAAACTTGACATAGTTTCTTCAACAAAACTCTTTTTGGGTGGGAATAGAAGTTGAGGACATAGCCTACACACCAACCTTTGGAGCCAAATTAATTTGACAATCCTCATAAGCATCAACCCTTTAATCACAAACAACATCAAATCTTCCAAAAAACAACTTGAATTGCATCATCTTTCTTGAATTTACTGGTAGAAGAAAAAACCCATAAATTGCATAAGGAGATATATGTGCCTTCTTTTTACTTAGCTCACGATCAAGTGGAGATCTTATAACAAGGTTTGTTGGATCTTTTAGCAATTTTTACAACAAAATAGAATGGTCAGATTCAACATGTTTTTTCATGGTTGTTATGCCATTATATTTATGGTATGCAATGAGGCCCTTCTTACATCTTGTGCGCATGGCCAAGATTTCAAGAGGAGTTGTTTCATTGTGGCAAATAATGCATCTCATAATTTGATTTTTAAAAAGGTTGATAGGTTGATTATCATTTACCTTGAAGAATGCCTATGTGATTGAATTGCGGTAGTGTGGCTTCCAAGTCAATATCTATTTCTGCAAGTTCTCCAAGTGTGTTTCAAAAACACGTTGTTCATCAACACCATCAACATCATCATCATCAGTTGGAATCTCCATCTTAGACTTAGTTTCATGCAAAGTTTGCACATTGCCAACATTATAATTACTATCATATCCTATGGATGTTGGAAGAACTTCATTAGTGGAACTGATGTTGTGAGGCATTGAAAAAGAAGCCATCAAAATAGCAAAACCTAGCATTGTTGTAACAAAAGTAGTAAACCCTAACACTATAGTAACAAAAGCAAGATGACAATAAGAATGGGATAGGATATAGGTTTAAGGTTTAAAGGATATGGAAAAGGATTGTAACTCTGCAATGACAATAAAGGCGAAGATGCCACCCAATGTGCAGCTTCATGCCTCAGTAATGATGATTTTAGTTTAAGGTTAAAGCAACAAGTGATGGCAGAAAAAAAGAGATGATGATAACATGTTGGACGACATGATCAGAAGAAGGAGATGGTAATGCAATATTGAACAACAGTAGCAACAATAGTAACATGTGTGCAAATGTGAGAAATCAAAGTTGAATATGCCACCCATGCAGTTTCATGTTTTAGCCATGATGGTTCTAATTTAAAGTAATGAAGCAACATGTGATGGCACAAGAAAGTAGATGAAAGCACATTCGACAACTTGATCAATGAAAAAAAAAGATGATAATATGAGACTAAACAACATAATCAAATCAACAATAGTAGCAACAAGTGTGTGAATGTGAGGATTCATCAAACACCACAAGGCAAAATCATCAACAAGAGAGCACAAAACACAACAAAGAGGACAATAAAAAGAATTTACCTTCATTGAGTTCATTGACACTTAAGCGTTGATGTTGCTCCATGCTCCCAATTTGCCTTTAGAAGCTCTTAAGCATATTCATGAACATAAATGTGCAAGTCAGTGACGTGATGTGAACGTTGCAAGTAGCAAAAGATAAAAAGTGGCAACTATGGAAATTGAAACATCATGAAATGATGCAAGCTACAAGGACTCATCACACAAATGGCACACAAGAATGAACTACCTTAACCTTAACCCCTACTATAGCCTCCTTCGGGTATGAAAGGATATGGAATTGGGTTTTTGAGAGGCACCCTGTATTTATAGTCTCCCCAAGTAGGGTCTGGTTATGGATGCTTAAAATTTTTAAATCATCGATTATGACAAGGGGCATGTGTTAACTTCCAAAAATGCTGGGTAGGAGGGGGGTCTAGGTTTTTGAAAAAGTAAAACCCAATGGGTATATATGCATATACCCAATTTGATACCCAATTAATACCCAATAAAAAAAAAACCTGCCCCCACCTTGGTTTAAACCTTACCTTATGGGGATCAATCGTAAAAAAACACATATGTTTTTTTTTCGGTGAACATTTTATAATTCAAATGACGCATGAGTTTATTGTATCATTAGTTTGTGGTTTATAAAAGTCATATCATAAAGCTTAACAATAAATTAGTAACATGAAAATATGAAAATGGAAAATGAATTTAACACTTTATCCATTACCTTTTAAATATTTGAAACGAAAAATGAATCATCCATTCTTTTCATTGAAATATAATAAATATTATCATTCATTAAACTAGAAGCTAATAATATTAATCTTTTTGAACACTCATCCTTTCCATGAATGAATTTCTATGTTTAACATCTCCTTCCCAAGAATTTACTGTTTTGTCCCAAGTTAAACAAAGTGATTTTTATTTATGAATAACTTGAAATAATTAACTAACATATACAAATCCAAAATAGGTGCCCAACTAGAAAATCTTATTACCTATTAAGCCCATGAGATCATTATTTATTTCCCATCTCTATTGATCTTTTTATCCATAAGCCATGTTATTTACGAATTTCACTTCTATTAATTCAATTTGATGTTACATTATGACTTAAACCAAGGCATTATGAATTACAAATAGGAAACAATCTTTTTATAAAAGAATTGGGCCTTGTATAGACTTTTGTATCTTGTGCAAATCCCACATATATATATGTTTAAAGTCATCTTTCTGTATTGGTGAAATCTTGCCAAATAAAAAAATTGAAAATTAAATGATTTTGGAGGGTTTTATTCACTAGAAGTGAGGGAGAAAATTAGTAAAAAATGTTAGATCTCTATATTTGGTTTAAAGTGTGTAGCCAAAAATATAGTAGGATGATTAAAGATTTCTACCAGCATTTTGTTTAGCAAAATGTTGCCAAAATGCGAAGGGAAAATTCTATTGATAGAATACTCTTTTTTTCTGAAACGTGACCAAATTTCCAAACAAATGGATTTTTTTGGCCACATTTGAACTCTGACTTTTTTTTGGTAGCATTTTAGAAACTAGTTTTAAAACTATGTAGACACCTTCTAAAAACCTGTCAGGATTTAATGCAAAATCCCTCTTGAGAGGTTAGCCAATGACACAACATCAGAAAATTGAAAAGAATATTACTAATTTGTCCTTCATATTTGGCTAAATCTCCCTAAGAATGATGGCCACTTTTTCTATATCTTCCCAATTCCTAGGATGATCGTCTTTAGCTACATACAAAAATTCCAATAAAAAAACACTAGTCTAAAGTCCAAACCCACTTTCATGCAACAAAGAAGGCTATGCTTCTTCATCCGTAGTACCATGCACAGGCCAATGTACTGGTCCACATGGAACGCTTAGAGCATCTCCACCCCCACACTGGCAAACACCCCTTTTCATTAAATCTTACAGGACGATAGCGCAAATCCTGCTGGTCCCCGGTCCATTTTGCAATGGTCATTTTAGCCCCTTTACAAGCTTTTTTCCACCATGGATTTGGACAGAGACTATTACTCGTCCAGATGTAAAGACATAAATGGTCTTTGAGTGTTTAAAGGGACTTTTATGACATTTGTGGGTGGGGACAGTCATCATTGAACAGTATTCTATTCTAAAATAAAGAAGTTTTGGGGTGGAGATACTCTTACAGTGTTAATATTTTGTGTGTGGTATAGTCTCTTAAGGGCATCTTTGTGTGTGTGTGTGTGTGTGTGTTTTGGATTTTTTTGGTTATTTTGGTTTTTTTTGGCATGTGTTTTTAGTTTCAACACATGTTTGTCAAATGATTAATGAAATTGAAGATTTCATGTTGAAAATAAAAAAATATTGAGTTTCCCATAAACCATAAATTCTCTATTTTCCTGCACGCAATTTCATTATTTGAGATACATAATTGTTTTGGAAATCTCCACATTTCTACAAATAATTGAATTAATGCCCAGGTACTACAGTATGTTAAGTAAACATGTACCCTAGATGGTGGGTGGGGTCTACATTTGATAACATCATTTGAATCGTGTCAAATGCCTTTTGATTTGCACAAACATTTGTTAAGAAATTATTAGTATTATTGAGATTTTTTGCAGAATACGTGGAAGTCCTTTCATTAGAGTGTAATCACATTGAATTGCAAGAAAAGAAAAAGAAAAAAAGGAAAAAAAAACTTTAAAAGCTAAAACTTGCTTAACATATAGGAATAAAAAATATTTACATGCTGAAATTTGTAGGGAGAACTTAGAAGCCCATTGGTGTCAATTGGAGATTTGGTCTACAGAATATGACTAGAATTTCCACTATTTCTTTCTAAACTAAATGGTTTTGTGAAAACCATTTTTGTGAAAGAAAAAAATTGCAAAAATAGTCAAATTTACACTTAGAAAAACAAAGGTTTCGAAAAGTTTCCCAAATTTTTGTGTCAATAAAACCACGAAAATTGTCACGAAAAATAACAGGTTATTACACACAATAAGGCCATTGGATGGATTTGGCACTGCCCTCAGCTCCCTCCTCAGGCGGGTGCCTTATTCTGGTAACATTCCATCCATGGGCCTTTACAAATGGAGCTTTGATAGGCTTTAAACATGTTGAGTTCTGCATTTGTAAGAAGTCACAAGTTAGAACACTCCCAAAAAGAGAACAATAAATCATCCAGCCTCAGTTAGTTATAGCAGGTGCACTAAAAAATAGCCTGTACTTTCGAACAAAGTTCAACCTGCACAAAGCATGAAAATTGGTTTGGCCCTGTACATTTGCACGGGGCATAGTGGTCTCACAAGGCCACCCTCAAAAAAAATGCAACTTCTGATTGGCCAATGTTGTGGCATAGTCTCTCCTTTATAGTATCCAATTTGTCGGGTTTGGGGGGGGGGGGGGGGGGGGGGGGGGGGGGGGGGGGGCAGAATC
>Ga0116229_10014915_pt1 | contig 10705 bp, 7 predicted proteins | sample S1TSphgellanicum_3_FD_87313 | JGI IMG/M metagenome (GOLD analysis project Ga0116229, IMG submission 87313) | Host-associated microbial communities from peat moss isolated from Minnesota, USA - S1T2_Fc - Sphagnum magellanicum MG | ecosystem: Host-associated > Plants > Peat moss > Unclassified...
TATCCGCAAGCAGCTCTTTTGACACAAAACTATCCTGACCGTTGATCACCAATATCCGGGCGGTTTGTCTTATTGGTGTGCCGGAGCTGGATGCCGTCTGCCGGGGGGCGAGGGCGGTCAAGTCACGAATGCCGCTACGCTGATAGGTGATGTTGACCGCGATATCCGGCGCTTCCCAGCTCGACCTTTGCGGAGCGAAAAGGGCGACGTTAACTTCTGGTATCTCTTCCGCAAGTGCTGGTCCACTAACTGTCCACGAAACGGCATTCAAACCGCGACTCTTCAGGCTGAGATTAAAGTTGTGTGCGGTGCGCTGCCACCAAGCGGGAGGGTCGGACGGTTGGTAGGGAGTGATAATCGGCCCGGTGATTGGGATTTCGTTCGCAAGCTGAACAATGCCGCTAGCCGTAGTGCTAGTGACTGACTTTAAGATAATGACGTTAATTGACGAGATGTTTTGCTGTTTAAGAGACTTTTCTAGTGACTCGAAGATAGTTGGATTAAGGTCTGTTGTGATGAGAATCGAGTGATGGCGAGGTGTGACAATTAAGGTTGATGTCGTCGCACCGGAGGCAAAAAACGTGGATTTGGAGGCATCGACTGGGACTATTCGGATTGGCCGGTGGGTCCATTGACGAAGATTGGCGCCAGCAAAAAACGCAGCGACAGCCAAAGCGGCAATAATCATCGGCGGGGCAAACGGTCGTTGTTGACGTTGGCTGCGGTAGGACGATCCGCCAAGCCTCTCTCTGGCCGGTACCTCCTCTGGTGATTTCTTTATCAAACGATCCCCTTTGCTCAACTGCCTATTATACTTAACGTTAGGCCGAAGGGGCAAGCAAGAGGCCAAGAAGAGGCGATGACGGTCATTTTTAGTGCTGTTTAAATTGACTTTCACGCTGGCAAAGGGGTAAGATATACAGCTTGAAAGGCGTGTCTTGTCTGTGTTATTTGTTCGAGACATGAAGAACTTATAATGACCAGAGTTGGTCTAGTACAGCTCGGATGTCCGAAAAATCACGTTGACGCTGAGGAGATGATGGGTGCCCTTGCAGCCGAAGCGTCTGGATCATGCGAGTTTGTCGCGAATGGTAAAGACGCCGATGTCATTATTGTCAACACGTGTGCATTTATCGAGTCCGCCAAACAAGAAAGCATCAATGCGATACTCGATGCCGTGAAGCTTAAAAACCGTGGGATAGTTAAGCGAATTGTTGTGACGGGATGTCTCGCCCAGCGGTACGGAAGCGAACTAGAAGCCGAGATCCCAGAGATAGATTCCATCTTAGGTGTTGAGAGTGCACGCTCGATTAGTAATGTGGTTTTTGGCGAACTGCCAAGGCTAAAGGCCAATCAAACAGACCTGACGGAAAAATATCCACTTATTCCCAACACGCGAGTACGCTCGGGGGCGACCAACTGGACGGCTTACCTAAAGCTCTCCGAAGGCTGCGATCACCAGTGTACGTTTTGTTCCATTCCCGCATTCCGAGGCAAGCATCGGTCCAAATCCATTGAGCGGCTTGTTCAGGAGGCGACTCAACTCGCAGCATCCGGCGCAAAAGAGCTCAACTTGGTGGCACAGGATACGACAGCGTACGGTATGGATCTCTACCATAAGTTGGCGCTTCCCGAACTGCTCAAGCAATTAGGCGAAGTTGAAGGCATCGAGTGGATCAGGCTTCTCTACTGCTATCCGACCATGGTGACCGACAACCTAATAGATGTTTGGCAGTCCGTTCCCAAGCTTCTCCCGTATATCGATATTCCGCTTCAGCACGCTGACAACGAAATATTGCGCGCAATGAAGCGGGGTGGATCTGTCGAACTGTATCGACGCCTATTTGCAAAATTACGCGACCGAATCGATGATCTGACTTTGCGTACGACGTTTATCGTGGGATTTCCGGGCGAAACGGATGAGCATTTTGCCAATCTGATGGAGTTCGTAACAGATACTCAGTTTGACCGCTTGGGTGTCTTTACCTATTCTGCCGAAGATGGCACTCCTGGTGCCCTTCTCCCAGGTCAGGTGCCGAAGAAGATTTCGTCGGCGAGGCGTGATCTGCTCATGAAACAACAGCAGCCAATCAGTCTAGCTCGAAATCGCCGTTGGATTGGACGTGAGATTGATGTTCTTGTCGAGCATGTCCGAGGTGCTGATGTCGTCGGAAGATCTATGCGGGATGCGCCCGAAATCGACGGATCGATCACCATAAAGAACTTTTCTGGGCGGCCCGGTGAAATTGTCAAAGCCGTCGTCACAGAAGCGCAGTTCTACGATTTAACTGCCGAAACGCTCGCCGTTCGAACAATGGCAGCATCTATTTAACTAAAAATCTTAGTTTATTACTCCGGAGGAATATATTGGCAACTAGAATTACCGCGAAGAAAGAATCATCGCGACCAGAAGGCGTTAAGCCCAAGACCGACCAAGAGCTCAGCACGTTGGCGATTGACGAGTTTTTGGTGCAGAAGCTCTACCAGGCGATTATCGCACACGGAGAGCCAGCAAAGCTTGTTGATATCCAGAAATCGCTCGACGATGAGTCGATCAGTCTTGGACTGATCAAGCAAGGGCTTGTCAACCACCCGCAGAAGTTTGTTCAGGTTGATCGCCGCTGGGATGTGTCCACCCGTTATCTCGACCGCCAGCGTCCAGCAATTAAAATTCTAGAAGAAATCCTGACGACATACGGTTCTCCAATGGCAGCATGGGATGCTGCTCATGAGCTCGGTCTTGTCTTTCATCGGAGTACTGAAGGCCAGCAGAACACAGCCGAAAGGCTGCTGACATCAAGCAGCACATTCTTTGCGATCCAAGCTGGTTCCGAGATCAAATATGGTCTAAAGTCATGGCTTCTCGATGTGCAAGACAGCTACAAGACTACGGACGACCTCCTGTTTTACAACTACCTGCCGGCGAATGCTCTGAAGCCGTTTGAGTCGCTCAAACTGGACTGGGAGAACGATCCATCGGCTGCGGCAGTGAAAGTCATTAATTCGGCGCACGGCAAGCCTGCTGTTGTCGACAATCGGCTTCTTCTCTTACTCGCCTATCTGGCGCTTGAGGACGATTTTGACGGTACGGCTATTTATGCTGCATTTGTACGTTCTGACGAGCTTGTTGCGCTCCCAGGGCATCGGTGGACCAATCTCGCCGGGGCACAGTATCTGCAAGATCAGTTCCGCAAGCTAGGTCAGGCTATCGCCGAAAATCCAATTGAAGAAGACATCGAAGAGGAAGCAGCAGCGCCTCTCTCCATCACACCGCAGGACTTGATAGAAGTCGAAAGAATTTTGACCGACTCGTCGGAAAAGGCAATACACGCAGTCGACCTGCTCGATCAACTCTACGAAATTACTCCGGGAGATCCCAGTTTCGCGAACGACCTGGCCACTTTGACGGCGGCATTGGACGCAGCGAAAGACAAATTCGAATGGGTGGGATACGACAGCTATCGACCACTTGGCTCGCTGCCTCCATTTATTGGACAGGTTCCAGAAAGCCTAGTGTTTCCGGTGATTCCGTTGGTCGAAACGCCTGAAGGCGATGTTCTCGATCAGATGCTAGAGGATGAGGGCTTCGAAAAGGGACTCGAAAAGGAGATCCTTTCACCCTATGCGCAAGATGTTAACGATCAGGAGCCTTCTGATGTGACAATTTGGCCCGATGGCGAGTCGGCATCATCCGACTCGATCAAATTGATCTTGAAGGCACACCATAAAGAGATCTTCACATTTCCTCTTGTCCAGATCCCAGTTGGCTTTATTGCTACTGAGCCAAATGTGGTGGAGATTACGCTCCGTGACACATCGGGCCGGTCTTACCAGGCCTTTGCGGACAATAAAACGCAGCTCCTTTACGGCCTTGGACTGTTCGACCTATACGCGGACATTATCGCCGACTCCGGTGCGGTAATCTATTTGAAGAAGACATCGACACCAGGCGAGTTCCTATTCGTCAACAACGGTGAGAACGATCCGGACACCTATATTTCGCCAGAGCGACACCAGGTTCTGCTCGACTATCGTGCGGAGATTGAAAGCGGACCGTCTGCGGCCACTTACGACCTGGTACGGTACATCTTAGAGCACTCGAATTCCGGTATGTCATTCCTTTTACTGCTGACAGAACTTAACATTGTCCGCAGAGTGAAGCGACGACAATTGGCATCAATACTCAGTGCGTGGAGCGGATTTAGTGTGCGTGCGGGCCTCTGGTCGTTCGATGCCAAAAAGGCTGCACAGGGCTTCAACAAGTCTAAGAGAAAGTACGTCCTGTAAAGACTGGAGACAGATCGATGCATTCCCGCAAGGTTAAGTTCGAATTTCCGTTAACACAGATACAGGTTCCTGTGGTTAGCAGTTTGGTGAAGGAGTTTGATGTCGCGCCGAATATCTTAAGTGCAAACATCAGCCCACTCTCAGGCGGATGGCTGATCGTTGAACTGATAGGGGATGAGCAGCAGATCGAGCGGGCAGTAAAATGGACAGTCGGTCACGGTATCACCGTGACCGATTATGTCAGTCCAGCAGCGTAAGCAACTGGCGGGCATCGTTAAGAGCCGCACGGAATGCCTCTAAAACAAAGTCGATCTGCCCTTTTTCGATGATTAAGGGTGGTTCGATTCGTATAACATTTGGGTTGTTGAGAGTGTATGCGGCGACCACTCCGCGATTTGCCAGGGAGCCGATTACCAGCTTGGCTATATCAGGATCGAGAAACTCCACTCCGATCATCAGGCCAAGCCCACGTGCTTCTAACAAAATATCTGGATTTTCCTTTTGCAGCGAAATGAGGTTCGCAAGGAAATAGCTTCCAAGTTCTGCGCTTCTTTGATCCAGATGCTCCGTTGTAATGATATGCAGCGCGGCAAGCGCCGCCGCGCAGGCAGCTTCGCCACCACCGAAAGTGGACGAGTGGATGAACGGGTTTTCGCGAAACACCTTATCCCAAATGGCCTCGGTCGATACAAAGGCGCCAACTGGCAGCACTCCGCCGCCCAGAGCCTTTGCTAAGGTCATAATGTCAGGAACGACGCCCCAGTGCTCTACCGCAAAGAGCTTGCCTGTGCGCCCAAGCCCGGTCTGGACTTCGTCAACGATAAGCAGCGCTCCGTTTCTCGTACATATCTCTCGAACCGCCGGCAAGTAATCGTCCGATGGCAAACGAATGCCGCCTTCGCCCTGAACTGCTTCAATGATTACCGCTGCCGTTCGATCAGTCACGACCGTGCGTACCGCGTCGATATCGTTCCACTGTACCGTAGTAAATCCGGGAAGCAGCGGTTCAAAAGGTGCGCGGTAGAGATCTCGCCCAGTGGCACTCAACGCTCCCATTGTCTTTCCGTGATAGCTTCCGGTCGTAGAGACAATCTCCGTTCTTCCGGTAGCCATACGAGCGATCTTCAGTGCTCCCTCGACAGCCTCCGTTCCGCTGTTGCACATGAATGTATATTGGAGGTTACCTGGCGTGATGGACGCGAGCATCTCTGCGAGATCCGCCAAAGGTTTGTTGAGAAAAGTCTTCGACGACATCGGTATACGGTCAAGCTGATCTTTAACGGCCTGTACAACAAACGGGTGACGGTGACCAAGTGAAAATACACCAAACCCGCCGAGGCAGTCGATATACTCGTGGCCAGATTCGTCGGTAATAACACAGCCGCTTGCGGTCGTTTCAATGTGATCGAATCCACCGATCTTCAACAATGCGGCTTGGAGCGGATTAACAAATTTCTGATACTTCTCAATAACGTCCTGAACGGCATTCTCGGCGTTAAGGACTTCCGAATCTGTTTTCATGGCAATAATGGTAGACGATCTTAAATTGTTTGTCAATGTTGACGTAGTTTGTTACCTAGGTAGAATCGATAGATCAAGGAGATACGGTTTTGACTTGGACTCTCAGTGGTTTTGCCGATGAAGCGGGCGGTTCCGTGAGCGAACAGATTGAAGCGCTTCACTCCTCAGGGTTCAAATATATCGACATTCGCTCCGTCAACGGCTACGGTATTGCGGAACTTCCGGTCGACCAAGCGACGATGGTGAGAAAGGTGCTCGATGATTCGGGCATTCTTGTGCAGATGCTCGGCTCGCCAGTTGGAAAGATCGATATCGAGGACGATTTTTCCATCGATCTTAACCGATTGAAGCATCTTGCGAGGCTGGCGCCGATTCTTGGTACTAATGCGGTACGTATATTCAGCTACTACAATCGAAGCCTCCGGCCGCATGGACAGTGGCGAGAGATTGTTTTCGAACGACTACTTGCACTGCGAAATTCCGCCAGAGCACTTGGACTGGTACTCTTCCACGAGAACGAGCGGGGTATATTTGGCGATAGTCCCAGCGATGTCGCGCTAATTGCTGCTGAATTGCGCGACGGTGTATCGTTTAAGACGATATTTGACTTCGATAACTACACCCAAGGCGGGGTGAACGCCTGGGACGCCTGGTTGGCAGTTAAAGCAGATGTCGATGCGTTCCACCTAAAAGACAGCCTGAATTTTTCCCAAGTGCCGGTAGGGCAGGGGGATGGTCACGTGGAGCAGATCCTCGTCGACGCGCTCTCGTCCGGCTGGGACGGCCCTCTGTCGGTTGAGCCGCACCTCAGCCATTCCGGTGCGGTCGCCGCCACCGGCCCAAGCGGCCTAGAAAACCGGGCCTACAAGGACATGTCCGAAAAAGAACGCTTCGTCCTCGCTTCGAAAGCTGCAACTGCTCTTCTGACGAAGATCGGTGCATCGTATGAGTAGGGGACTTTAAGAGATTACTAGGTTGACATTCGCGAATGCCATTCAGTATAATCTCAATCCGTTGGCACGCCGAAGTAGCTCAGTTGGTAGAGCGGCTGTTTTGTAAACAGCGGGTCGCGGGTTCGAGTCCTGTCTTCGGCCTTCAGTGTGTTCCCTGGGTAGGTGCCCGAGTGGTTAAAGGGGATGGTCTGTAAAATCATTGGCGAAAGTCTACACGTGTTCGAATCACGTCCTGCCCACCAGTTTTGCATGCTGAAGTGACCGCGAAAAAAGAGCCCGAGAGAAATCTCCCGGGCTTTTTTTTATGCGTCTACGGATAAGCGTTGCAGAAATGTCAAAATCCCTGCGACGGACGGATAGAGTTCTGGATGGATCGAGCCGATCACATTGTAATTCGCAAGGTGTTCCACGAGCAAAGGGTCTTGCCGTAGTTGGACCCGATGCTGCCTTGCCGACTTTAGAATTTCATCGGCTATATGGGTTTTCTCGCTTGGCTGCTCTTGACTGTCGTCATAGGAGCTGATATGAAGGGCCAGAGCGGTTTCTTCTTCGATCATTCGAGCAGCGCTGTCTTTTGTCATAATGAGCTAAATCCTTTGATCTACACGCACACGTGGGTTGTCCAGAAGCTCGCCGCCAAGCCACAGGGCGACAAACCTATCCTTTTTCACAACGGTGATAGGTGCCACACTCCATCCAAGCGCGCCGAGCGCTTTTGCCAGCGAAGAAGACTCGCGCTTCAATAGGCGAACCGTTGTCGGTTTTGCTGCATAAAGTGTGCAGTTAAGTCGTCCCGACCAAAAGCCTATAAGCGTTGTTTCAATGACACCAAGTCGCTCTGAATCGACACGGATCGTTGCATGAAGATACTCCTCTTTGTCTGCGTCTTCTGCCGTCCGCGATTTCTGATCCTTAGCTGGCCATAACTGAACCTCGCAGGCTGCTTCACGGCTCGCAAGCAAGATTGGGAAAGCAAAATAAAGCGGGCCGGAACTCTCGGTACGATCAACAGACACTTGGTTGAGGAGCTGCTGTCCCTCGATGTAGGAGGCGTGCTTGTCTGCCGCCAACGCGGTCTGTCCACCGGTGTTTGTGGCGGCAAGCTCTAGAAGCGACGAGCGAATGTCGTAGACTTTCAACGTGTTAGCCGTATCAGGATCGGTAAGCAGTTTATTTTCTGTGCTTTGCCCGAGCTTGTCAAACAGATTTCTGATATATAACGAAAGACTGTTGGCATCATGGCCGGAGTGTGGAAGCAGCGAGAGGAGGTCGAGTGTGCCAATATCCAGCCGGTTTGTCATTGATGATCGATCTAGCACGCCGCTGAGCGCACGCATTATCGCCGGTGTTGGCGGTAGGTCGAGGGCTTTGGAGAGCGCAAATACTGCCGGACTGACATCGGGCAAGCGAGCGAGAATCGATTGGCCCTCGATCATATTCGTCTCAGTCAGCGGAACTCCCAGCTTTGCTAGCGCCTCGGCAAGGGCGAAGTTAGCGGGCGAAAGAGTTGCGCCAATTTCAATGAGCATTGTTCGCAGCGTCGTCGTAGTGAGAACTGTTTCTGCTGGTGGGAAGTTTGGAGCCTCCACTGTTGCAGGAGGCGGTGGAACGACACCGTGAAGAGGAGCCCAACCAGAGAATTTCGTCTCGGGTGGGGATACCGGATGAATTGAGTTGGATTCAAGGCGCATTGAGTTTAAATAGTTGAAGCTCATCGTTGACAGGAGCTTACCTATATGGATTGTCGGCTTGTTACCTGGTAAAGATTAGAGTAATCAACAAAATAATTTCTGACGCTCCGTGCACCGGTACAATAACCATGTGTGGAGCAGTCCAATTACTTTTGAACGGCCGATTTTACTCTTGCTGGTGCCTCTCGGCCTGATTTTCGTCTGGCTCTTTACCATCGGTACAAGGGCCGCCGTAAACGCTGCCTCGCGCCGTCAAGTTGTCGTCATCCGATCCATTACAATCGTTCTCATTGGACTATGCATTGCCGGTATTACCTGGCACCGTCTTACTGACAAATTAACGACCATCTACGTTGTCGATGTCTCCGACTCAGTTCCAATCGGCGAGCGTCAGGCGACCCTTCGGTTTATTAAGTCTTCGCTCGATAGCAAAGCTTCTCACGACAGAGTGGGAGTCGTCGTTTTCGGACGGGAGCCATTTGTTGAGTTTCCGCCAGCCGACAGCATTAATGTATCTGAAGTTCGCACCGACGTGCCGACGGATGCCACCGATATCCAATCAGCCCTTGAAGCAGCCGCTGGGTTGATGCCAGCCGATTCTGCTAAGCGGATCGTTCTCTGCACCGACGGAGATGAGAATGTCGAAAGCGCATCATCCACAATTGGAGCTTTAAAGGATGCCGGAATTCAAGTTGATGTGGCTCCAACAATGCTTGCCGATTCTCACTTCGCCGAAGCACTGGTCGAACGTCTGGTCACTCCTGCCCATGCAGCGGTAAACTCTCCGATTGGACTTCGAGTCGTTCTTTCGTCCACAATCGCTCAACCTGCACACCTGACAATTAGCCGGGATGGAAAGCCGATTGCCACCTCCTCGATTTTGCTCAATCAAGGAAAGAGCGCTTACTACTTTGACGACCGGGTAACTAGTCCAGGTGTCCATACATATACCGCCGATCTTTCGCCGTCGATTGATACGCATCCTGAGAACAACTCGGCTTCGTCGGAGGTAGATGTTCAAGGTGCACCGCGTGTCCTGCTGATTCGCGATGCCGACGAACCGACCCCATCAGCGTTGCCTTCCGCACTGAAAGCGCAGGGTCTTAGCCTCACCGTCTCCACTCCGGCGTCTGCTCCAGCGGACATCGCCGGTTTCGCTGGATATGACTCTATCATCCTCAGTGATGTCGCGGCGGGCGATCTCAGTCCTTCGCAGATGGCAGGTCTAGCAACAGCCAATCATGACTTTGGCGTCGGCCTCGGTATGGTTGGCGGCGTGAACTCGTTTGGCGCGGGAGGATACACTGGCTCGCCGGTCGAAGCCGCGCTCCCGGTGACAATGACACCAAAGGACAAGACCCGAATTCCCGGTGCCGACGTGGTAATTGTTCTCGATGCTTCCGGATCGATGTCTGCCGAGGAGAACGGCGTCGAAAAGGTCGAGATTGCCGCTCGTGCGGCACTAAATCTGCTAAATGCTTTACAGCCAAAAGACCGCGTCGCAGTACTTGCGGTGACCGAAACGGCGACTATAGTGATGCCGTTGGTCTCCCCGTCCCAGGCGGCAGCCTACGTGCCGTCTATCCAAGCCGTCGTCGCAGATGGAGGAGGGATTGACTGTCGAAACGGTCTTGAGGCGGCGTATCAGTTGCTGCAAACGTCCAACGCAGCCATCAAACACGTGATCATCTGTCCCGACACCACCGACTCGGAGCAACAGGAGGGCTGTGTTGCCCTCGCTACTGCCGAGTTCGAGTCTTCAAGGATCACGACGAGTGTCTGCGGCATCGGTCAGTGGACCGACTCCGATGTACCATTTCAAAGAGCAGTGGCAACGGCAGGACATGGGCAGCTATTTGTCGCAAATCAAGCTGGAAACCTTCCGACTTTCTTTCAGAGAGATGTTCAATCGGTTGAACAGAAGCTCTTTTTGGAAGGAACCTTTGCGGTTAAGTCGGCGAGCGCTGATGAGGTTGTTGGACAGAACGCCAGTTATCCCTTGTTGCTGGGTTATGACATAGTTGACGCAAAACCAGGCGCAACAGTCCCGCTTACTCTTTCAGGCCACGACGATCCTCTCGTTGCCTACTGGAGAAATGGAGTCGGGAAGAGTTTCGTTTACACGTCTGACGATGAAGCACATTGGTCGGCAAACTGGATCACATGGCCGCGCTTCCCCTCGTTTTGGGCGCATATGGTGCGATGGTCGCTGAAGGGTGGGGCGGACGACAGCTTTCAGACATTAGTAACCGA
>Ga0116229_10014916_pt1 | contig 10704 bp, 12 predicted proteins | sample S1TSphgellanicum_3_FD_87313 | JGI IMG/M metagenome (GOLD analysis project Ga0116229, IMG submission 87313) | Host-associated microbial communities from peat moss isolated from Minnesota, USA - S1T2_Fc - Sphagnum magellanicum MG | ecosystem: Host-associated > Plants > Peat moss > Unclassified...
CAGGAATTTGGATGATCTTACCGGTACGCTTGACCGTGTCGCCTTCTTTAATATTGGTATCCGAACCGAGGATAACCGCGCCCACATTGTCTTCTTCCAAGTTCAGGGCGAGGCCGCTTTGGTTATCTGGAAACTCTAAAAGCTCGCCGACCATCACATCCTGCAGTCCGTAAATTCGCGCGATGTTGTCGCCGACGGAGAGGATGGTGCCGACACTAACTTCCTCGACCTGGCTCTTGTAAGCCTCGAGTTCTTTTGTTAGTATTGAAGTGATTTCTTCCGGTCTGATTGCCACGTTGTGTGACTCCTTATTCAAAAAACGGTCTAAAGATTACCTAGTAGCTGTTGATGCACGCGCTGTAGACGGCCTCGGATGGTGCCGTCGATAACGTGGTCGCCTATTCTGACCAAGAGTCCGCCGACAATGTCGGTTGAAACTTCCGTCGTGACACGAACATTCTTGCCGGTTCGCACTTCCAAGGCCTTGGTGATGGCCTTCACCTGCGACTCTGTAAGGGGAATCGCCGATTGAATGTGCGCCGTCACGCGCTCCGCCTTTTCATCTGCTAGCTTGCGGTACTCGGCAATAACTTCATCAATGAGGTTTTCTCGGCGCTTGCGGACCAGCAAATACAGAAAGTTTAACGTGGTTGCCGTCGTTCGATCGCCGAACGCATCGCTCAGCACCTTGATCTTCTGCGCATCCGACACCAGAGGCTGGAGTAGAACGGCACGAAGATAAGGAACCTCACGGACAAATCGCTCGATCAAATCGAGGTCGGCAGTGATCACTTCGACCGTATTGTCCCGAACCGCAATGTCGAACAGCGCCGACGAGTACCTGCGGGCTACGCGCGTGTCTTTGTTCATAGAGTGGCCGTTGTTCCCGTCGAACCCGAACCATTACTTCCCACTGCGCCGATAAAGTCGTTGACAAGCGCCTGGTGTCGTTTGTCATCGAGGCTCTCCCCAATAACTTTGCTTGCTGCCCCAATCGCAAGCTCGACAATTTCCTGTCGAAGCTCGACAAAGACTCGCTCGCGCTCGCGCTCGGCATCCGCACGCGCCTTTTCCAGCAGCGCTTCACCCTGCTTCAGAGCATCGGACTTGATTCCGGCTGCAAGTTCCTGGGCTTCCTTGACGGCGGCTTGGATGTGCTCTCGTGCCTGCTCCTCGATTCCGGCGAGGCGATCCTCATACTCTTTACGAGTCTTAGCCATCGCATCGCGATCCTGGTCGAGCTGGTCGTAGGTGGATTTGATATCGGCTTGTCTTTGATCAATAGCACCAAAAAGCGGCTTATAAAGCAGCTTGATCATGATAAAGACCAAGATAACGAAGCCGATTATCTGGGTAATGACACCTTGCCATGTAACACCAAGTGACTGTAAAATTGATTCCATAGTGGTTTACGCTAACGTCGCGTCAAATTAGTGAGTCGGAAGCTTACCCAGCAGCATAAGGAAGATAACGAAACCGAAGATGAAAAGTGTTTCGACCAGACCGAAGCAGAGGAACATCAAGCCTCGAATTCGTCCTTCCGACTCGGGCTGCCGAGCGACCCCGGTGATAGCGGCCGAAAAGACCAAACCTTCGCCAATACCTGCGCCAATCGCGGCCAGTCCAGGAGCCAATGCGGCGCCCAATGCAACTAAACCAAATCCTTCATTCATGTGAAAAAATCTCCTTAAAACTCGAAATGTGTGCTAAAAACTGTAACTAGTGTATCTTTTGGACATTGCTGAACTCGGCCGGTATCCGCCCAGCAACATCTCCGTTATTTTCATCCTGATGCGGAATGTCGATATTCTCCTGATGGTGACTAGAGACAAATATCGAGATATAAGCCGCAGTCAGCAGGGAAAAGATCACCGCCTGAATGAGATCGGTAAAGAGTTGCAAGAAGTACACGGGAAGCTGTACGGGAATATGGAAGCTTCCGCCAGCCGCAACTGCCAAGTCGTTGATCACGTCTTCACCGTATATGTTGCCGAAGAGTCGCATGCCAAGCGAGAACGGCTTGGATAGTTCACCGACGATCTCTATTGGTATAAAGAGCCAGCACAGCAACAGAACCGGGCCAGCAAAGTGCTTGAGGTAGCCACCTAAACCATTAGTCTTAATGCCGACGTACTGAACATAAAAGAACGAAATCAGACCTAGGCCGATCGTCGTGCTTGTCGCGGCAGTGGGCGATTTGAACGCTGGAATCTGGCCAATTATGTCTCCGACTAAGATGTAGAGGAAGAAGGTCATCACTAGTGGCAGGTGAGATGCACCGCCTTCGCCAAGGGATGCCGACAATAGATCACGAACATTATCGAGGAGCAGTTCGACGGCGATCTGAAAGCGAGAAGGGTTCCTTGCGCTAGCCGTAGCGCTAATCACCAATCCAAGCACAATCAAGATCAAGCCGGTAAGCAATCCAAAAAAAACGTATATTGTCCACGCAAGCAGATGCATAATTTTCCTAGTTAGTCGCCCTGTAAATAAAGCGAATTAATCTGTAACTTTAGTCTTGGCTAAACGGTTAATCACCGTCGCCGATACACTCACTTGCGTCAGTAAAAAACCAACCACAAACAGAGCAATATTTAAGTGCAGCACCGCAATCAGCAGATACATGATCGCACCGACCACGATAAACTTGCCGCATACCACCAAGCCTACCAGCATTTGCCCGCCGGGTAGCGCCGCCGATGAACCCTTAGCTTGCGTAAATAATCCCAGCGCCTGCTCCGCAAAGTAGTGCAGAGACATAAAGATGATTATTCCGACGAATAGTCCGCCAGCAACCGCGAACGCCAAAAGCAGGTGCTTCTCGATTAGGAGAAACGAAATCACCAACCCGTTGACAATCAGCGGTGCGGCAAAAAGCTCCGACAACTTTGGCAAAGCCGATTTTGGCTGGCTTCGAGTAACCGATGCCCCGCTCGTCAGGTTTTGCGATGTTGTTTTGATCACTTATGCCTCTTCGTATTGTGATCCGCCACGGTCGAAATCCTAACGAACGTAATAAACCCCGCCGCGAACCCAAGTACCGTCATCACAACGGTAGCCCACGGAGTGGATGAATGCGGCTCGAAGTGCTTATCCAGCCACAAGCCAATCAGGACACTCACAATGATGCTTGAAGCAAAAGTGATGCTTGCCGAAAGCCCTGCGCCCATCCGTGCGACCGAGTTTACTTTCTCTTGCGCTTCACTGACCCCCGGATGCAGATCTGGGCCGAGAGCGTATGTTCCTTGCTTTAAAACTGGCCGAGTGTAATTGACAACGGGCGGCTGCGGCAGCTCCCCTACCGGTGGCAAAGTAACGCTTGACGGCTCATTATCGCCATCATTTGCATCGGAATTGCTTTCTGAACCGGCCGCGCTTTCGCGCTCGTTTTTGGGCTCCATCGCTCATTTCACCCATCGTTTACTAGGCGCTTCGGGGGATAGTATAACACACAGCCGCTATCTATTTCAACCATTCGCACTATTTTTCACAATGTCTGGGGACTGCTCGCCATCTCATGGCAAAACATCTCGCTTCGACGTCAAAAGTTCGGATCGATACTACGAAAGATCGTAGAGAACTAATCCAGACAGAACCTTTGGATAGAAGAATGTTGATTTCTGCGGCATCTTATCACCCGCTTCTGAGACAGCCTTCATCTGGTCGACTGTTGGCCTTGCCATAATCACCGCTGCCTGAATTTCTCCAGACACAACTTTGACCCGCGCTTCTTCGGCGTCCCGAGTATACGTCACCTTATCGGTTGTGGAAAGTTTGTCAAGCGGGACGTTCAGAAGATCGCCAATCACCAGTGTGTGCAGCACGCTCACATCCAGCGACTTCCAAGCAGCCGAAAAGTCGCTTGGAACCAATTTGATAGCCGCTGCAGTGTTTGGAAGGCTGAATAGATATTCGCCTTGCGCGGTTACTAGAATAAATTGGAGCGGCGTCAATTCGGTGTCTTTCAAGTTATTTGGCACCACTGTAAAGCCAGCCGACGCGAGCTTTGTTGGGAGAGACGCGATCTCTTCCGGTTCGAAGCCGTGCAACAGTCGGTGTGTCGGAAGGACGAGCAGGCCTTCATCCTCAAACGATGTTAAGGTGATCAAAATATACTGTGCATTTGGGAGATCAATACGCTCTTTTGAGAAGCCGAGCGAAGTTTCGTACCGATGGTGCCCATCTGCGATGAAGACGGGAACCTCTTCGAGATAGTTGCTGATTATCTCGATTGCGGCGGGGTCGTCGATCGTCTCCAACGTGTGGCTGCTGCCAATTGAATCTGCCACTTCGCCGACAACCGTCCGAAGATACTTCGGCCCATTGATAACGTAATCAACAATGCCGTCGGGGTCGGAGTAGAGACCGTAAATTGACTCAAAATTCGCTAGCGTCTTGCGGTAAAGGCTCAAACGGTCGGCTCTTGCGGCGGAAAGTGTGTTTTCGTGCGGCAGAACTTTGCCGGTTGAATAGTCTTCCAGTTTAAGGATGCCGATCACACCGACACGCTCGGGAAACTCTTCGCCAGTATCGGGGTCATTGAACTGCTGCCGGTAGATGTAGAAGACTGGTTCCTTTTCAGGCGTCAGCGCATTCTCGAGTTTCCAAGACTTGAATAGCTCAGCGGCAGTCGCATAAGGGTCTTCCCCGGACGGTCGTGTAAGATGCGCGACATTGAACTTGCTTTTCTGATGCAATGCCGCCACTTCGACGCTGCTAATTACATCGTAAGGCGGGGCGACGACATCGTCGAGGGTGCCAACCAGTTCCGTATTAAACCTCAGCCCTTTAAAGGGTTTAAATTCAGCCATTCAAAAATCCTTAGTCGATAACTTATTTAGGAAACTATTCCCACTGGAACAACAAACAGCTTGGGAGTGTTACGTTAGCAGATTATGCTTTTTAACCAAATTGGGGTTAGGGTATAATTTTTTCGCCAAGAATTAACCTTATGCCCCACCCTTCCGTCGATCACACCATCGATTCACTCCGCAGAATAGCCCCAAGTGGCACTTTTCTCGCTCTTGGCCAAACCGTCTTTTGGGACGAACCGGTTAAAGCCGTTTGGCGCAGAATATTAGATCGGGAGTGGCCATCGGCGCAGCTTGTCGCCGGGATTCATGATACCGACTACTTTGCAAAAACCACCGCACATGTTCCAGATGACCAAGATTTTCTTGCGCTTGCTCATGACGATGGCGCGACGAGGGGCTTGTGGAGCGCTGCAGGCGAACTTTCAACACTGCTCGGCAGCGAAGATCTGCCGACCCGTTCATTTTACGAATCCTTGGGTGTCCCTTTCGACAAGCTCGCCGGACGAGATTCATCCTTAAGAAGGGCTTTCTTTGCCGAGTACACGTCCGCCTACGGCTGGCGCGGCATTGTCCAAACGATCGGCCAAAACCAGATATCCCACGATGTGAAACTGGAAAAGTTTGTCCCAGTGTTGTTGAGCTTGCTCGACTGGGGATTCGACCAGAGTATTTCCTGCCTGGATGAACTATCTCAGGCGAATGCACGGGAAGTCGCAGAGAAAATTCGTGGCTGGGTGACTGGTTTCTTCGAAAGCTGTAGTGACGAATGTACGCTATCCGATCTTTATCGGTCATTGCTTCCCAAGCTCTATGAACTTCTGCTCGATTTCGAGCCGTCTAATTTTTTAGTTACATCCACGACGTCCCTGCTGCGATTTACTCCCGAAACAGCCTCGCTTAAGCGATTTGCCTTCGTCAATCATTTTTTAAACCCAGATACACGGCTTATTGCAACATCGGCGTATAATCGGGCGGTAACCGGCGGAGGTATGTATGCTCTCGATCACTTCGGCGCGGATGCTCTGCCCTTCGATATTGTCGTGCCGGGAAAGGGCCGGGGGACTCTCCACGTCGCATCCCATCAAATCACCGTTGACTTTCAACCGCTTCCTTTAGCAATTGGTCTCAGCGAGCCCGTCACCGATGTTTCCAAACTCGCCACCGTGCTTCAGCAGCAGTTCGGCGAAAATGTCGTGTTGGTCGGAAAAGCTGTCTCGCTCATTAGTATGCTTTCGGCGGAATTTATTGTGGTTTTTCATGAGTCGGCATCCGGTTATACCGACCGGACGCTCGCAATGAATAATGAAATCAGGGCTGCCGGCGTCGAAGTCGTGCTGAACCCAATAGTTCGACTGCAGTATCAAACTTGGGATTCGCTCGCTTCAGTCCACGGACCAAAGTTCATGCTTCCAAGCCATCTGGCAAGCACGTTCGAAACGGCTGGAAATCCACTGCCTGTCTCAGAGTTTGCAAAAAAATGGCGACAAACGGTAGCGAGTCAACAGGCAGAACTGACGAATCTCAGTACGCTACGAAGCCAGCGTCATCTGCTCTCTTACTTGATTAAGGCCAAAGATTCGACCCTTTGGGCATCTCGCTTAGCCGAATTCGAAGAATCAATCCATACGATAGCTTCCAACTATGCTGCCACAGCAAAATACCAATCGGCTTTTAAAGAGATCCGCAACGTGATCCAGCAGCTCAAGACGGCGCGTCAATCACTAGAAACATTAAGTGGCGATCACTTCCGAAATCGGGTAAGGCCGCTTCGTGAAGCGGCTGCAACGGGCGACCAAGACGCGCAAGCGGAACTTTTAGTTGCCGAGCACGAGCGCCGTGTGGTGTTCATCGAGGCTCTCCATGAGCTTTCAATTAAGAAGCGCTTTCTCAAGGCAAGACTAAAAGCGGCGATGGCCGATAAACGCGCGGCGGAGAGAACGCCAGAGGTGCAATCGGCGTCCGAGAAAATCGCTTCGATTGTTAAAGAGGCCAACCTCGCGAAACTATCGATCGCACGCGACGGCTACCTGACTGTCCATGGTCTTCCCCATACCAACTCTCGGCCTACGGCCTGGTGGCTTCCCATGGTGGACAGCACCGGAGCTTGGTTTGATAACATCACCGATAGCGTGGAAGCATCACTAGAGTACGTCTAGTTTTTACGAACGCACAAGATGTGGAAATGCGGAGGATTTTGGGCGGAGACGACCTCCGCCCCTACGTGGGCCAATTAGGCAAAGAAGGCGATTGCTGCGGTCAGATCTTCGTCCTTCAGCACCCTATACCGGCTCTCTCGCCGGGTTGAACGCTCCAAGATTGCGGCCTCGACCACCCATCCTTCTTCCAGTCGTTCTGAAACAAACGCCTTCACTTCCGATGTGCGATCACCAACAGGTTCCGTATCATCGTCGCTGCCGCTTGGGTCGGTCTGGATACGGCCAATCGCCCAGGCGAAAATAGACGATTTAAGAGCCTCTTCCAAGGTGGGCACTTCCACACCGGTCGACGACTTCAAGTGATCGAGCATTTGACTTTCAGCGTACGAAGTGCCGCCGATTGTCGCAAGACGACGATTGGATGTGAATTCACCGTCGTACGAGACGATAAAAAACTGATCTTCTGCAGGGGTCTTGCCAAGCTCAGCAAACAGAGCTCGCAGCACAACCGGCGCTGCGTAAGGATCGGCGTAGATCTTTTTGATGCTCGGCGAGACAGCAAATCCGACGATTCGCTGGATACTGACATCGTCAGGCGACCGCGAAAATCCCTCTCGATGCGCGATATCGATCGCTCCGGTCCGAATCGACTCAATGTCCGATTGATTGCCAATCGCAGAAAAGACAAGTCGGTCGTAAATCTCATAGATCTTTCTTTGGCTGCGTCGGAGGGTTAAAAGGAGGATGCCGTTGTCGTAGGTGAGTGCAACGACCGGGGAGCCTTCCTTGAGTTTGTCCTCAATGTAGTCATTTCTCTGGTTGATACTCTCGTTCCACTCGTAGGGACTGTAGCGCATTAATGTTTCCTGGTCTCTGTGGGTTTAGGCTCTTCCAAGCCCGGCTTTCACTTCTGCTTCGGTGAAGTCGTGTATTCCGCCTTCTACAATATACTTAGCGGCCGGTAGATACTTTGCTGATCCGCCAGTTGCGGTGTCGAGATCGGCGGCGATCTCGAGCATAGTTAGCGATTCGCGGAGAGCAGCTTCCCGGTCCATGTCGCGAAACGGCCCTTTCGTACGGATTATGTATTCGAAGACTCCCCGGATTGGCGCACTTCCAGAACCGGCCGCACCAAAATCAGCCGATTCAAACTGGCCGCCGAGGACATCGTAAAAGAATATGCGTGGGCCGCTGCCGCCCACTTCAAAGGTAGAAACTATCGGTATGAACGCGCCAATTCCCTGCAGGGCAGCGGGAACGTTGTTGGCAATTACCCGTGAAAGCTCTTGCAGCTTTCCGTCCAAAGACATCGCTTGAAGCTGAGAGCGCTCGTAGTACTTAAACGCATGCCGGAGATAGCGTACAACCTCAATGCTTTTGGCGAACGAACCAGAGATAGAAATAAGCGTATGATCGTCTAGCGCCATCACCTTTTCGGCCTGATCATACATGACAGTATTGCCAGCCGTCGCGCGCCGATCCGCGATGTTGATGACCCCATCGCGGTATTTAACGGCGATGACTGTGGTCGCATGCGTATCGATGTCTGCTCCAGAGTGACCGCCTTCTTTGACCAGAGGACGCGGCCTCGGGACAGCATCTTCACCTACCAAATCCCGGAACATACCAAGCGAGCTTGGTTCTAATAGGGACATATATAACCTTCCAAAAATAACTGACTGGGCGAATCTCAGTGCTTGGTCTCGGGCGGTTTACCCGAGACCAATAATTCCTTCTTATAGACGAACGATTATTCCCCGCTGCGCTGGCGATACCGTCTCGCCTGGTCGGGATCAACCCTCTTCATACGTTTAAGCAGGTCACTACGATCGGGACGCTGAACGTCCGGCTTAGTTGGACCGGAATCATCACTGTCCCGACGGGTCGGGTCGGCCGGAGCAGGCCGTGTGGCACGCTCATTATCAATAGTCGGCATTTTACTAATCCCCTTTCGATCACTCACCGCAGCTATACAGTTGAGCTGAAATTGTAACGATCTATCAGCTCGCTGTCCGAAATTTTAACGTCAAATCTGTCAAGTCCTTTGCGGACTCTATCTCGCCAAGCGCGACCTTGACCGAGTCACAATCTAAATATTCCCCAAGATCGGCCATCCACGACTCAGTTTCGGTACGAAGCACAACGCCGCCCCAACTGACTCCGCCAATCGCGTCGGCAAATTTCCGAACGAGTGCGCCCCTGATTGCTCCGCGAGTGCCTTCCGGAGCTCGGCTGATTGCGGAAACAATGTCATCTTCACTAACAATGCGCTGCATCGCTCCCGCATCTTCCAGAGCATAGAAGAGACTCGTTTCCGGATTGATATCGGTGTAGGCAAGATCGATGCTCTGTAACTGTTCGTCATCCCACCTAAGACCTTCTGACTCCACAAACTCAGTCAGCAAATCCTTTTTCGCCGCCCAATCCAAACGATCGATGAGTTTCGATGGGTCTTGTTCAAGCTGATCTAACGTTTTATTCCATTCTCGGAGCGTCCACTCACTATCGGCGTCGAATCCCGCGAATCTTTCGCAGGCCGCTTCGAGATAAATTCGCTGTATATCGACGGCCCCAATTGTCTTCCCATCTACACGTTCAATATTCCATTTATACGACTGGTCTACCGAGATCTGCTTAATGGCGCTCACCGGATCTTTCAATCGAATCGCCGGCGACCAATCCGTCTCAAGCAGCTTTACCACAAGAGATGTAACGCCTATTTTGAGTGCGGTCGCATACTCCGACATATTGGCATCGCCGCAGATCACATGGAGCCGTCTCCATTTGCGAGGATCGGTGTGCGCCTCATCCCGCGTGTTGACGATTGGACGACGGTGCAGAGTATCGACCGATGCTTCTTCGGTAAAGAAGTCTGCCCGCTGAGACAGTTGAAATGTGCCCCTTTTACCCCGTGGCTCGACACCAAGCTTTCCAGCTCCAGCATAGATTACCCGTGTCGTAAAGAACGGCAGCAAGCCAAACAGCAGCTCACCGAACGGCCGGGTTCGCGTAGTGAGATAACTCTCGTGACATCCGTACGAGCTCCCGTGAAAGTCGGTATTATTTTTAAAGAGCGATACCTGCTTTCCTAGTTCCGCTGCGCGCTGTCGAGCGCAAGCCAGAGCAATTCGTTCACCAGCTTTGTCCTGGGCAACTAAGTCCCGTAGCGTAGCGCATTCGGGTGTCGCATATTCCGGGTGACCATGATCGTTATAAAAGCGCGCACCATTTATTAAGACATGATCGGCTCGTTCAACCTCTGTCGGCAACGGCTTGGAATGCGGATCATCGAACGCCGCGTCGTCCGGATCGTAATTCAGACGATCAACATGAAATCCGCGCATGTCGTTGCGTGGATCCTCGTTGCGGTAGAGCCATGGCTTCGCAAAGATGCCAGCATAACAGTTTACCAACGCACGGCTTTCCGATACAAGGTCGGAAGCCCCTTTGCCTTCTACGGCAATACCGTATTCCGTTTCAATTCCAAACAACGCCAAAAGATATATATCCGATCTACGGAAGACTAAATGATCGCCGAGCGGGATGATGAGCTGTTCTTCTTGTGATGAACAGGTTTCAGACTGACAACATTCTCCGGTTCATAGTCCACCAGCTTCAGCCAGTCTTCAACATTGTCGGTCTTTGGAAAGATCTCATTTTCCTTGAACTCGTTCCGAATCGCCCGCTCCATATCTTCCCAGCTCACGCCTTCTTTGGTCGATTTGACGTCGATG
>Ga0116229_10014918_pt1 | contig 10703 bp, 10 predicted proteins | sample S1TSphgellanicum_3_FD_87313 | JGI IMG/M metagenome (GOLD analysis project Ga0116229, IMG submission 87313) | Host-associated microbial communities from peat moss isolated from Minnesota, USA - S1T2_Fc - Sphagnum magellanicum MG | ecosystem: Host-associated > Plants > Peat moss > Unclassified...
AGCCTACAGGAGGATAGGCCAATGGATTCACAGGATTTTTCTTAGGTCACTTAGTAGGTTAACCACATGGCCAGCGACGGGAGCACCGCAGCGATCTCGGGTGCAGGCGCAATTCTGAGCAGCCAGGCATCCGATCCGACGAAGTTTCAACCGGCGAGCGGCAAGACCGTGCCCGCGAGCGGCACGACCGTGCCCGCGGCCGGCAAGACCGTGCCTGCGAGCGGAAATACCGCGCCGGCGAGCGGCAATGGCGCCGCGGAAGCAGCCGTCTCGGCCTCGGCCGGCAATGCGTCGCCGCAAGTCGGGAACAGCGTGACGCCCGCCGCGGCTTCGGCCTCGAGGGTCACGAGCAGCACCAGCAACAGCCAAGCGCCTGCGGCGAAGAGCACGGCGGCGAAGAGCACGGCGGCATCGACCGATCCGCAATCATTGGTCGATCAAATCAACAAGTACCTGAACGATTCGGGCCGGGCGGATCAATTCCGGCTGGACCCTAACTCGAACCAGTACATTCAGCAGGTCAATCCGTCGAGCGGAGCGGTCGTTGCGGAGTACGCCGTGAGCGAGTTCCCGGCGCTGGCGCGCAGCATCGGGGTATCGGGCCTCTTGATCGACGATGTCGCTTGAGAAGATCGGTTGAGAACGTCGGCAGTTTGGTCAGGGAGATAAATTGACATGAGTTCGGTAATCTCCGGAACGACGTCCACGCCGACCACGAGTACCACCGGCTCCACCGGCTCGACCTCGTCCTCATCGTCCGCGACCTCGTCCGCTTCAACGGCCAACGCGGTCATCACCTCGACCGGAATCGGCTCCGGTCTCGACATCTCTGCCATCGTCTCGTCGCTGACCAGCGCCTTTGGCGCCGGTCAGCAAAATGAGATCAACTCGCAGTCGTCCGCGCTCGATTCTCAGGTTTCGGCCTTCGGCACGTTCACCAGTTCGATCGACGCATTGCAGACCGCGCTCGCCGGCGTCGATAAGGCCAGTTCGTTGGCCGGCTTCGACGCTACCGTGGCCGATTCCAGCGTTGCATCGGCAACGGCGGCCTCAGGCGCGGTCGCGGGCACTTATTCGCTCGCCGTGCAGAATCTCGCGACGGCGCAGGCGCTCACCTCCAGTCCTGTCGTCGGCACAGACACGACGGTCGGCACCGGGACGCTCAAGATCAGCGTCGGCACATCGTCCGCGACGATCACCGTCGACTCCAGCAACGACACGCTGCAGGGCATCGCCAATGCGATCAACTCCGCTTCAGACAATCCGGGCGTCAGCGCGAGCGTCATCACCTCCACCGACGGCTCGCGCCTGGTGCTGACGGGCACATCGACGGGCGCCTCGAACGGCATCACGGTCACCGAGACGGACGGCGGCACCAGCCTGTCCTCGTTGACCTACCCCCCGAGCACGTCCGGACCGGGCCTGACGCAGACCCAGGCCGCACAAGACGCCAATTTCACCATCAACGGCTACGCCGCCACCAGTGCCAGCAACACGGTAACGACTGCGATTTCCGGCGTCACGATCAACTTGTTGGGGGCATCGCAGGTGGCCACGGCGGCGAGCGGCAACACGCCGGCGACGTACACTCCCACGACGCTGACCATCACTCCGGACACCAGCACTGCCACGACGGCGATCAACTCCTTCGTGACGGCGCTCAACAATACCTTGTCCACGTTGCAGACGCTGACAGGCTACAACGCTACGACCCAGGTGGCTGGGGCGCTGCAGGGAAACGCCACCGTAGAGGCGTTTCAGAACGAATTGTCGAACATCCTCGACACCGTGCAGTCTTCCACGTCCGGCATCAACTCGCTGGCGGATCTAGGCATCACGGCCGATGCCAATAGCGGCCAATACGACTCGTCGGCAAGCACTTTGTCGAACGCATTGAGCACGAGCTTGAGCGGCGTGGAATCGCTACTGGCTGGGACGAACGGGATCGCTTCGCAGATCAACAATCTGGTGACGCAGTACACCCAGGCAGGGGGCATCCTTTCCGTCGTCAACACCGGCCTGCAGTCGGGCTTGAGCAACGTGGCGAGCGAGCAGGCTGCGCTCAATGCAGAACTGGCGACCTACTCGGCAACCTTGACCACTCAATACAATGCCATGGACACCGCGGTGGCCGCGCTCAAAGAGACGCAGACCTATCTGACCGCGGAATTCGATCCCTCCTCGAGCTCCACCAGCACCGCCAGCACCTCAAGCTTGAGCGCCGGCACCACGAGTACGTAAAGAGACACGAGCATGATGCAATCGCGGAATGGAGCGGCCCGGTACAATACCGTCCGTAGCCACGGTCAGGTGGCGGACGCAAGCCGGCCACGGCTCGTGCAGATCGTGTACGAGCACATACTCTCGAGCCTCGCCACGGCGCATGGCTGCATGGGCCGGATCCGCAACGACATGCCCCTGAATGAGGTCGTTACGAAGTGCAAGGCCATGTCAAAGGCCATCCGGCTCATCGGGCATCTCGATGCAACGCTCGACATGAAGCAGGGCGGCCAGATTTCCGAGAATCTCCACAACCTTTATCTCTACATGCTGCGGCGCCTGACGACCGCCAACGTCAACAACGACGCGGCGATCCTGATCGAGGTGACGAATCTGGTGCGCACGCTCAAGAATGGCTGGGACAAAATCGTCACGGACCGGCAATGAACCGCCAGCAAGCCATCGTGGTCCTCGAGCGGGCTCTGGGACTGTCGGAGCAAATTGCCGCACTGGCCGACGGCGGCGACGTGGGCCAGATCGTGCGTCTCGACCTTCAGCGCCGGCAGCTGCTAAAGTCGGCGCGAGCCCTGCTGCATCATTTGGATGAGCGCAGCCGCTCGATCTTGCGCGAAATTTCCGCGCTCAACGATCGGACGGTCGGGCTCATGGAGCATCGGCTGCGTGCCAAGGGGCGCGAGATGGACATGGCAACCGTAGGTCGGCGCGCGGTCGCCGCCTATGCGAGCGTCAGGATGCAGTGTTGATTCGATAAGCGCAAATTCAAGGCGGTGGCGTGCCAGAGTCATTTCTCGGCGAAGGTCTGGTGTACGAGGAGCTGCTGCCGGTTGCGTGGACCCCGGGTCCTCCGCTCGACGGCTTGAGTCTGGCGCGACTGAACGCCGACAATCAACAGCTTCTTGCCGCCGAAGCTTCCCTCGATGATGTACGGATCAACGAGGCCCTCAAAGACGAATCTCCGGCATTGCTGCACGAGCTGCAGCGGCTGGAGTTCAAGATCAACATCTTGTTGCGGCTGACCGCACAGATCGCGGTCTTGGGCAGCGGCATGCCGCCATCCGAGCGGATCAAGCTGACCTCCCACGGGGTGGAGTGGTACGGCGAGCGGGCCCCGGCGACCGGCGCGAGCGGACTACTGGTTCTCTACATCAATCCCGCGTTGCCTCAGGCGGTGAAGATTCCCTGCCTCGCGGAGCGCGAGGTCGGGGCCGATGCCGGCCGGGCGACCCAGCTGCGTTTCGCGGGACTGAGCGAGCCGGTGGTGCAACTACTCGACAAGCTCATCTTCCGCCACCACCGTCGCTTGATCGCGGGCGCCCGCCAGGCGCCGTAACAGGCCCGCCACAGGCCGCCAAGGCGCCCCTCGCGACGCTACCCTGAAGGCGAAAGAGTAAAACCCTTCGACAGAAATTAAGGTTTTCCCCTAATTAATTTGCGGGGTTCCTGATACTGCTTTTCGCTCAAGTTTCTACGCTAGTATGAACTTGACCCCAGCATTGATGCAGGTATGTCAAAGGGTTAGACGAGAAGCTTAAGACGGGACCGGAGATTTGTGCGCTCCGTCACACTTTCAACCGGGAAGGAGTCCCGAATAGTGATAGATGCCAAGGTAATTGTGATCGAACCTACAGATTCGGAGGGTAGTGCCCTCGCGACGCTGTTGCGTTTTCTGGACCTCGAAGCGGTCCACGTTCACGATTTGGCCGAATTCAACACTTTGCCGCAGCGCAACTCCGCGGAGTTGCTGGCGGTGATCGTCGGCAAGCGGATCGTCGAATCCCATGGGCTGCCCCTAGTGGCTGCCCTACGTGCGCTGCGCCAACCCTTGCCGGTCATTTATCTGAGCGGGGAGGGCTTGCCGAAGATTGCTGAGGCGAGCGGCGATCTAGCGTGGCTGCACTTGGAGGCACCGGTCAAACAGAGACGGCTGTCCGCGGTGCTGGACCAAGCCCATAACGTGCGCGGCGGACATCCCACGCAGCCGGGCAGTCACCGTTTCCGTCCCAGCGGCACGTCACGCCCGATGCGCGCGGTGCACAGACTCATCGAGCAGGTCGCGCCATTCGACACCAACGTGCTCATTCTCGGCGAGTCCGGCACCGGCAAGGAGATGGTGGCGCGGCACATTCATGAACTCTCCGGCCGGGCGAATCATCCGTTCGTGCCGGTGAACTGCGGCGCAATCCCGGCGGACCTCTTGGAGAGTGAATTGTTCGGTCATGAGAAGGGCGCCTTCACGGGAGCCCTGTCGACCCGCATGGGACGCTTCGAATTCGCCGAAGGCGGTACGCTCTTCCTCGACGAGATTGGCGACATGTCGCTGCAGATGCAGGTGAAGCTATTGCGAGTGCTGCAAGAGCGGAGTTTCGAGCGTGTCGGCAGCAACAAGACCATGCGCTGCAATGTACGCATCATCGCCGCGACGCACCGCAACCTCGAGGAGGCCATCAGCGCCGGACGTTTTCGCGAGGACCTTTTCTACCGCCTGAATGTGTTTCCCGTGCAGATGCCGCCATTGCGTGAACGGCTCGAAGATCTGCAGATCCTCATCGAACATCTGTTGCAGCGCCAGGCGCAAGGCCCCGCCCGCAGCATTCGCTTGGCGCCGGATGCAATGAATTGTCTGGCGCGCCATCCTTGGCCGGGCAACGTGCGGGAGCTCGCGAATCTCTTGGAGCGCCTGGCCATCCTGTTCCCGGCACAGATCATCAGCGCCGCGGACTTGCCGGAGCGCTACCGTGTTCATGTGTCTACGGCGCCGGCCCTCCTCATGGAGGCGCACGCAGCGCACGAGGAACCCGCCCTTGAAGACGACGAAATCTGTGAGTCGGTCGAGGCCACCGAGGCGCCGGTCGATGCGCCGCAGGTCTACGAGATTCTCGAGGGTCAGTTGCCGCGCGGCGGCATCGATCTCAAGGACCATCTGTCGGCGATCGAAATCGGCCTGATCCGCAAAGCGTTGCTGGAAGCGGACGGCACGGTCGCCGAGGCGGCGCGCCTGCTGCGCATCCGGCGCACCACATTGGTCGAGAAGCTGCGCAAATACCGTCTGAGCGCCTGACGCCCGACAATTAATTGACGCTGTTGCGCCGAAGGTCGCCCGTTCCATCGTAAGCGTTTGATGCAGCGAAAAAATCGAGTCAAGGCACAGAAGTTGCTTTCTCCACCGTCATGGCAGCCAACAAACTCGAGCTGATGGAAAACCGTCGCGCGGAACTCAAGGCCGCGTTCCATGCCTTCGGCACGGTATCGGAACAATTGTCCGGCGCGTTCGATGCGCTGCGCGCGCAAGTGGCGCAACTGCGGGCGGATTTGAGCGAGGCACACGCCGGCAAGGAGCATCTGGCCGCGCGCCTGTCCGCGCTCGTGAACGGCCTTCCCGGCGGCGTGCTGGTGCTGGACAACGACGGGCTCATTCAAGAGTACAATCCCGCCGCCGCCCGGCTTCTGGGCGAGCCGTTACTCGGTCTGCGCTGGACCGCAGTGCTGGCACGCGCGGCCGTCAATCCGCGCGCCACCACCGAACAGGTGGAGCTCAACAGCGGCAAGTTCGTCAATGTGTCGCAGAACCGCCTGGCGAGCGGCGGCGGCGTGGTACTGCTCGCCGACGTGACCGAATCTCACATGATGCAGATGCTGATGGCGCGCCAGCAGCGGTTGCTGACCATGGGTGAATTGGCGGCAGGTCTCGCACATCAGATCCGCACGCCGCTCGCCGCCGCGCTCTTGTATGCATCGCAGATGACCCTGGCCGGCCGCTCGCAGGAGGACCTGCGGCGCTGCGCCCTCAAAACCGTCGACAACTTGAAGCAGCTCGACAAGCTGGTCAACGACATGCTGGCCTTTGCGCACGGCGGCGCGACCCGAGAACTCGTCAGCGTCAGCGCACTGCTCGAGCAGGTGGCGCAATGGCTGCGGCCGGCGCTCTCCGCCGGCGTGCGACTCACCATCAGCACGCAGGCGCCAGATCTCAAGGTGCGGGCCAACGCACCCTCGCTGGTCTCGGCAGTGCTGAATCTCGCAACCAATGCTTTGCAGGCGGCCGGGGCAACGCTGGAACTGGAACTGTTGGCCCGACGCAGTGCCGAGGGGCGCGCGCAAATCATCGTCAGCGACAACGGACCCGGCGTACCGCAGAAGATTCGCGCCCGTATCTTCGAACCTTTCTTCACGACGCGCCCCCGCGGCAACGGCATCGGCCTCGCCATCGTCAAATCGGTGGTCGAGGCGCACGGCGGCTGCGTCTACTTGGCGGACTCGCGCGTGGGCGCGACTTTCGTCGTCGAACTTCCTGCAGAGGGTGCGGCATGAGCCTATCGAAAGAATCGGTATTGGTGGTAGAGGATGACGCAGCGCTGCGTGAGGCATTGCTGGATACATTACGGGGCGCCGGCCTCCGCGCGCTGGCGGCGGCCGACGCGCACGCCGCGCTCAAGTTGCTGCAAGACGAAGACATTGCCTTGGTGATCTCCGACGTGCAGATGCCCGGGCAAAACGGCTACGAGCTCCTCACCTCGATCCGCCACTCGAAACCCGAACTGCCGGTCGTGCTGATGACGGCCTACGGCACGGTGGCTCAGGCCGTGGCTGCGATGCGCGAAGGCGCAACCGACTACATCGTCAAGCCCTTCGACGCCCAGGCGCTGATCGAAATGGCCCGACGGCAACTGGCCGCACGCACCGCGCCCAACGAATTGATCGCCGCGGATCCCGAGTCGCGGCGCGTCGTGATGCTGGCGCGCAGGATCGCGGAGAACGACGCCACCGTTTTGATCACCGGTGAGAGCGGAACCGGCAAGGAGGTCTTTGCGCGCTTCATCCGCGACAACTCGTCCCGCGTCGCGGCTCCCTTCGTCGCCATCAACTGCGCTGCCATCCCGGAGAACATGCTGGAGGCCAGTTTGTTCGGCTACGAAAAAGGCGCATTCACCGGAGCGCTGTGCGCGCACGCCGGCAAGTTCGAGCAAGCCAATGGCGGTACGTTGCTGCTCGATGAAATCTCGGAGATGGATCTCGGACTGCAGGCAAAGATACTACGCGTGCTGCAGGAACGCGAAGTGGAGCGGCTCGGCGGCAACCGCACGATATCGTTGGACGTGCGCGTCATCGCCACCTCCAACCGCGACCTTCCCGAGGAGGTGCGTGCCGCGCGCTTCCGCGCGGATCTATACTATCGATTGAACGTCATGTCTCTCAAGCTGCCGCCGCTGCGCGAGCGGCGCGGCGACATCCTGCCGCTGGCGCGCCGCGCCATGCAGGCCTGCGCGCGGCCGGGTACGGCGGCGTTGCGGCTGTCGGAGGCGGCGGAGCGCAAGCTCATGCAATACGATTGGCCCGGCAACGCGCGCGAGCTCGCCAACATCGTGCAGCGCGCAGCCTGGCTGGCCGTCGGCGGCTGCATCGATGCAAACGATCTGGAGACGGGCGCCGTACAGATGGGCACCGTGCAGACGGCCGCCGTACCCACGGACACGGCATCTCCAGCCGCGCTGGCCGCGGCCACAGCGGCCGCGGCGCCGCCTGCGGCGAATGCCGTGGAGATGCCCTCGCCGCCGCAGGCGGGATTGGACCAAGGTCTCAAGGAGCGCGAGCGGGAATTGATTCTCGCCACTCTGCGCGTGACCGGCGGCAGCCGCAAGCTCACCGCCGAACGCCTGGGGATCAGTCCGCGCACCCTGCGGCACAAGCTGCAGCAGCTCAAGGCTGAGGGCGTCGCGGTGCCCCATATGCGTGATCAGCAATTCTTGACGGCCTGATCATGAGCAGCCTACAGATACAACAGGTATTGGCGGAGATGCGCGCGCTTCAGTCCCGGGTCGGTGGCGTTGCGGATGCGTCGGGCGCCGCTGGATCCATCGCCGGAGTGGGAAGCGCCTCAGTGCCGGGCACCGCAAGCACCGACTTCGCGAGTCTCTTGAAGGGCACGGTGGACAACATCGCGACCATGCAGAATCAGGCGACCGCGATGGCTGAGTCGTACGAAGCCGGCGACAAGGGCGCGGATATCACGAAAGTGATGCTGGAGGTTCAGAAGGCCGGACTTGCGTTCCGGGCCATGACCGAGGTGCGCAACAAGCTGGTCGATGCGTATACCCAAGTGATGAACATGTCGGTCTAAGGCCGCGAGGATTGAACCATGGCTGACATCGTAGCCGCGCCTGCGCCGCCACGCAGTTTGTTGGACATACCGGGGGTCAAGCAAGCCGGCCTGCTCGCGGGGGTTGCCGCCGCCGTGGCCGCGGCCATCTGGCTGGTACTTTGGTCGCAGGGCCAGAATTACACGGTGTTGTACGGACAGCTGTCCGACCGCGAGACCGGCCAGGTCATGGATGCGCTCACCGCAGCCGGCATCGAGTTCAAGCTCAGTCCGTCCGGCGCAGTGTCGGTGCTCGACACGAAAGTTCAGGAAGCACGCATACGGCTCGCGAGCCAGGGCCTGCCGCAGAGCGATTCGATGGGAATCGAAATGCTGCAAAAGGAATCGGCGCTCGGGAGCAGCACGCTGATGGAAACCGCGCGCTATCAGTCCGTCCTGGAGACGGAGTTGGCACGCACCATCGTCAAGGTGCAGGGGGTGCAGAATGCGCGCGTGCATCTTGCGCTGCCCAAACCTTCGGTGTTCTTGAGCGATTCGCGCAAGGCCACTGCCTCGGTGATGCTGCAGCTGTACCCCGGGCGGCGTTTGGATCCGGGACAGGTGGCGGCCATCGTGCATCTGGTGGCTTCCAGCGTGCCGGAACTATCGGCAGCGGACGTGACGTTGGTGGATCAGGCGGGCTCGCTGCTGAACGCACCGGATGAGAGTGCCGAGGCGGCCGCCAGCGCCCGCCAATTCGAATACACGCGCAAGCTCGAGGAGAGTTACCAGCGGCGGATCGTCGAACTGCTCGAGCCGCTGGTCGGGCCGGGGCGCGTACGCGCGACCGTCACCGCGGATCTCGACTTCACGGTCAGCGAATCCACCCAAGAGAATTATGATCCGCAAAAGACCGCGGTTCGCAGCGAGCAGACCAGCAACGAGAGCCGCAAGGGCGGCGACGGCGCCGAGGGCATCCCCGGAGCGCTGTCCAATCAGCCGCCCGGCACCTCCGGTGCACCGGTCATTGCCGGTGCGGCGACGCCGGGCAATCCTGCGCCGGCAGGTCAGACCACGGCGGCGTCCAGCGGGCCGAGTTCCAGCTCGCAACGCAGCACTCGGAACTACGAGGTGGATCGCGTGCTCTCCTACACGCGACAACCGGTGGGTACGTTGAAGCGCCTGAGCGTCGGGGTGGTGCTCGATGATTGGCAAAAAACCGACGCGTCCGGCAAGGTGACCACCGTTCCCATGACGGACAACGACATCAAGCGATTCACCGAACTGGTGAAGGAGTCGATCGGCCTCAAGGACGATCGCGGCGATCAGCTCAATGTGCTCAACCAAGCCTTCCAGAGCAACGGCCCCGTCCCACCGGTCGAGGCGTTGCCGTTGTGGCAAGCGCCGTGGGTCACGCAGCTGGCCAAGCAGATCGTCGGTGCCGCGCTGGTACTGGTGGTGGCACTCCTGATCCTTCGGCCCTTGATGAAATCCTTGACCAAAACGGGAGAACGTGGGAAAGCGGCAGGCGAGAGCGCCGCCGACACGCCTGACGACAAAGTCAGCCTGTCCGGCCAGAAGGACAATGCCATCAGACTAGCACCGAGCTTTGAGCAACAGATCGCAGCGGCGCGAACCTTGGTCGGCCAGGATCCTCGACGTGCAGCGCAAGTCGTGAAGGATTGGGTCGCCGCGGATGGCTGACGAAGCCGACGAGATTACAGGAACTCAGCGTGCCGCCATCTTGCTGATGAGCTTGGGCGAGCAGGACGCGGCCAATTTACTCAAGCAGTTGGATGCCAAGGACGTTCAAAAGCTCGGGCTCGCCATGGCGGAGCTCAAGGAAATCTCGCGCGAGCAGGTGAACTCGGTGCTCGCGAAGTTCATCGGCACCGCCGAATCCAGGGCTAATCTCGCCAGCGGCTCGACGGACTACGTGCGCCGAGTCTTGACACAGGCCGTCGGCAAGCAAAAGACGGACATGCTGCTCGACCGGGTATCCTCCGGTCAGACCGGCCAGGGCATCGAGGCGCTGAAGTGGATGGAAGCCAAGGCGGTCGCGCAGATCATCAGCGTCGAGCACCCGCAGATTGCGGCGATCGTGCTGGCGCATCTGGAACCCGAACAATCGGCCGCCATCATGCCTTTGCTCAACGAGGAGCTGCGCACGGAAGTCTTGTTGCGCATCGCCTCGCTCAACGAGGTGCCGCAAACCGCGTTGACCGAGCTCGACCAACTCGTCGAGAAACAGGCGAACGTCACACCGCAGGTGCCGCTGCGGCGCGTGGGCGGCGCGCGTACGGTCGCGAACATCTTGAATTCGATGGAACGCGACAAGAGCAGCGCGGAGCTCGGCAAGATCGAGAAGACCGACGCCGACATGCACCAG
>Ga0116229_10014919_pt1 | contig 10703 bp, 9 predicted proteins | sample S1TSphgellanicum_3_FD_87313 | JGI IMG/M metagenome (GOLD analysis project Ga0116229, IMG submission 87313) | Host-associated microbial communities from peat moss isolated from Minnesota, USA - S1T2_Fc - Sphagnum magellanicum MG | ecosystem: Host-associated > Plants > Peat moss > Unclassified...
CGTCGGCTATGCGCGACTCGGTGACGAGAAGACGGCCCTCGCGAAACTGAAGTCCGCATCGGTTCTCGCGCGCGGTGACCGGAAGCTCACGATGGAGATCGGATATCAGCGAGCTGCGTTCGCTTGGATTTCGCGCAAGCTGGACGTCGCCGAGCGAGAACTCGCCGCGGTCTTCCCGCACCTCGAGGGCGATACTCTGCTCGAAGCGTACGTCGCACGCGGCGCGATTTCCGCGGCTCGCGGCAAGATCGCGGAACAGGGCGCCATCTTACTCGAAGCGACGGATACCCTTACGCGGGTTGCGACTCCCGGCGTCCTGCCGTGGGCCATCATCGCGAGTCAACTCGCGTACCTAGCGCGCGAGCTGCCCGGCACCGCGCTACGCGATGCCGCACATCGCGAGGAAGCCCGCATCCCTTGGACGGCGGATCTCGCCGGAATTCGATTCACGTTGCTCCGCGCGCTCGCGTGGCGTCACGCGCTGGAGGGAGACTACTTCAACGCATTTCGCATACTCAAAGAAGCCGCGAAGATCGCGCCGACGGATGCGTGGGTCGTCACGGCGACGACGGATCGCGCGTATCTCGCGACCGTCCTCAACGAGCGTCGCTGGGCCGAGCAAGAACTGACCGAAGCGCACGAGCTCGCGTCACGCGTGAACTGGCGATCGCTCGACGGCGAGGAGAGCTTCTCGCTGCTCGACCTCGCCGAACTCTACGCGCCGATCGACGCGTCCCTCGCGCTCTCGTACGTGGCACGGTACAAGGATGCCGGGACGCGATTCGCCGCGACGCTCGCATCTCGCGACGACCGCCGCGTCGGAGCGCAAGAATCGTATGCGTTCGGCGTCGTCCAACTCGCGCTGGGAGAGCGATCCGAAGCGCAACGCTTGCTGCGAGCGGCCTTCAACGTCTACGACGCGATCGGCTACGATTGGCGGGCAGGGAGGGCCGCTCTCGCCCTTGCTGAGGCAACGAACGACGGCGCATGGAGAGAGCGGGCGGCCGTAAAGCTCGCGCCCTACGGGCGGAGTTGGCTCTCGGCGACGGTATCGACCTCGCCGACTCATCGCCACGCGGAGCATGCGACGGCTGCGCCGGAAATGCAATCGCTCACGAAGGCGCAGCAGGCCGTCTACGAGCTTCTTCTCCGAGGACGGTCGACCGCCGAAATCGCAGCCGAACAACAACGCAGCGAATTCACCGTACGAAATCACATCAAGGCGATCTTCAAAGCGTTCGGCGTGAACTCACGGCCCGCGTTGCTCGCCCGTGCGAGCGGCAACGACCGAATCTGACGCCCCTTCTGAAGCCCTTGAGGTTATAGCCCAAACGTGCTATAAGTAGCTCGTATGGGCTATAACGATGGCGGAACGCGCTCGGTAGGCGAGCTTCGAGCGATCTTGTACCGCGTTTGCCTTTACGTGATCGTTCCGGTCATTACGCTTCTGCCGGCGTGCGGATTTCACGGAAGCCATCCCCCAGTCTATCCGTGCCCCGCGCTAGCGGAAATTGGCCCGACGCTCGTCTATCCGATACCGAACGCGACCGGCGTGCCGACGACCGCGAGCGATCTCATCTTCACGAGCCGACCGGCGGGCAGCGACATCACGACGTCGCTCGTTCCGACATCCGGGGTAGCGGGAGCGACGACGCTAGAACTGGGCGCGTTCGCGATCGCGCCATCGCCGATACCGAGCCCCGCCGCGAGCTATGCCCCATCCACGACGCTCTTTGCGGTTGCATATCCAGCGCTTGAGTCGAAGACGACCTATTCGATTCAGTACGGCGTCGGATACCGGGCCATGTCCGCTCGTACCGACGTCTTCGGGTTCGTTTACAACATCGTATCGAACCACGAACGTTCGGGGCGCGTGATATGCATATGACGCGTACTCTGCTCGTCGGCCTATGCGCGGGCGCCGTTTCGATTTCAGCCTGCACCACTCAACACGGCTTTCCATTTCCGCCGGGACCGGGATGCTTCTACCAGTATCCGAACGTGCAGATGGTTTATCCGATTCCCTTCTCGACCGGCGTGCCCGATACGTTAGGAATTCTCGTGTACGGCGGCTACCGATACGACGGCGCGACGATCACCACACCGATTACGCTTCGACTCGCGAGCGCGCCGCCGATCGATACCGTCCCGACGAGCCTGCCGTCGCCCATTCCAACGCCCACGGCCTCACCACTCGGGACGAACCCCGAATCGTTTGCCGCCGTTGCCATTCCGCGACTGGCACCGGATTCCACGTATCAGGTCGTCGCGCAGGAAGACGAGTCGGTCTGTGGCGCGAGTCCGATGCCGACACAAGTCACTATCGGCTCGTTCACGACGAAATAGGACGCGGTGGAAAGAATGCGGCCATACCGTTTCTGCCTGAGGATGGTCAGCCTCGCGCTCCTGTCCGGATGTGCCCAGAATGGTGCGTGCGGGTGTCCGGCAGTCGGCCCGCGTCCGCCGATCGTGGCGAGTCTTGGCGCACTTTCGTTCGAGCATATCGGGACGAGATTTTCGCAGACCATAAAAATCACGTCGATAGACGCAACGCCGGTCGCGGTCACGGAGACCGACGACTGTGCTTCGGGAGGTAACCGGATCGTGACCGTTGCCATTCCGACGCCGGCGACAACGCCGGTCGAGGTAACGGTGACTCCGGTTTCCGCGGGTTCGTGTGCTCTCGAATTCCTGGCTCCGAATGGCGACGGCATCCCCGTCCCGATCAGCGTTTCCGCTGGGAGTTAAGCGGCGGCGAACGTAGCGCTTGCCTTTCCGGCAATCGGGGCATACTCTATCGCAATGGGCGATACGGTCGTCGTTATCAACTTGCACTCGAGCGGCTCGCGGGCGGCCATCGAGCGCCTTCCCACCCTCCTGGATAGTCACGGGATCGCCTACGAGGACATGATCGTCGCAAACGATCACGCACGCCTCTGCAAGCGCGTCAAGCGCGCGGTGAGAGCCGGGGTGAAGCGGCTGCTCGTTGGGGGCGGCGACGGCACGATGGCGGCAGCGATGCGGTATCTCGCGCATTCCGACACGACGCTCGGGTTGCTACCGCTTGGGACGGGCAACAGCTTCGCGCAGACCATGCAGATACCGCACGATCTCGATGCCGCAATCGGAATCGTCGCCGCCGGCCACGAAGCCCGTGTCGATCTCGGTCGCGTGAACGACACCTATTTCGCGAACTTCGCGACGGTCGGGCTCGCGGCCGAAATCGCGCACGAAACGCCGAACGATCTCAAATCACGTTTCGGGCCTCTCGCCTACGCGATCGCCGGCGTGCAACCGCTGTTGCGTCATCGGCCCTTCCAGGTGAAGATGCGCTGGGGGCACCATCGCTACACGACGCGGGCACAGCAGATCGTCGTTGCGAGCGGCCGATATTTCGGACATCAACCGATCACGCCGGACGCGTCCGTCGTCGATGGCAAGCTCTCGGTGTACATGGACAGCAGCGTAACGCCGCTCGACGTCGCAAAGACGTACGCCGCGATGGCCGTCGGTCAGCAGACGCGGCTTCCCGACGCGTTCGCGATCGAGACGCCCAAGATTTCCATCAAAACGCGACCGCGCCAGCAGATCAGCGTGGACGGCGACCGGGCCGGCTTCACGCCGGCGCGATTTCGTATCGAACCGCGAGCGCTACGGATCTTCGTCTCCGAAGACTTCCCCGCGTAGATTGTTGGAACGCCCATCGCTCTAGCGACCTGCGCCATCGTCGCGTTCGCCCTCGTCGGCTGCCTCGGCGCGTACGTCTCCTCGCGTACGCCGACGCGCGTCGACGTCGAAGCCGTCGCGCTGCGCGGCATCGCGACCCCGCTCGCCGCGTTCTTCACGAGCCTCGGGTACTGGCCCGCGCTCACCGTTCTCAGCATCGTCGTCGTTGCGCTGCTGCCGAACCGAACGGCCTACGTTTGGCTGCCGGCCGCCTTCGTCGCTTCGCACGCGCTTTCGCAAGTCGCGATCGTGGCGATCAAGCCGGTATTCCATCGCACGCGACCCGATGATTGGCTACTTCGACGCGAGATCGACATGTCGTACCCGAGCGGGCACTCGGCGACCGCCATCACGTTTTTCTTCGGACTCCTCGTGCTCGTCAACTACGCAGGCATGCCTCATCCCGTCAAAACGATCATCTCGATCGTGCTCGGGATCTGCGTGCTCGGCATTCCGTGGTCGCGACTCTCGCTCGGCGCGCACTACCTTACGGACGTGCTCGGTGGCTTGCTCTTCGGGATAGCGTGGCTCGCGGCATCGATTGCGGTATACCTGTCGTACGCTCGCTAGAGGTACCCAACAGATGCACGAGTCGACGCTCCATCCAGACCCGGCTCCCATCGGCGAATCCGCGGAACGGCTCTCCGACGCCGACCACGAGACGAGCGATGAAGAACTCGCGCTACATCGCTTCTTCCTCTACTTTATGCTGCCGCTATGGTTCGCGCCGTCGCTCGCGGATTGGTGGTGGCACAAGAAATCCGATATCGAACACACGGCCGGTACGCACGAATCGCTCACGCATCTCGCGATGATGGGCGTCGTCGGCGGGCCGCTCACGCTCGCGCTTGTCGCAGACGTGAATGCTCTCGTCCTAGTCGCGATGATCGGCGGCTTCATCGCTCACGAAGGTATCTCATATTGGGACGTTCGCTATGCGAAAGGGTTACGGCACATCACCGCGGTCGAGCAACACACGCATAGCTATCTCGAGATTCTTCCATTGATGGCTGCTTCCGTGATGATCTGCCTGCGGCCCAAGCAGTTCGCCGCAATCTTCGGTCGTGGCGACGAGGCGCCGCGCTGGCGCATCGAGCCGAAAAAGACGCCGCTCACCGCGCGCTACATCGCGGGCATCGTCACCGGCATCGGCACGTTCGTCGTCGCACCATATCTCGAAGAATTCGTTCGCTGCCTTCGCGCCGACCCGAATCCGCTTCCGCATCCGGCCACGAAGCCGGCGAATTGCTAACTTCGTTTTGAATTCGCCCAGGCTGCGCGTGCGGTCTGTGGCGTCGTCGCATGCCCGGAAGATGCGATACGCATCGAACGCGTGTCGTAGCTGCTACGGCGTCGCGGGGTTCATGCGGACGTCGATCCGCGTTTCGAACGTGCGGTTCCACGGCAGCGTGATCGTGAGCCCCGCATCGCGATACGCGGGAAACACGTCGTTCAGCAGGCGAAGCGCATAGGGCCACAGCGCCGCACGATTGTCGTGACTCGCGCCCGAGGCCTCCGCGGGTAAGAGGAGCGTCGTATCGACGCCACGGTCGCGGAGATCCGCGTTGAGTTGCGGCCGCACGAACTGATGGAACGCGTAGTCGTCGACGTACCGATCGAGCAGAAACTGCACGTGCGCGCGGCGATCGTACGTGCCGGTCCGCCGACCGGCACCCGCGGCGATCGCTTCGGGTAGCGCGGTGCCGACCGTATTCGCGTCCGTATTCCACGATGCAAATGCGTCGATCTTCCCCGCGACCCCACGCTGGATCAGCGCCTCCGTGAGCTCGCGTTGTTCCGGCCCCGGGCCTTCGTGCAAGAACGTGAGGTCCGCGACGGCGACGCTTCGCCCGGCTACAACGTCGGCCACGATCCGATCCTCGAATGCCGCTTCGTCGGCATCCGATGTCTGCGCCACGCGGACGTAGAGCGCGATGTCGCCGCCGGTCGCGACGCGCGTCGCACCGCAGCCCGCGACGATGCTACCGATCGTCGAGTCGATCGGCACGTATTCGAGATGGTCGACGGTCGCGCCGCCGTCCGCCCGCGAATAGACGATGCGAACCGTCGGCTGCCACCCCGCGTTTTGCGCGAAGACGCGCGCGAGCATCACCATGCCGAGTTCGTCCGCGCCGGGTTCGATCGATGCACGCGCGCCGAGAAAGAATCGCCGCGCCGTCCGCTCGAGCGCGGCGACGTCTTTGAGATGCAGGCCCTGCGGGCCCGCGTCGTCTTGCCCGATGACGATACGATCGAAGCCGCCCTCGGCCGCCATCTGCAGCGCCCACTGATCGACGTCGAGATTGCGCGCACGCGTGCGAAGATAGGCGTCGAGCGTCGGTTGGCCGATCGCCGCAACCAGATGCGCCGCCTTGCGCTTGTCCGCATCGGTCACCGGTGGGTCGGGCAGATTCGCGTAGGCTTGCAAATCGTCGACCGTCTGGCCCGCCGCGTAGTACGTCGTCGCGAGTCCGAGCCGCGGAACGCCCGTGGGCGCGAGACGCATGATCGTGCCGAAGACGCCGACGTACGGAACATCGTACGTGCGCTTCAGATCCGCGAGGTCGCTCAAACGCTGATACGCATCGGATACGGGAACGCCGGGGATGCGCGCGGCAACGAGCCCACCGTATGCGATCATGTCGCTCGATGCGACGAGGGCGCTCGCGCCATGCACGCCCTCGTCGTTCAGCCAGCGCAAAATTGCGTCGGGATCGCCGGGTTGCAGATAGTTTCCGATCGCCGCGCGGGGCGGCGTACGCACCTCTTGCCCGGCGATCTGACCGAGCATGATCGGAAGCTGATAGGTCACCGGGCGATCGTCGAGCGGAACGAACGCGATCGCGGGGGCGGTCGCAGTCGTATCCGCGGCCGCGCCCCCGATCGGCACGAACGCGAGGCACGCGCACGCGACGGACGCTGCGATCGCTCGCAAAACGTGCGGCCGCGCTATTCCAATTCGACGAGCAAGTCGCCCGCTCCGATGCGCGCACCGCTCGGCGCGAGGATGGATTTCACCGTTCCGTCACCGGCCGAATGAACGACGGTCTGCATTTTCATCGCCTCGATCGTGAGCAACGCATCGCCCTTGCGCACCGCGGTGCCTTCCGTCACGTTGACCTTCACGATCTGTCCAGGCATCGGCGCGCCGACGTGCTTCGCGTTGCCCGTCTCCGCCTTGCGCGGCGGCGCTTTCACGCCCGTGAGGTGCCGATCGAGCACGGCGACCGTTCGCGGTTGACCGTTGAGCTCGAAATACACGATACGATTGCCGGCCTCGTCGGGCTCGCCGAGCGCCGCGTAGCGAACGTAGAGCGTCTTCCCGCGTTCGAGCTCGATCGCGACCTCCTGGCCGACGTCCATCCCGTAGAAGAATACCGGCGTTTCGAGGTTGTCGACGTTGCCGAACTGCGCGCGGTGGGCCGCGTACTCCACGAAGACCTTCGGGTACATCAGATACGAAGCGAGCTCTCGATCGAGCACGTCGCGCCCGACGAGCTCCCGCGCTTCCGCGCGAGCCGCATCGAGATCGGCTGCCGGCAGCGTCGCGCCCGGGCGCTCCGTGAGCGGCGGCTCGCCTTTGAGCACCTTCGCTTGGAGCACCTTAGGAAAACCGCCCGGCGGCTGACCGAGGTCGCCATGGAAAAACTCGATCACCGATTGCGGAAACGCGATCTCGTACGCCGGGTCTTCGACTTGTGCTTCGGTGAGGTTGCTCGAAACCATAAAGATCGCCATGTCGCCGACGACCTTCGAAGTCGGCGTCACCTTGACGACGTCGCCGAACATCCGATTGACCGCGGCATACGTCTTCGTGATCTGCGGCCAGCGGTCGCCGAGCCCCATGCCCTGAGCCTGCTCGCGCAAATTCGTGTATTGACCGCCCGGCATTTCGTGATCGTACACGTCGGAGGAACCCGAGCGCATCTCGCTCTCGAAGGGTCGATAGAAGCGGCGAACGCCTTCCCAATACGTCGAGATCTCTTTGATCGCGTCGGGATCGAGCCCGGTCTCACGCGGCGTGTGACGCAGTGCGGCGACGATCGTTCCGAGGTTCGGCTGCGACGTCAGGCCGCTCATCGAATCGATCGCCGCATCGACCGCGTCGACGCCCACCTCGATCGCGGCGAGGACGCTCGCCCCGCTATTGCCGCTCGTGTCGTGCGTGTGAAAGTGAATCGGAATCGCGATCTCGTCCTTGAGCGCGCGAATCAGGCGGCGCGCCGCCTCGGGCTTGAGGAGCCCCGCCATATCCTTGATGCCGAGGACGTGGGCACCCGTCTTCTCGAGATCTTTCGCGAGCGCGACGTAGTACGCCAGATCGTATTTGCTGCGCGCCGGATCGAGGATGTCGCCCGTGTAGCACATCGCCGCTTCGCAGAGCTTACCGGTCTCGAGCACCGCATCGATCGAGACGCGCATGTTCTCGACCCAGTTGAGCGAATCGAAGATGCGAAAGACGTCGACTCCCGCTTCGGCGGCTTGCGCGATGTAGTACCGCACGACGTTGTCGGGATAGCTCGTGTACCCGACGGCATTCGCACCGCGCAGCAGCATCTGCAGCATGATGTTGGGGACGGCTTCGCGGATCGCGTGCAAGCGCCACCACGGATCCTCTTTGAGAAACCGCATCGCGACGTCGAACGTCGCGCCGCCCCAGCACTCGAGCGAGAAGAGATTCGGGAGGCGCTCCGCATACACGGGCGCGATGCGCACCATGTCGCGCGTGCGAACGCGCGTCGCCAGCAGCGATTGATGCGCGTCCCGGAACGTCGTATCGGTAACGAGAACCCGCTCCTGCTCGAGCATCCATGTCGCGAAGGCGCGCGGCCCGAGCTCCACGAGCCGGTCGCGCGTTCCCTTCGCGAGCGGCGTGTTCCACGGCGCCGGAACCGCCGGCTCCACGCGAGCTTCGGCCGGCGTTCGTCCGCGCACCTCGGGGTTACCGTTGACGATCGTATCGCCGATGAACTGGAGCACGCGCGTGGCGCGGTCACGATAGCGACGCATGTCGATGATCGACGCGTTCTCGTCGAGAAAACGCGTCGTGACGGTGCCGTCGACGAACTGCGGATGTTCGAGGAGCGCGTCGAGAAACGGCACGTTCGTGCTGACGCCGCGGATACGAAACTCGCGGAGCGCACGCAACATGCGTTTGCGCGTTTCGTCGAAGGTGGGCGCCCAGACCGTGACCTTCTCGAGCAACGAATCGTAGAACGGCGTGACGACGGCACCCGCATAGGCCGTGCCCCCGTCCAGGCGCACGCCGAAGCCCGTCGCCGGGCGATAGGCCGTGATCTGTCCGTAGGTCGGCGTGAAATTGTTCTGCGGATCTTCCGTCGTGATGCGGCACTGCATCGCATGCCCGCGCAACACGATCGATTCTTGCTCCGGGACGCCCGTCTCCGCGGATCCGATCGCGAAGCCTTCCGCGATCCGAATCTGCGCCTTCACGAGATCGATCCCGGTCACGAGTTCGGTGACCGTGTGCTCGACCTGAATGCGCGGGTTGACTTCGATGAAATAAAATGCATCGGTATCGCGATCGACGAGAAACTCGACCGTGCCGGCGTTATCGTAGCCGACCGCACGCGCGAGCTTCAGGGCCGCATCGTAGAGACCCGTACGCACGCTTTCGGCGAGGTTGCGCGCCGGCGCTTCTTCGACGACCTTCTGATGTCGGCGTTGTACCGTGCAGTCGCGCTCGCCGAGTTGCACGACGTTGCCGTGCGAATCCCCGAGAATCTGGACCTCGACGTGCCGCGCTCGTTCCACGTATTTTTCGACGTAGAGTTCGTCGTGCCCGAACGCCGCCGCCGCTTCTTGGCGCGCTTGATCGATCGACTCCTCGAGGGCGGCCGCACTTCGCACCACGCGCATGCCGCGGCCGCCGCCGCCCCAGCTCGCCTTCAGCATCACGGGAAAACCCACGGCTTCCGCACGCGTGGCCGCTTCGCGCGCATCGTGCGGGAGCACGCCGCTCGCGGGCATGACGGGAACGCCGGACGCCGTCGCGAGCTCGCGCGCGGATACTTTGTTCCCGAAGCGTCGCATCGTTTCGGCCGAGGGCCCCACGAACGCGATACCCGCCGCACGCACCGCCTCGGCGAAGTCGGGATTCTCGGAGAGAAATCCGTAGCCCGGATGGATTCCGTCGACTTTCGCTTCGAGCGCGACGCGCACGATGTCGTCGATGTCGAGGTAGGCTTGCACGGGCGAGCGGCCCGCGCCAACGAGGTAACTCTCGTCGGCTTTGAAGCGGTGGAGCGCGAAGCGGTCCTCGAGCGAATAGATCGCGACCGTCGAAATTTCGAGTTCCGTCGCCGCGCGCATCACGCGAATCGCGATCTCGCCGCGATTTGCGACGAGGAGCTTCCGTATCATCGAGCCTCAGGTTGGATGACGGGTCGCAAGAATCCGCCGGCCCCCGCCAGGAGCGCGCGTGCCTCGGCAGCGTCGACGCCGCGGCGATACATCGCGATCGCGACTTTCACGCTGCCGGCGGCATCCGCCAGCAGCGCGCGAGCGCGCGCTGCATCGACCTCGGCAATCGACGACACGAGCCGGATCGCACGTGCTTGCAGCTTGGCATTCGTCGCCACGACGTCGACCATCAGGTTGTCGTACACGCGGCCCATGCGCACCATGGTGGCCGTCGAAAGCGCGTTTAGCACGAGTTTCTGCGCCGTCCCGGCTTTGAGGCGCGTGGATCCGGCGAGGGCCTCGGGGCCGGTCTCCACGACGATCGAGAGGTCCGCGGCGCGCGCGAGCGCGGATGCGGCGACGCTCGTGAGTGCGATCGCGTGCGCGCCGATCAAACGCGCCTCGCGTAACGCCGCCACGACGAACGGCGCGCCGCCGCTCGCCGAGATTCCGACCACGGCATCCTCCGCGCGCACGGTCGCGCGCATCTCCACGATCGCGGCCTCGGCATCGTCTTCGGCGCCTTCGACCGCTCGCACGAGCGCGGGTTCGCC
>Ga0116229_10014920_pt1 | contig 10702 bp, 7 predicted proteins | sample S1TSphgellanicum_3_FD_87313 | JGI IMG/M metagenome (GOLD analysis project Ga0116229, IMG submission 87313) | Host-associated microbial communities from peat moss isolated from Minnesota, USA - S1T2_Fc - Sphagnum magellanicum MG | ecosystem: Host-associated > Plants > Peat moss > Unclassified...
CGATTGACGCCCCGCGCGGCAGAACCGCGCAAGAAGCGCTTGATCCCTTCGCCGGGCTCAGTTATTTCAAACCCCTGGCTTGGTCCCCTTCGTCTAGAGGCCTAGGACATCGCCCTCTCACGGCGGTAACAGGGGTTCGAATCCCCTAGGGGACGCCACTACTTAAGATCTTGGATCGCGGGCAAATCCAGATTGCTCCCAAACGTGGTGATAGCGAGCCGCGCAACTCAAAGCTTCGGCCGGCGCCTGTTCACCAGGTCATCGATCAATCCCATCCAACTCGGCAAGAGTTTCGTCTCGATATCGAAATCATCGACGGCCGTGGCGCGCGCGGCGTCGCGCATGGCCTGCATCCGGTCGGGATGCTCGAAGATTTGGTCGACCCGATCAGCAATGGCCGACGGTGAAAAAAAATCGACCAGAAGCCCATTGCCCCCATCCTCGATCACTTCCTGAACCGGAGGTGTCGCCGAGCCGATGATCGCGCACCCGGTCGCGAGCGCCTCAATGAACGACCAGGACAGGACGAACGGGTAGGTCAGATAGATATGCGCGGAGGAGATTTGTAGGACATTCAGATAGACGTCATAATCAACCGGTCCCAGGAAATGGAGCCGATCGAAATCGATCGCGGCGCCAACCTCGTGAAGCAAGATCTCGCGGTAGCACTGATCGCCGGGCGGCCAGGCGCCGTAACTCACCTCATCGCCGCCGATGACAATGATATGGGCGTCGGGACGTCGCCGCATGATCTCCGGCACGGCGCGCATAAAGCTGTGGAACCCGCGATACGGTTCCAGATTGCGCGCGCTGTAGGTAACGACCTCGTCCGCGCGTGTGAGCCGTAACCCGGCACGCTCCAGCGATAGCCAGGCATCGGGTTCCGGTTTGACAATGCTGGTGTTAACCCCCTCGTGCAGGCAGGAAATCCGCTGGCGCAACTCGGGTGGAAAGAGACTACGCTGCCACTCGGTTGGCGAATTGCCCCAATCGGCCGCATCGAAACTGAGCAGATTAACGGCGTTGCGTGTGCGTAGCCGGAAGGCATCATCGGGCTTGCCGGGAAATTCCGGATCGAAATCCAAATCGACGCCGCTATAATGGTAATAAAACTCAAAATATGTCAGTATCGGCGTATCGGGGAATACGTCCTTCAGAAACAAGGTCTCACCCCATGCCGAGTGACCCGCAATGAAATCCGGCTTGATCCCCTGCCCCTTGAGATCCCGGCAGATTTCCATGACCGCCATCCCGTTTCTGACGGCAGCGTCAAATTCCATCGCATTAGGGTGACACGCCCCCCGCACCGGAACATCCCGCTTGTAAACGAGCTTGGTGACGCCAGAGATAAAATTTTGATTCGGCTGAGAAATAAAAAATATCTTATTTTCAGGATTAAGTACCAGATACTCTACAATATGTCGGTATTGTCCGGGAAAGTTTTGATGGACAAACAGATAAATCACAGTGAGCAACCTTCTGATCACATCAAGCAACAGAATTTATAGTGACGCTCAAGGTGATTTAATAATTTTTCGGCGCAAATTTATAACGGGGCCAATTTGGCCGGCCACGGTTTCACCCCTATGATCAATCGGATTTTGGCTTGCTGGATTTCGCCGCGGCACGCTTACGCTTTGGCGGCTCTCCCGCAGCCGATTCCGACTGGATAATCGCAATATGGAATGCCTCAATCGGGTCATTCGGCTGTGGCGAAAAAACCGGTTCGCCATTGCGGGCCGGACCCGCGACATGGCCCGAGATGAAACGACAAGTATATTCCACCTCGTAACCGGTCACGTCGGATGTCGGATCGAGGCGAAGTGCGAAGCCGATCAGCGGAATGCCAAGCCCGCGACTGCCGCAAACCCAACCGCCCTTCACCCAAGGAGTCTCGGTGCCGGCCGCATCAAGTGCCTTATATTCTATATGTTCCGGCTTTATTTTCTCGCGGGGAACGATCTCGAATGCCTCAATCCATAGCTGCTCCCCCACTAAACCGCACCAAGGCTCCTCAAGAAACGTGAGATCGCCTCGATTTTGGATATGGGCGGTTACTTGCGTCCGTAATCCTGTACGCAAACCATCAACGACCGCATTATCAAACGAACCGCCAGCCGCACCTAAATCGGTCCGTTCAATTTCGACGTCAAGCGGCGTCGTCTGGTCGGATTGCACCGACAGGATCAAGAGCGGCGCGCTCTCAACCGAAATATTCACGCGACCAATATCCGTTGCTTTGCACAACCAAAACCCGGTTGCTCCGGGCGCAGAGTCAAACTCTATGCCATCTGGCGCCTGACCTGGACACAGGCCGACATGAAGTCCTGGCAAAACCATGTTACCGCCAAGACCGGTCAGTGACGGTGCGGAAGACCTGACATTGAAATGATACGATCCCCGAGGAAGTGTCACTATTTCGACAGATGACGTTAATTGCTTTTTCTTAGCCATCCAGCCCCGAACCCACACTAAATATGAACGATATACGTGTCGAACGCAGGCTTAAGCTAATCAGCCCGGCAAAATTAATCAATAGAATTAGGTAACTCGGGACGTCCGACAACCACATTCAAAGTGACGCTGAACATGGATTTAACCAACGATGCATGCGGCAGCCGCCACCTCATGGTCAAGATAGATCGGCTACTCAGATAAAAAAGAACGCTAACGGGGGATCATGCCCGCTAGCGTTTCTTTAGTTAACATCCCAAAAATCGAAGAAAGGGATATTATTACTTGAAGTGACCACCACCGACGGTCGGAGTAACGTCGCGGATAATGATCTTCGTGCCTTCGCCAACCGAAATCAGCGAATGCGCCGGAGACGCTGTATGTTCAGTATGCCCCGCCGCCTTGCCACTGCCGATGTGAGCAACAGCCTTGTGGGCCGTCAGATGACCGGCGGTGAAGATACGGTCATGAACTGCCGCAGTGCTGACCCGGAAAGCTTCAGTCTTCGCAGCACCCGCGAAGCTGTCGGCCTTACGGAGTGCGTCAATTGCACGCACCGGTGCACCGTGGCCGGAAACGGCGGTTTCGCGATGGCCGGCGACAACCCGGTCTGAACCCAGACCGCGAATAGCCTTCTCGTGAACACCACCAGCCGAGGTCGAGATCTTCGCGGACGCTGCCTTAGAAGCGGCAAAAGCGAGACGCGAATTATCCGGCCCGGCATGCTTCGGATCGTACCCTGATCCTAACGAACTCGTAGCAATATGTCCCACTTTCCCACTCCCAACGGATAATGTTGCGATGCGATATTAGCGGCCGCTTCGGTTGTGTCAACGGGTTTTCGCATCGCTGATTTTTTAAAAAAACCGTGATATTCACTAAAATTTTACCCAAAATCTGTATTGTCTGTTTAGCCTGCCGAAACCGTGCATACATACATCGATATCATCCTTTCGGACTACACGGCCGCACCGCCGGGTTTCACGACCGCACCACTATGACGGTATACGCTGGGAGCGGTATCCGGGTCTGGCGGGGAACCGCCGTGTTGACATGCTAGCATCTGCTGCTCTAAGGCTGCGCTAGAGCCGGCTGTAGAAAAATCAGGGAAGTTAGGATGAAACGGATTATCGGTGGCGTTGCATATAATACTGAGACATCCACGGAGATTGCGAAGCACGAATTCGAGCTAACCGAGGAGGGTGAAGATGCAGGCTTCGAAATCCTGTATCAGACCCGCGGCGGCGCCTTTTTTCTACATTCCTTGAAGCGCACACGTGTTCGGGACGAATCCGATCCGACTGTTACGCGGACGAGGGATGCCAATAGTTTCATGCCGATGACTCGGGATGAAGCCCAGGATTGGATCATGACGGGTGATGTCGAAGTATTCTCGGACATTTTCGGCGACCCGCCTGAAGCGGCAGAAGAACTCAGCCCCGAATCCACGATCTATGTCCGCGTTCCGACATCGTTGAAAGAACGGATCGAAGCCAAGGCAAAAGCGGCCGGACAATCGGTCAATGCTTGGGCACTGCGTTGCCTAGAATCGGGTGCGAGCAATTAAGATTACTTTGCGCGGTGCCAAACTGAGTTAGGGTAGTAGATGCGGAAACCAAAACCGACCAGTGCGGCGAGCGATACGCAAGGATCCGTCTTCGGCGCGGTCCTGTCGGCCGCGTTACCCACCGTGACCACGCCGGTCATGTCGGATTCTGATGACCGGGTGGGCTATATTGACCTGTTTGGCTATATTGAAGGCCTGTCGGGATGGTTCTTCATTGGTTGGATCCGGCGACCCGCCAATATCGGCCGCACCAGATTGGTGAATGCGATTGCCCAGTTTGACGCCGGCAGCGTCGGTGGTCGGGCGACCGTCGTGTTCCATCAGCGGGACGATCTCACAGCGGAAGATATCGGGGTGGTCGTCTTTTTGCCTGGGACAAGCCGCGCCCTAGGCGAACTGGCCGATCTCCTGCTGCAATTCGATCAGGAAGCGCTCCGCGCGCGGGCCGGCGAATTGACCCAGCGCACGCCGCAACAAGAGTTGGCGGGGGCGGTCCGATCAATCTTGTCGCGCAACGCCTATGCCGACGCCAATCGCATGATTATGCTGAGAATGATGTCACGCCCGCTTTATCTGGGCGAAGACACGACGGCCACGTTACCCGAACGGATCCTGTTCGGCTTGGACGATATGATCATTTGCCCGCCGGATGGCGTGTTGCTGATCGGATGGCAGCTCGGTTCGGGCAAAGCCAACTACACGTTGCGCCTGCGATCGGGGCAACTGACCACGGAATTCAACCCAGCAGACGGTGTCAGACTCGCCCGCCCGGATGTCGCCGCGTCGCTGGGGGTCCAGGCCGGCTTCACCGCAACTGATTGCGGCTTCATGCTGTTTCTGCCGCACGCCTTTTCGGCCGGTGATACGACCTTTCTTGAGATTGAAACCGCCTCGGGCGCTGTCGCCTTCCAGACGGTCAAACCCGCCACGAAGCGACATATCGACGCAATCCGTCATATTCTCCAGTTGATCGACGTCCGCTACGATGCTGTGGCGCCGTGCTTCGATAATATTGTTGGGCCGGCGATCGCGGCGATTAATCGCGACAGGCTGCGCGCCGCGCCGACCTTCACCGAATTGGCGTTCGGTCCTGCGGTGGAGACGCCCGATTGCAGTATCATCGTCCCGCTCTACGGACGAATTGACTTTATCGAATATCAAATGGCGCTGTTTTCGCGCGATACCGAGCACCGCTATGAACTGATCTACGTGCTGGACGACCCCGAGCAGCGGCGTGAGCTCCAAATACTGGCACAATCAGTTTATGAGCGGTTTAGACTGCCATTTCGATTGCTGCTGCTGCACCATAATGTCGGCTTTGCCCCGGCCAATAACGTAGGACTTCAAGCGGCGCAGGGGCGCTATGTTTGTTTCCTGAACTCGGATGCCTTTCCGAAGACGCCGGGTTGGCTCGCGCGGCTGACGCGACGGCTGGAAGACCAGCCGGAAATCGGGGTAATCGGCCCGCGGCTCCTCTACGAAGATGGCTCGGTCCAACATGAGGGCTGCCGCTTCGATGTTATTGCAGAATTTGCCGGATGGAATTTCTTGTTTCACGAGAATAAGGGCCGTCGGCCGGAAGCCCGGTCAGGGGTGCGCTATTATCCGGTCATCACCGGCGCCTGCATGGTGATGGAGCGAACCCTGGCCGACGAAATCGACGGGTTCGATGAGGAATTCATCATCGGCGATTTCGAGGATTCAGACCTATGCCTCAAACTGGCCGCGATGGATCGACGCGCCGCGGTCGATTTCGATGTTGAGCTCTATCATCTGGAGCGGAAATCGCAGGGCACCTCGAACCAAAATTGGCGCCAAAATCTGACATTGTACAATTCTTGGGTGCATCAACGCCGCTGGTTTGGGGATTCCCCAACCGCCCTGCGGACGGCGAATTAAAACATGGCTGAGATCTCCTCTGCGGCGCAGCGCATCCTGATCGCGGTCCATGGCCATCCGATGCTCTCAAATGGCGGTGCGGAGGTGGCGGCGTACCAGCTGTTCAAATCGCTGTCCGCCGAATCCGCGTTTGATCCGTGGCTGCTGGCCTGTGCGCGCGATCAGTTGAACCAGAAGCTCGGCGCGCCGATCACCCAGCCCTTTTCCGATCGGGAATTTCTCTATTCGTGCGGCGCCTTCGACTGGTTCAAATTTGCCAACCAGGATCCGGCCTTCCCCTCGGAATTTACCGATCTGCTGCAGACGATCAAACCGGACATTGTCCATTTCCATCATTATATTAATTTCGGGATGGAAGCCTTCCTGCATGTCCGGCGGGCATTGCCAGACGCCAAGATCGTTCTGACCCTCCATGAATATCTCGCGATCTGCCATCATTACGGCCAGATGATAAAAACCGATCGATATTCCTTGTGCTATTCGGCAAGTCCGATCCGCTGCAGCAATTGTTTCAAAGACATCACGGCATCGGATTTTTTCTTAAGAGAACAATATATCAAGCGCTTCTTCGATCTGGTCGATCATTTCATCTCGCCGAGCCACTTCCTGGCGGAACGCTATATCGCCTGGGGGATTCCGTCCCATAAGCTGTCGGTGATCGAAAATGTCATTGCGAGTCCCGTCCAGGAGCGCCCTGCCCTGGAGTCGGATCCGGATGAGCCGCTGCGTGTCGGGTTTTTCGGGCAAATCTCTCTGTTGAAGGGCATCAATGTCCTGTTCGATGCCGCCAAAATTCTGGAGCAGGCCGGTGAAACCGGCATCATTTTCGAAATTTACGGCGATTACCGGCATCAACCCCCGGAATTCCAAGAAGCCTTCCTAAAGCGTCTCGATAGTGTCGGGTTGAATGTAAAATTCCACGGTCCTTACGACCAAAATCGGGTTGATGCCTGCATGCAATCAGTCGATACGGTGCTGACGCCGAGCATCTGGTGGGAAAATTCGCCGGTCGTGATCCAGGAGGCCCTGCGCAACCGGCGTCCCGTCATCTGTTCGGACATTGGCGGCATGGCGGAAAAGGTCAGAAATGGCAAAGACGGACTGCATTTCCCAGCCGGCAACGCCGTGGCGCTGGCCAAACTCTTGCGACGTTTAGCCGCGGATCGCGGCCAGCTTGATGCGCTGTCCCACTCGATCGAGCCGCCAGCCACCACAGCCAGTATAGTCGATCAACATGTTTTTCTCTATAATGGATTGCACTAATGACTCTTCTAGCGGCAGGCATAGTAACAAGCATTGCCGTTCGCACGAGTCCGTACCGGCTGGTCTTCCTTGGCCTGAACGGGGGTAGCCGGTGATACACCCCGATTTCGATAAAGCCGGGCAGGCGCTGGCGGCGCGGTCCGCGACTGATTTGACCGCGATCCTCGCCGGCTGCTTTCGCAAAAGATCTGACTCGCGTCATCTTGATGGCTGGATCAAGTTCGTGCTGGATCCGCTGGCGGAGCCGCCGGAAACCAGTCCGCAAATGGCGTTCTTTATCGAGACCGTTCGCCGGATGCGCCGCGCTGTGGCCGATGGGTCGCCGGTCGAGCCGGGGCCCCGTCGACGGGTGATCGGCCGCGATCTCGATTTCATCGGTGAACCGAGTAATGTCGAAAACTGGTCGCCGATCCAGCTGCTGAATCATTTGATGCTGGCGCAAATCGTGCCGACGCGCAAAGCGGCCGTGGTCTGTCCAATGCGCGATGACGGGATTTTCGCGATCGAGTGGATCGCCCATCATTTGGCGCTCGGATTTCAGCACGCCTTTATCTACACGAACGATAATGCTGACGGGTCGGAGCTGCTGCTGCGGCGCCTCGCGGACCATGGCGTCATTACCCTGATGGAAAGCGAGACTGACGGTCAGGTTCGTCCCGAATTGAAGGCCTTTGAGCACACGGTGCAGCTTCTGCCCGAAGCCCGGGATTTTGAATGGCTGCTGTTTGTCGATTCCGATGAATTCCTGATGCTGGGACCTCAGCATCACCATAATATTGAGACGACGCTGTCGGCCTTGGCCGCCCGCTACCCTGATCGCCTGCCCGCCGCCATTCTCTATGAGTGGCTCTGGTACATAAGTGGTATGGTGTTCGAGAAGCGGTCCGGCCTGCTGATCGAGCGGTTTCAGCATGCAATGCCGCATTGGCTGACCAAATCTCTCGTGCGCGTCGCGGATCTGATCACGATGCGGCCGCAGCACCATCCGGAATTGAAACCGGGCCGGCTGATCGTTAATTCGCAGTTTGAGCCGTTTGACATGAGCAAGGTCTGGGAGCGCCGTTCCCCTTGTTACGAGGGTGGCTGGATTGCGCATTACTGGCCGAAATCCTTTGAAGAATTCTCGCTGAAAAAAGCACGCGGCGATAATTTGGCCATGGAAAACAATGAATATCAGCGCGACTTCGGTTTGTTTTTCCAGTGGAACGGGATACCGACTCGTGACAATCACTTTCCGCTTGATCCGGCCTTAGGCGCGCGTGTGAATCAAAAGGCTGCCAAACTTCGCAAACTAGACGGCGTTGCTGCTGCCGAACTTGAAGTCGGGCGGCGGTTTCGGGCCTTACTCAGCCGCTATGACGATGTCGGCGGCTTGGAACGGATCTACGAAGCCAGTCGCACGGAACCGGAGGTTTTTTGACGATTATATCGACGGGCGCGACGGCACCCTCAACATGCCACGCTCCGCAGCATACCGGTAAGAATGCTGATCATCGTTTCATTACAGTAGAGTAGCTAATTGGCCGTCGAACCCATCCCCGAGTTCAATCCCACAAGGTCGGTGATCGCATCGCTGGCGTCGATCGCGCTGCGCCGTGGCATCGATATCGCGCCCGAATCGCTGGTGCGATCATATGTGTTGGGCAATGACGACTTGACCACGACCAAACTGATTGCCGTAGCGCGGGATATCGGCCTTGACGCTAAGAAGCTACGGCCAGCCTGGCGGGATCTGCCCCGATTGCGGACGGTGTTGCCGGCATTGCTTCGACTCAAAGACGGCTCCGCGCTGGTTCTTGAAGATGTGCTGATCCAGGGCGCGTCCGGTCAGGTGGTGGTGCTGCGCGATCCGGCGAGCGGACCTGATGCCGAAGCCGTGCTTGATGAGATCCATCTGAATGATATCTGGAACGGCGAAATCATTCTTCTGAAGCGGCGCTATGATCTGCGTGACGAAGCCCAGCCATTCGGGATGAAGTGGCTGCTCGGTCAAGTCTTACGCGAAAAGCGGCTGTTCCGTGATATCGCTATCGCGTCGCTGTTCATCACCGTCTTCACACTGGCTCCGCCCTTCATGGTCATGGCGGTGATCGACAAGGTCCTCGTCAACCATAGCGAGGCAACGCTGATCGTGATCGCCGCGGCGATCGGATTTTTGATCATCTTCGAAATGGCGCTGAGCTTTCTCCGCCGCGTCTTCATCGAGGTTACCGCGACCCGTATCGACGGGCGATTGAACCTCTATCTGATGCAAAAACTGCTCAAATTGCCGATGGATTATTTTGAGCGGACGCCGACCGGCATCACGCTCGGCAAGCTGGGCAAAATCTGGCAGATCCGCCATTTCCTGACCGGGCAGTTGTTCAGCACCGTGCTCGATCTGGTCACGCTGTTTATTTTGGTGCCGGTCTTGCTGATATTGAGCTGGCAGCTCTCCCTGTTTGTGTTTGCGATGAACGGCTGCATTTTCGTGATCGTGTGGCTGTATTTGAAGCCGCTCGGCCGGTTATTCGGTCGGGTAACCAATGCCGAAAACGCCAAGGGATCATTCCTGGTGGAGACGATCTACGGCATGCGAACCGTGAAATCGATGGCGCTCGAAGGCAGACGGCGTCACGAATGGGATATCAGAGTCGCGGAATCGATGCGGGCACGCCATGCCTGGGGCACGCTCGCAAACTATCCACAAACCTTGGTGGTGCCGTTTGAGCGGTTGATCTATTCTGGATCGATCCTGCTCGGTGCATGGATGATCCTGCGCTCACCGGAATCCGCATCCGCAGGTGGTATCATCGCGTTCAGCATGATCGCAGGCCGGGCGGCTCAGCCGCTGCTAAGCTTTGCCCATTTGCTGGAGAGCAATGGCGAGGTGCAGGACGCCGTTTCGGAGGTCGCGTCGATCATGAACGTCCCGCCGGAGAATGCCCGCGCGGGCTCCGGGCTGCGCTTGCCGATCCATGGTGAGATCAGTTTCCAGTCGGTCCAGTTCCGCTACACGCCGTCATCCCCGCTGGCGCTTGATCGCGCCGATTTCCGGATCCGACGCGGCACCATTTTCGGCATAATGGGGCGGTCAGGCTCGGGCAAGACGACGATCACGCGCCTGCTCCAAGGGCTGAACCCGAATTATGACGGGGTCATCAAGATCGACGGTATGGATCTGCGTGAGATCGATCTTTATCACCTCAGAACCTCGATCGGCGTTGTCCCGCAGGAAAATTTCCTGTTCAGCGGCACGGTGCGCGAGAATATAGGTATGGCGAAGCCGGATGCGACCTTCCGCGAAATCGTCCGCGCCGCCCAGCTCGCTGGCGCGGAAGAATTTATTGAGCGTATGCCGCGTGGTTATGAAACATATCTTGAAGAAGGCGCCACCAACCTGTCCGGCGGCCAGCGGCAACGCCTCGCTATTGCGCGCGCGCTGGTGGTCGATCCGCCCGTCCTGATCCTCGACGAGGCGACCAGTGCGCTCGATGCCGAGTCAGAAGCGATCATCAACGCCAATCTGATGCGCATCGC
>Ga0116229_10014921_pt1 | contig 10702 bp, 7 predicted proteins | sample S1TSphgellanicum_3_FD_87313 | JGI IMG/M metagenome (GOLD analysis project Ga0116229, IMG submission 87313) | Host-associated microbial communities from peat moss isolated from Minnesota, USA - S1T2_Fc - Sphagnum magellanicum MG | ecosystem: Host-associated > Plants > Peat moss > Unclassified...
AAGGAGTGACAATGTGCAAGTTCCTATATTGAGGATCCAACATAAGGCATAGTATGTTATGAGCCTTTTTGGGCTCAAACCTTAGTGAAAAAGAAAAAAAAGAATCCAAGGCAGAAATAACCCATCTATTGATGTTGATAGCCAACTCATCCAATTCTACATACACCTGCCCGTGTCATCATCGACCATGTTATTTGGTATGACATGATTAATTATTTCCTCTTGAAACTTCAAGGTGATTTTAATTGTGCTGTTGAACACATCACTCAACAACCAATGCCCTCTGGACTGGTTTAACAAACACTCCAAGACAGCCAGAATAAGGCTGTCCACAACAGTTTGAGCAATATGCTAGGCATCAATGCTGGAGCTACCTGACCAGAAACATTTGGCAGCAATAACACACAAAAATTGCTTCTCAGTAGAGTATGCATCTGGAAACATACCCTAAAACACAATGGGCCTCCATGCACCTTTGGTAGGACTGAAAGAGTGTTCATGTAGACCCACACGATGTACATCTAGGTGCTGCAAGCACAAATGTATTCTACCAGAAACACTTGAAATTAGATCTAAAACATGCAGATCATTAAAGACAAATTAGGTCCAAAAAAATTAGGACAAGGAAAATGTTTGGTTCCATGTTCCATCGTCAATTGAAAAGTCACTAAACACAGAACCCTATCCAAGCTCAAGGTTACTGGGTCAGCTGTAGACCATGAATAATCAAACTCCTAGAGTGCATTCCCATTCATAAATGCTGCAAGCACAAATGCCAAAAACCAAACACCAAAGAAAAATATTCGTTGATCCCAATCTATAAAAAAAATTGTTGCAAACAAATAATTCAACAAAATATTTCTGCAGTAGATATTGCGATAAAAATGAGGCGTTTTTGCTGTATTCGAACAGCAATCCCATCTGCAGAGCAAAAAATATGACAGGAAAAGGGAGCAGTAGTTTGCTCAGAACACAAATCCTAGCCCTCCCTCACACTCCAAAACCTTGTCTTCGTGAAGATAAAAACATTGGCTTACACAATGCAATTATGTGATTATTCTCTCTTGAAGTCAATAGTCAGCAGCAAGTAAAATCAAATTTTCAAAGAGTGGATTTTTAAGGAACAATTTGAAAGATGGACTTTAAGCAACAAGCATAAGTGCCATCATAATTCAATCCAGATCTTCCAAATTTGGGACTGAGTGAAGGCTCTGCATCAGTAGAGTCCCTTGATTAGTTCAGAATCTAGACCAAAAAACAAGGTTCCCAGGTGTTTGTGAGTTCAATTGAATTCACTCCACAAAGGACCTGTGTTAAGGGAACATCACATACACCTGTCACACCAATAGATTGCAGAATGTAGATCAGACTTTGTGGATCAATAGCTCAACTGCCTATGGAAGGAAAATGTGGTGAGAATCCATGCTGCTATCTTCATTCCCCACAAACAAAGACAGTGTTGCCTTAATGCTTCAAATTGATACCAAAATCTTCCATGAGATGTTGGGATTTGCCTTGCCCTGCCATACAGAAAGAAGAATCACCCCCCCTAACAACATTTGCAGACATATCTCACTCAAGTTGCAGTACAGGTAGAAGATTTTAAAAAGAGAATTTCAAGAAAATATGAGAGCTGATGTCTAGACAACTAAAGGGTTGAAAGGTGACAACACAATGTTTCAGGTTCAGGGCAATAAGATCTAGACAACCCAAATATGATAATCACCCAAGCAAAAGACCCCACTAAAACATGGGGTTTGTGGTCATCTTCCTTTTAATGAACACATAGCTCCAGGCTTGAACAATCTGTAAAACAATCAATAAATGTTTTTGAGTTCAGATAAACTAACTCAAATCATCTTTAGAATTGATGGAATTGGAGGAAAATTACAAAACCATGCTCAAAATGTAGGCACTAGGCATAGGCAGATAGTACAAGGATGGACTTGAGAGTTTAGAAGGTTGTCGTTTAAAACTTTTGTGGGAGGCCATCAAGATTTGCAACAAAAAAGAGATGACTTGATGCATGAGCTTGTTGAGGTGAACATACAAAAAGACAAGGTTACATTTGAGAATGTATAGGACATAGAGAGCTTGTGAACTTTTGTTAAAAAGGATATTGCGAAGGCAGGCCTCTTAAAAGAAATTGTTAAGCTGCGTCTACAGGACTCAATTTTAGCATCTCAATAGAATTCATGAAGAGTCAGCTGTTCAACAATGAGCTCAACTCAAGTACAAGAAAATTGCAAAGAGAGGGATTCCGTCATGAGCTGCAAATCAGCTCAATGATTTTTTTGTGAATGTAATGGAACACATTCACAGGGAGAAGGCAACATGATGCCTTCTGGAGGAATGAGACCTTTGTTGCACAAGAACTCATCAAACAGATGATGCAAGAAAAGTTTCCTCCAGCAGCCAATTGCAACAAAATGAGGCCTTTTTCACTGCAATAGCAATCCCATTTGTAGAAAAAAAAACATGACACCAAAAAGGGCATGCAGTTTGCTGAGAACAAACCCCCATTTGCAACTTTTTTCATGCTTGCTCCAAATCTAGATTCCAATTCACAAGAGAAGAAAAATGAAAGAAAATGCCAAAAAAAATGACACCCAACAAAAATGGAGGAGCAATTTGCTGCTCACCAACAACCCCCAATTGCAACTTGGTACTTGCACTCCAACACCAATTCCATCTGTGGAGGAGAAACAGCAAATGAGAGATAACAGATTGAACACACATTTTTTGTGCAACAAATGGGAGAATTCTGAGTTTTGATATATATATGGTGCCTGAAACTGAAAACCAAATTAACAATACAAATGCAAATTGATGGTAGATCAAATAAAGAGTAAAATGAATAACCTCACTTGGCTTTCAATGGAGTGCTTAATTTCTGTGATCAAAGGCCCACATCCAAACATGCCATTTTCCAGATTTCTTTGGCCACGTTATGCATTTCTGGAAGTCAGATCGGGCTGACTTGATTGGCACGTCATGCATATTGACTGAAACCCTGTCATCAGCTGTCCCATATTGGCAGCCCTTCAACATGGCCTGCCCAAAACAAGTCCCTTTGAACAGCTCCTCCACGCCCAAGCTCTTCCAGCTGAATACAACCTTCAATGTTGTGGTCAATGCTCCAAAGTTAGCACCCTCTTTCACATAAGCCAATTTTTTCTTGCTTAGGGCATACTTGTCAAGCAAAGCTTGGAGCTTCATGGCCATTGCTCGCCCTGGAGTCTGTAGCCTCAAAGAACCCTATTGTAACATGCTTGGGCTACCAATCTGCACCAAGAAAATTGACTACTGCAAATATGTCATAAGCACCCTTTGACATCCAAAGCTCAAAGGTTGTAGCCTATAAACACTGGGATACGGAAGTAGTACATAAAGATTTTTTTGTCTTTTCTAGCAAATCAGGCAGCACCTCATCTGTGGACACTCTTCTGGAGGGGAAAATCAATTCAAGGGCACAATCACAACCCCATTCACTATAGCCATATGCTTTCAACCGTACAAGTCAGTAAGCAACTTTTGGTGATAAACAAAGCCAGGTCTTCCATCATTGCCTGTTATTATGGGTGGTCTTTCTTGAATGAACCTACACAACCAAAGTAATCAAAGATTGTGTTTGGATTGATACCAGTCCTCTTTTTAGTAGGTCATCTTTCCAATGGGCCTCTTGCCATGCTACTCACTTTTTTCCAACAGTTTTCGAGCAAGGTTGGGGTGCTTGGCATCAACATGTTTCATCATGGCTGTGATGCCACTAGCTTTGAAGTAGGTTATCAAACCCTTCTGACACCTGGTACATTGAGCAAAAATTGTAGGACCAGTTGCTGCATTGTAGCACACAATGCATCGCACAACTTTAGGAATGACCGCATTTACATATCGACAATTTGACATATCCAATAATGTTTAAGAGGTTCCTTATGATGCCCATGTATGGTACATGCTCCAAGTACGGCATTCCAAGAGGCCACATTTCAAGATGACATTTTGGACACTCTCCAAGCATCCTCCATGCTCCCACATTTTGCATACATGTCAACCAAAGTACTCCTCACAAAGACATCCAAATCCCATCCAGTTTGAATAATCTGCTCATGAGCACATCTTCCCTCTTCAAGTGCAAGAACACTGGCACATGCATTCAGCACTCACACAAAGGTAAAAGGTTTGGTTGCACACCTTCTTGGTTCATTTGTCAAAATAGTTCCAGCAACCTCTGCCCTTGCCCACATTTCAGATATCCCAACATAATGGTGGTCCATGTGACCACATCTCAAGATGGCATCTTGTTGAACACTCTCCAAGCATCCTCAGTGTGCTCCCACATCTTGAATACATGTGAACCACACTAATCCCAACAAAGACATCAGACTTGCAACCATTTTGAATGATCTGCTTATGAACACACCTGCCTCCTCAAGCACAACCACGCTGGCACATGCATTGAGCATCCCCACAAAAGTAACAGAGTCTAGCTGCACACTTTGCTGTTGCCTTTGTTGGTATAGTTCCAGTGTCTCCTGCCCTTGTCCACATTCACACATCCCAATATCATGGTGGTCCAAGTGACCACATTTCAGAATGGCATCTTGATGAAAACTCTTCAAGTGCTCCTAAACCAACATGTGTTAATCACCTGAACAGAAGTGAATCTGTCAGGACTCATTCCTTGTTGCATTTGTTGGAAAAGCTGCATTGCCTTTTCAGGTTGCCCACCCTTAACATATTTTGTATGCTTCTTGTTCCATGGAAAAATCATCAATTGCACCATCCCTGGTGCCATTGCAGCAGTCTTTGCTGCCACCCATGGTGAGTTTTGTCGGTCATGAAGCCAGAGTGCTTCCTGTGTCTTCATGTGTTTGAAATCTGGGTACTTTTCATTTGCCTATCTCTAGAAATCCAGATTGAGCTGACCAGCCATGTATTCTCCACATCTCAAGCATAAATCCTATCATAAGAACAAAGAAAGCTGCACTGACCTTCTCCATTGCAGAAAAAGTTCTGTCACAGCATATTGCATTTACTTACGTTCTCCAGCCTACTGTTACTACCCCACCAGTGCAAAGGGTCTGAGAAGAATTTCTGCCGAAGTTTAGGCCATGGCAGGATGGCAACCAAGAGAGAGCAACAAAGATTGACACCAACAAGAGCTATGGACCCATTGACATGTGAACTCTCTGACAGAATTGATGTTCAGTTACCTTCTCTGATCCGTGATCCCCCCCTTGCAAAGGATCCAAAAAGAACTCGCACCACAGTTTCTCTCTCTGACCTCGAGGAACTGCAGAAAAACTTCCTATCAAATCATGTACTTTTATCACATAGAAGCCACGATGAGGTATTGCATCTTGCATACATGGTGTCCAGTCTCTTTTAATTACTCCCGAAGATGTCATTACAATCAGGTCAAGGTTGTTCGGCAAACAAAAGACACGTACTGGGACAAGAAGGCAGTAGAAAGAGAGAGAGCGGCAAACAACACAAGAAAGCTTACAACCGCCTTGATCTCTGAGTGTCGCCATTGTTTCTACGCCGTCCGCTCTGGGAAGAAGTGCGGTGTACTGCACAAGTTGATGATCGGTAAAGCGCAATGGCGCGTACACACGGACACGCAGCAGCAAGGTCCGCCTGCTCGACCTCCCTCTTCCCCCATCTGGTGATGGACCTCATCTGGTAGTGGTGTAAATCCCTCTCGAGCATAGGAAGTGAACCCAAATTCAATTTCGATCCCACCATCATCTGTACATTTCTCAGTCGGACAATTCCGGATTGAATGAACCTCATCAATAATTTCCAGTGCAGGGACACATACTGCGCATTGGTGGAAATGCTCTAAAACCCTCCGAAACCCCGAAACCCTACAATCTCGAATCCGGGAGCGACAGGAATATGTTGGGGGTGGGATTGTTTTGTTGTGCGCATACTCAATTTGTAGCCCACAAGATTGCTAAATTCAGAAGAGCTATGCTATTGCCAGCAGGAGTTTCTGCCTCCTGCCCCGAAGACCTACTTTGCCGCCGCCATGTCTTCTTTAGGTCGGCAGACGACGAGCGCTACCGCAACGGCCAGTTGCCACAACGTTATGCACGTTTCTGGCTCTGGCGATTCCTAAGACTCCACCTTTTGTGCAGCTATATAAAGCGATGCAATCGTATGCCTTTACCACATCATCTGCATTGTAACGATTCTGTTTTGCGCATACTCTGTGCCTTGCTTGCAACATAGATTCTTGGTGCAAAACATCTTGGTTCAGCTCGAAAATTTTGCATAGAAAATGTATTTTTAGGTTAGCCTGGTGTTAGATCGTTGCAATGTATTCTGCACATTTCTTGATTGATTGAGGCCTTCCACTGCAACGGAAAGTTTTCAAGAAGACGATCTGCAACGCAAATTTTTTATATGTTAACATTTGATTGGGTACAAGTGTATTTCGGGGTTTCGGGTATGTTGATTTGCTGCAACTTCTCCTGTGATTACAGGAAGGGGTTCTGCTGTGCTCATGGCAGGTTCTGTGAAGACCGAGTTTCGGAGATTTGCAAAATCTTTCTGATGAAGATATGCTTGCTGTAAGCAGGTAGCTTACTAAGTGGCAAGTAGGAACATTAGTGTATGCTTCAATTGACCAGCTTACTGGAAGTATGGACATTGGAAGTACAGAGACCTAGTTCATGACAATAAGATTAATAGCTCTAATGTGGGATCTGTTGCTGAGTATGTCAGTCATTTAGATGTGGCTATGATTAATTGCTCTACGTACAGTAATGTGTTAGAACTGCATACTAAGATAGGTGATCATAGCTGATGCTGTTAGTTCTATGTGCAGAATTTGCACCAGTCAAAGGTTGTTTGCATTTCTGCAGCGTTACGAAGCCAGGAAAGCAGGAGTGGAAGCTATCGGTTCAGATGAACTTTTTTGTTTTGCTTCCTCTGGAACTGGAGGGAGTGGATCTCCTCAAAGTCACGAGTTTGGCTGCTAGCGATTTTGAAACAGCACATGGTGGGAGCCCGCCTACAGTTCTTTTCTACGTCCTGTTCTTCCTCTTGCTGCCCTTCCATTGAAAGTGCATGTAAGGCCAGTTCATCTGTGATGGCTTAAGTGTATCATCTTTGTGTTCAACCTATGACCAAGTTCCTAGTCCTTCTTCAGTGTTTCGTTTTCATTTCCTTTTCTGATGCAATTGTCAATGTGTCTGCGCCATTTTTCTCTGTAGGATTGCTTTAACATCAGGATTTGAATCCAGGGACCTGCAGTATGCCTGTAGTGATTGCCACACAATATTATACTTCAGGTTGGATTTGTGATAGGTGTATTTTCTTCAGAAATAATAGTCTGTTGTAGAGTACACGCTGTGCAGTCTAAGCAATCTTTCTGCAGCTCTCTCTTTTGTTCAGACATTCAATTTTTGCCTTGTTCTTCAAGTGTGTAATTTATATGGCTCTGGTGGCATCATTCTGCAACTATCCCTTTGACATTGCTCAAGGTTCTGAGCTGATTCCCAAAGCACTGGGGGATGCACTGTAGACAAGGTGCCTGAGCTGAGGGTCCCATTTGCTCGAGCTTAGGGGTTTTATGTCTATGTCACGTAGTTGTGCATTCCAATTCTACTGTACCTTAGGCTTATGGAAATTCTCCGATGATTGTGCATTATGAATTTTCCCACATTATGCACAAGCACCAGTGATGTCAAAACATAATAAAATGAGCCTTTTGCAGGAATTTGTGCACTGAGGTAGCTTGCCTACCCAGCCTGCTGCAGGTGCAGATTTTATACTGTCATGCTAATCTGAGGTGCTGTTTGTACTTTCCTCTGCTAGCTCCATTGGTTTTGGATGATGCTATGAGTGCCAAGAAGATGGAACTCAGATTTTGATGGGGACTTGGTGGTTTAGATGTTGGTGTGGCAGAACAAGGAAGCAAGAGGAGATCAACTAGATGGAAAGAAGTGGGCTGCAGGAAGACCAGGGGCAAGCTTGGAGCAAGTCAGTGCATCTGAGGAATGTGCACTCCAGAGGTAGCAAGATAACATGTTAGCCCACCTTCATATTTCATTGTGACTATATTGTTGGGCTCTCTCATGGGGGAATGGTACAACTAGCAATTTCCTTGTGTTTCTTTATGTCTAGAAGAGAATGCGATCACTAACAACCTAGTTTCAACCATAGGTGTTACAATTAGTCACTTGCTTCTGTTTCTTTGCAATCCTTGTTCTAGTATCAATACGAACATGGTTTTTGGAACTTGAGAGATCCCATCTGAATCCAGATGAGATCTCTCTGTCCCACTACAATCTCATGGCACCCACCTTCTGGTTGAATCCAGCTTTGAGGAAGATGGTGTTCTTTGTTTTTTCCCTGCTGTCCTTTCCTTTAAAGTTCTGCTTTTCCATTTCTGTTGATCTGTTTTTAGTCTTATTGCTGTGTTGTGGTCTGTTGCTAGCCAGCAGTATGGCTGAGTCTTCCTGTTGCTTCCAGACTTGCAGCAGAAACTTAGTTCACAGGTTGGTGTCTTTCACTGGCCTTTACCCACTGTAGTGCTGTTTTTTGTTTTTGTTTTTGTCTTTCCTATTTCGGATCTTTCTGTGGCTTCTTGAAGAAGTGTTCACCTTGCTGTGGGTTTTTTCTTCATCATGAGAATGGAGATTTCTCTATTCTTATGAAAGATATTCAAGGAAGATCGTGAACCAACATGGAATCATGGAGCTTTGAGCAATATTATGATTCCCTGATTGTGTGTTAGTCTTCTCATTTGGGTTGTCATGTCTGAAATTTCAGAGCTTTTTAGGTTGCTTTTGGAGATATCTTCATGTTGAACTCAGTAGAATAAGGTTGTGGATTAAAACCTCAAGGTGGGCAATATGAATCTTATAAAGCAACTAGTCTTGGGAAATTTCTAAAAAGGCAGTTTAAAAATTTGCTTTCCCGAGATTAAAGAGGAGATGGGGCAAAGGAGAGGATGACTTTACAGACAACTTTAATATGTGAAACAATTGGTTAGTCCATCAGCCATTTAGCAGGAGATTTTAGTCTTCATCTTCAAACATAGGTAACCATGGTCCTCTTGGTTGAAAATAGAGTGTGAGGTAGTTCTCAACATGTAATGTAGAAATAGGAGAAAATTGGAGGTGCTGGTTCACACTGACCACGCGATTGAACCTGAAAGTTCAATAGGTAGGGTGTTCTTAGGAAGGCTCTTAGTCCAGGCCAAAAATAGTGGCAGCCAATTTTAGGAATAGAATTTGCATGGAACCATTGAGAAGTCTGGTCATGCTGAGAACGGGCTGCCCTTTTTTCTTGTGGGTGGGAGGAGGGTGGCGTCTTTTTATTTCAAGTTGTGTTTGTTGTGGAAAGTGGATTTGGACAACGGACAGTGAGGTGTTTTTTAAGAAAAAACAATTTTTGGGGTGGGGAGGGGGTTAAGAGGTCAAAGCAAAGAGTTCTCAAGTGCCTGACATGTTTCCCAAAGAGTTCCCAATAGCACCTCACTTTTATCCTTCAAAATTCTATACTTCAAAATATAACCTTCTGTTTTGGGGAGCCTCCATAGTTTCATTTTTTTAGTGATGGGCCAATCAAATTGGCTCATTGCACAAAAAAGAATAATTGGGATGGACCTCATCTAATGAATAGGAGAAGTGAATAGTGATGCTCCATAACAATGGTATGTAAAGTGCTTTAACCTATTTAGATGTCCAACTGCACATCAGCGACTTGTGCCATTTCCTGGGATTGACATATACTGTTCGGTAGAAGTGGTGGGTGCCAATGGAAATGGTAAAGAACTTTTCAAATTGAGCCTGTGTATTTGAATACGTCTCCTCTGGCAGAAAATTTAAAAAGGGATCTTACAAAAGTGCAAGGTACCTTACACTTCTGTAATGTTCCTAAATTTGGAAATATTCTTTATGCTAATGAAGGAACAACTATTTGGCACTCCCTGGATTTGGGGGCCGAAGATCAGCCTTTCGCCCTCAGCCAGGCCCTCAAATCCAGGAACAGCCTCAAAGCTGTTTCTTACCCTATACATAATGTGGTATGTCATGCAGAAAGTGTGCGGTAAAAGTTCAAGGCGCAGGGCTGTGGGGAGATAAATGACGCGAGGCGCTAAACACCCCTAACGAGCTGTATACCGCACAGGTTTCGGGCCGGACAGTGCAGCCCTGTGAAGAACTGTGTTGTTCTGTCGCAGGGTTTTCAAAAAATTTCCCTTTTTGCAGCAAACAAGAAATTCAACAAAGCCTCACTTGAGTTCTCGTCAGCCTCGTCCACACCTGCTTTTGATAAAACCCTGCCAAACTTAGTTATTACTTTTGGACTTGCAAGATGTACCATAACTACAGGCCAGAGAACTGTATCCAGAGAATTCATTGTCCAACTTCATTCTGGTTTAATACCAAGTGATGGAACGGACCATTTATGATGCATTCTGTCATGCGCCTTATCTTTGAACTCAGTGTCCGGGGCTGACCTAGTGATGTGTTACATGGCATGATGCACCTTAAATGGCTTGTTCTCTAGTACTTAAAACCTCTCTTTTTATTTCTCTCTGTATTTTGCAGGACCTTCCCCAGCAGAAGATCCCTAGGGAGTTATGTAATAGGGGAGATCCTGTGATATTTCTATGTTCATATGTTCCTATGGAAAGATTTTTTGATGGGACAGATCAGGAAAATTCAAATTTTTGCATCAA
>Ga0116229_10014924_pt1 | contig 10700 bp, 6 predicted proteins | sample S1TSphgellanicum_3_FD_87313 | JGI IMG/M metagenome (GOLD analysis project Ga0116229, IMG submission 87313) | Host-associated microbial communities from peat moss isolated from Minnesota, USA - S1T2_Fc - Sphagnum magellanicum MG | ecosystem: Host-associated > Plants > Peat moss > Unclassified...
TAATTTAAATTGGCTACAAATAATAATACATACGCAATTACTTTAGTTTTAAAGCTAAACACTAGTTGGACAAAACTAATATTTGCATGCATATTTTGAGCCCTAACTTGTAGTTAGGATACATTGCAAAGATGGACCTTTGTATGGGACACTTTTTTCCTTTATGTATATATCTTTGTAGCTTTTCATCAAAATTTTGATGATTTAAAATACTAGAATTCCAAGTTGACACTACAATCAAGATTAAATTTTTTTTTTGCAACCCAAAATTGTGTCCAAAATCTTTAAGGATATCATCTTTAAGGACAAGTCTCAAGGATTTTTTTAAAATCTTTATGGGTTAAGTCTTTTAATGGGTATGAAATTATTGAACATAACTGAATTTATAATCGAAGTTGCCAAGAGAGTTTAGTGTTTAGGGTTTTTGTACCTAGTGTCCCCCTCCATTTGAGTTGATTTTTGAGTTTTTTTTTTTTTTAATCTACTCAAAATTTTCAATTTTGTTTACTTTTTTGCCTTGATTTTAGGTTTGAACTTACATATATGCCAACATTGCCTAACCACATTCGCCATTCAACCCATTGTTTGTGAAGACATATGTCGAGGAACAAGAGGCCCATGTTGGGGAAAAACGAGATATGTTCCCCCACCGTCCCTTGATGTCCCTTCTCAACTCTCATCATCTCCCAACTTTGCTTTGCATTCTTGCCATTGCTCGACATATTTCCACCATTTCCTGGCATGGATCCATCATTCCTCAACATGGTTCCATCATTCTCAACATGTGTATGCCATTGCTCGCCATTCCCCGTCATCATTCCATCATTCCTCAACATGTGTATGCCATTGCTCGCTATTCCCTGTCATCGATCCATTATTCTTCGACATGGTTCCATCATTCTCAACATGTGTCCGCCATTGCTTGCTATTCCTCGTCATCAATCCATCATTCCTTGACACAATTCCATCATTCTCAACATGTTTCCACCATCGCTCACCATTCCTTGTCATCCATCCATCATTCTTTGACATCATGGTTCCATCATTCTCCACATGTGTCCGCCATCGCTCACCCTTCCCCATCATCGATCCATCATTCTCAACATGTGTCCACCATTGCTCGCCATTCCCCATCATCTTAGGCATGCCTTGACCCTAGAGGGATGTCTCCCGAACAAAATATCTCCCTTCTTGAACCTAAAAGTTACCAAGTACATCTTATTAGGGACCTCCTCAAGGTCCCAAGGACATCCCAAAAAAAGGGATTTTGACAACATTAAGTATAATCAATAATGCAAATAGTATAGTTTTAATGCATAATAATAGTTTTGTAATATGCATATAATATTATAAATTGTGGATGAATCTCTATGGATTAATCTTTAAGGTTATATAATTATGATAAAAAAATAATTATATGATATTTAACCCATAATTTTATAACTAAACCCTTTCAAAAAGTTTGCAACAACTTTGTGATTATTGTAGTTGAACATAATTATTCTCTCTTTCAATTCAATAGTTTTTGAATCTTGTGGATGTTTGAAAATTCCTCGAGAGTCATGTGACTTTTTTTCTGGGGGAGATCATGAAGTTCCCATTGTCATATTGAAAAACATTTTTTTTCATGACTTTCCCACTTCACATCTTCATCACAAGTTTCTTGGTGGTGGGGTTTTTTGAATAAGTAGCCCAACCATGAATTGGGGTACCTATTAACCTAGGTAAAAAATGGACAACAAATTCTTTTAAGAGTAGGATTTTCATTCAACCAATGAGAGGGCTAGTAGACATGACCCATCAAGGTTTTTTTTTTCACTTTTTTTTTAGCGGGGTAGGGGAGGGGAGTGTAGGGTTTTGTGTGTGTGTGTGTGTGTGTGTGTGTGTGTTTGTTGTTTTTTGGTTTCTTGCACAAGAGTGCATGATTGCCACATACAATAATGAATTGTTGTTTGTTGTCACTTGTACCTTGGCCCCCATGCACACTTCCCATATACCTTTGTTTTGCATACTTGTGTTTTTCACACTCCTTGTATGTAAGAGATGAATCTCTCCATAAAAACAATTGCTAGGCAAAAAAAACACAAGGAATGGCTCCATATATATGTATATATAGGATTAATGGTTGCATACCTTCATTGGGATGGTAGGATACTATTTGAAGGATATAAGAGATGATTTGATGATGTCTCACGATGAAAGTAATCATGCATTCAAATTTGATTTGGAGGATGAACATAGTAAAAACAAAATGTACACACATGATTGGTGGGCATGGTAATAAGAGAAAAAAATACCGCTATTCCACAACAAACATACATCCAAGCTTTTTTCCAGTATTGGCCTACTTTGCATCTGATTATTATGATTTCATGGCATTTTGGTTTGCTTAAATTGTTGAGGTAAATCATAGTCAACAATCAAACAAGAAGTAGTATAGGCCAATTAGGTGTGCAATCATGGCATTTTTTGGTGGCAAAAATCTTTACAAAAAAGGTGATCAAACACAACAACAATTTGTTGAAAATAGTGTTGTATATTTGCAAAGGGTACAAAGCCCTTTCAAAATTTGAAAATATTTGGATGCACATGTTAGTGTTACAATAATGTCTTTGTGTTGTCTTTCCTTCCCGTTCCTACTTTGGTGGAAAAGGTGTAATGGTCACAAAAACCATGAGAATTGTATTTGTTAATTTTGATTTATAAATGTCCAAAGGTGTTGTGGATACATTTGCCCTAGTAATTAATAATTTGAGCTATGCATACTACTATTGGTTTATTTGAAGTTCATGAAACCATGAAGTTTTCCATGGTTAGGTACTTGCAAACTTTATTTGAAAAGTATGATTTGATGCATTGCATGATTGTTTTTGTGAAAGATGAAAGCAATAACATGACGACTATGGTGACAACACAACTTTCCATTATTGATTGTCATCCTTTGAACCTTCGACATTTTTATAGAAGTAGATGTCTTGGTCACAATTACTTTGCAGCAATGAGTTCCTAAGATTGAGGTATGGTTAATTACAAAAACATTCATAAGTGTTTTGAACCTTGTTGTCATTGCTTATGTAAGAACCAACCAAGGGGTCATTGGTTATTATCTAATGTTTTCATTATATCTATCAATTTGACATTGACTTTGGAAGTTGAGATGGGACATGGTTATTGATGGGAGTGTTGTTTTTGATGCTAGGGTCTTCAATTTTCAAAATGACATGTGGGCTAAAATTGTTGAGGTGCTTAAACCTTTTCTCTAGTTCTTGAAAGTTTATGATTTGTATCATGTTCATGATATGTTCCCCATTATGCTAGGTCTTTGTTGCAAATCTTTGTGGGCTATGGATGATTATGTGGGATGCAAGGTTTATATCATCTTATTTTTAATATGATGCAATTGTAGTAATCCTTGTTCTGATGATAATTTTTTAAATACTAAACCCTATTATCTAAGCATGTGTAGCAAAAATTGATGGATTAGTTGTTGATTCCATGGTGAAAACACACTAAGGTGTAACACTTTTAAGCACATGTGGAAGTTCATACTTGCATAAATTAACACTAAGAAGGTAGTGTGAAAGTAGGATACCTTGAATCACACAAGTCATCAAGTCATTTTATGAGTTATTATTATAAAAAAATTTAAAATTTAAAAACCTAGTTTACCTTATGGAGAACTTAAATTTGAAAGATGAGCTTTCAAACTATTACTTTTATTAAATAAAGGACTTAATAAAAAAACCATAATTCAAGGTACATAAAAGAATTTGGTCATTCAAAATCCTTTCAAAAAGTCTTCCTTGGTATTAGTGTTATCACATCATATTACCATTGAGTCTTTTACTCATTAAAAAACATTTTATGAAAGTGCATGGAATCCATATTCATTATTATGGATTGTCTTAGGTTTTTGGGTACTCCTTTGAAAGTCCATTATGTTATGGCTATTAAAAAATTATCCATGAAATTCATACATAACATTATATCAATTCATCCATGTAATTATATTATATATAAAATTGTAGTGTTGAGGCCTTTTTCATTTTAGTTGTTTATATTTGATCACATGGCCAATTACAAATCCCAAAATCTTACAAACACTACCTTATGACAACATTTTGTGGACAATGTAGTGTGCTTTCACCCTCCAATGACTTTTAAAGAAAACAATGACATTTTTGGTGTTGGCGCATCTATTGAAAAATCTTTGCATGCATCTGTTATTGGGGAACTATATTTGTTTAAGAGGTTATTTGTAACTCTTGTTGCATGTGTTGATCCCCTAGTTTGGTGGTGCAATCATGAAACTCAAGTCCCAAACATTGGTTTCTTTGCCAAATAAATCTTGGGAATTTTGAAGTCACAAATTGAGTGTGTGTTTAAACTTGCTAGTGTGTTGACAACTATAAGATATTGCAAGTTATAGGTGGAGAACTTAGATCACACCATCATTGTGGCGAAGAATTGGCTTAATGATCTTCATCAAAATTATAAACAACATACAAATTTGACGGACTTTATGAAAGTTGAATTTTTATTAGTTAAATTAAGAAAATTAAGATGATTAAAGAATCAAATTCTTTTGAGAAATTGGAACTTGACAATGATTAAGCTTGGCAATAGGTGAGATCACAATTTTTGTTGTTGTTGTTTTTTTTTAAGGTTGTTGGAATTTTAAATGTAAATGACAATTTACATCATGTTCTTGTAGAGTTTAGTTGTGGAGTTCACCAACAAAAGATGATGGGCTTTGGTTGTGTTTCGTGCAATTGGGTGTTTTTGGGTTTTTGTGAAATGTATGTGGGGTGTTGTCGGGGCTTGAAGCTTGTGTTACATTGGGTAGAACTTTTGAAAAAATTGGTTGAGTTCAAGGCCCTGCAAGTTATTGGTTTTTGCAAAACTTTCCTATGGACATTGGTTGTAATTATTTCATTCCTTTTTCAGGGCTTTCACATGTTGGATTGCAATTCATTAGTAAAGAACTACAACTTTTACATTGGTTTTTATGACCAAGTTTAATCAAATTTTTAACCACATCGAACAATGGACAAAATTGAATGTAGTCAAAATAGACCAATTGTTTTTGACACAAATGTGACTAAAATTCTATGACTAACATGACTAAAGATGATTGTCTAAAATGACTGAGATGATTGTTTGAAATGACTAAAATGACTAAGGTTATTAGTTGACATGAAATTACAAATTTGATTTATTTATGTGTATTTATAATGACATTATTAACTTTTAAATTGTTTTGAATTATAGATGAATCCAAAATGTTTCCATCTTCATCTTGAGATTCAACTCTAGATTTACTTTTTCACGTTAACATTATTGGTAGATTGTTGGTTGACACCATAATTTGGTAATTGAATCCCCAACTTTGGGATTTTTCTTTTAATGATGAATGTTCAAAGTGAAATTTAAGCCCACAACTTTTTTGGTGACATTCCAAGGCTTTAACCACCAAGCCATCACTTCATGTGATGACAATAAATGACATCACAAAAGATATTAAAACATTTTTTGAACAAAAAATTGCATTTAAAATTTTCATTATTTGATTTAATTGATTTGGTAGGTTTGTTATTACGTTGAACTTTGTAATTTCCTTTAGTTTAAAATATGTGTAAATTATAATTATTTTAAATATTCATTAAAAAATTTCAAATGTATTGTTTGAAATTTTGAATTGAGTTTTATATTCAAATATGATTTAGTTACATCTAATTTATTTATTTTCATTTGTATGGAACTTTGTGATTTTTTTCCATTTCAAAATGTAGAACAATTAAGCTATTTTTTAAAAAAAATAAAAAATTAAAATGTAATTTCTGTAATATAATTATTTAGATTAAAAAAATTTCTTTCACAATTACATTGAATTTTTTTATTTTTGGTCTCAAAATGTGAAAAATTAATTAAACATCTATTTTAAAAATTCAAGTAATTTTATTTTGCTTGGGTTACAAATTTTGAATATAATTATTTATGTACATTTGGTTTCTTAACTTTCATCATTGATTTCAATTTTATTAGTTTTGTACTCTAAAGTTTTAGACATTACATTAATTTACATATAGTGATCCATGACATATATTTATAAAAAATTATGTTAAAAATACATCTATAAAATATCATAAAGAAAAATTCACTTGTGAAATTATCTTACTAAATTTTTTATGTTTCAATCATATATCAATTTTTGTAATGAAAATACAAAATCAATTCAATGCTACAATGTTTTTGCAATAACAATAGACTTTATTTTAATTTCATAGATTTAATTAAAAATTTGATTATTTTTAAATTTAAATTCAAATCACATGTATACTAGTTATATATATATTTAGTAAATTAAAATATTTAAAAACTTCGATTCTTCCATTTTACTCATGTCATTTTATCATAAATAAATAAATTTGAAATAGATAATTTAATTTGGGGCTAGTTTTGAGATATATATGCATTCAATTGATCCATCATAAATACTAATTGAATCATGGAATTTGAATAATCATGAAGGACACATTTAATCATTTTAAACTATTAATTTAGTTTAGATCTTGATTATATAGTCGTTTCAAACATGATGTTAGTAACATAAAAACCATGGTTTTGTATTAGTCAATAGAACTTTTCGTCTAGTAACTCTTGAAGATAAAAATATTGCTTTGCAAGTTATTGGGTTTTTGAAGGTCAAAAAGTATTGATGTAGGTTTTACATATTGGAATTGATCTTGCATGATGATATCCAATGTTCATGGGAAGTGTGTGATTGCAAAAATTAGGTTTGACATCCATAATTTATTTTAAACTTTTGTACATATCCTTTAGTTAGTTCAAATTTGAAAATTGACAAATCCATATTCGTCAAATGAAAACAAATGAACATGAATATATATTTGTCTAAACATGAACATTGTTATTTTTTTGTGTTGTTTTGTTAATTTTTTTTATAAATATGTCATATTGATAACCTAGGGAAAACTTCAAAACTTCACATGTAAACAACATTGGTATATTCTTGACATTACATGAAGTCTCATACTCAAATACCCATACTAATATTACCTCAAGTCATACCCAACTTCTAAGTTTTTCAATACCAATATTTATACCAATATTATATACCTAGATTGCACCTTATATATTGGTACAACATTAGTGCTAACCATTCACATGCTACTCACAAGCCACCAAGTGCCTTATCTACTTATGTACCTACATACTAATGACTTATATCCCTACTTATTACCTATGATATTTACCCACATACATAGATGGTAACCTAAGTAGTTAGAAAGAGAAGTAAGAAGGTTCTAGATATTCACCTTAGTAACTTACCTATGGTTCATCCACAAAGTAAGTCGTAACATGTGTCCAATGGATGTTCTGCTTGTGCAAACTAATTTGTATAATTTTGAATTTTACATTGGTAAGTACTCTTTGGCAAACCATCACATTACCAATTTACTTACAACTTAGACAATGATTGAAATAGGAAAAATATGATGATAAATCAAATTATAAAATTAACACTCTCATACACAAGTTTGAGTTCTTTGGGTAGGCAAGTAAAACTTTTTAAAAATCTTGACAAGTAAACTAAACTAAACTTTACAAGCAAGTAATCAATTTTAGTTAGTTATAAAATGGCATACCTAAACAATCTCAAATTCTAATTTGTTGCAAAACTCTGAACTTATACAATCTCATGCCTTGAGAGAATTGTGTAGTGTGTGTACATGGAACTACTAAGACTTGATTTTTGAATAAACCATAGAGATGTTTTTAATCAATTTTTATTTTTATTTTTATTTTAGGGTCAAAATGGGGATCACATGGTATTGGAAGAATTAAGCTCAAACTTGCACTTAGAGAACCTCCCAAAACAAATTTAAATGTCAAAATTTATTTCATTTAAAGGAGGGTTCTTAGTTCTTACCACTATTGGGTGGTGGTTCTCACTTTCTTAAGAGAACCATTGGGGTCAGTTCTCATGATAATTTCCAAGGACGATCCCAATACTTGGATTATTATTTTTTAGTTTAAACTTTGGTGATACATACACACTTAAAGGGTTCAAATTTCCCAAAATAAATTACAAGCGGATAGGTATTCAAGTAGGTATTTTCTCCCTTTTTTTCATGGTCGGTCATCATATATTTGATTCTCTAAAATATCATTTTATTTTCAATATAAATAAATTTAAAATAAAATTATAAATTCATCAATTTTCCAATTGAACTAATTTCTGAGATGTGTATGTTATCTCACTTAATTGATCCATTTTAAAGAATGAATCTTGAACACGGAGATGATGAAAATAAAAATTAAATTAAATTAAATTAAATTATAAAAAAACCCCCCAAAGAAAAAAGAGCAGTCTTCAAGACACACTTGCACCTAAGTTCTATTGACCTAGAACCTGACCACATAGACCCCCCTAGGCTTGATAACCATGCAGGGTATGACCTTTAAACGGTTGACGGGTATAAGCTTATTTGGCTATGATGCCCTGAGAGGTTCTTAGGAATGATGATGATAGTTTTGGATGGTGTGAGAACCTCCAAGTTTTTAGGTATTCCCCACTCTCACAACATGATTCTCAACATTGAGAACTGGCCTAAAACACTAAAACCCTAAACCCTAAAGCCCTAATAATACATGCCCAACACCATTTCCTACCCTTTGTAAAGTTCTCACTATGTATGAGGCGTTTTCATAAACACATTAAGGTTTATCATCTCCCCCAATGGATGACATCTATTTTGTGTGGGTTTTCATCCATTTGCATCTTGTTTTCTTATGCCAAGTAAAGAAGCCCTTGGATGAGGCTAGTAGAGTAAGTTAGGGCATGCACGAGGCAACACTTGTTCCATAAGGCAAAATGAGTGTTCCTTTCTCAAGATGTATTGGGGGGGGATGGGGGGGGAAGGGCCTTATCCGAATCATCATGGCTTGGCAAAAAGCCCACAATGAGTTGCCAAGCCATAATAAGGGATGAGAGGAATGAGGAATTGAGGGCTATCTTTGATGTTCCAAAGGAAGAATTTTGGAGCATTATTGGGGGCAATAGTGGGTAGAGATTCCATGCAAACATGATGATGAACTTGAGGGTTTATAGTGGGTTGAGATTCCATGGGAACCATGATGAACTTGGGGGTTTATAGTGTGTTGAGATTCCATGGGAACATCATGATGAACTTGGGGGTTTATAGTGTGTTGAGATTCCATGGGAACCATGATGAACTTGGGGGTTTATATAGTGAGTTGAAATTCCATGGGAACATTATGAACTTGGGGGAGATTGAATTGTGGGGGTAGGCTTCCATTGGGTACATTTTGTTTGGTTTAAGTTTATTTCCTATATATTTCAATGAGTTTCAACTAGTGGTGTTAGGGTGAGTACCTAGTTTGGAGGGGTTAGAACCACGGGTTGTGGTTTCAATCACTAAACCAAATTGAAATCAAGTCTCATTTTTGGAACTTGTTCAAGAATTGGAACCAAGTTTATTTTATTTTTACTTTAAAAAAAATTATATTGGGACTTGAATGAAATTCCTGGTTTCAATTTATGTGTGGAACTAGAATTGGAGCCAAGATTTTAGGGGGAAAAAAAAAGAAAAAAAAAAGAGAGTAGTGGTTAATTGTTAACTCTAGTCCAGGTTACACATGGAACCAATTTTGATGAAACATGACATGAATGAAAATAAATTTACTAGATGGATGAAATTTATCATAAAGATGCAATCGGGTCATACATTGAAATTTGACTAGATCAATGAGATTAGTTTTTTTGTTAAAAATTAATTTCTAATAAACTGAATTTTGATGTACCATAGATGGTAGATGTATAAGATTGTCCACATATGCATAAGGAAAAAAAAATCAATAAACTATACATATAAATTTTTTGACAACATGTGAAAATTGTTGTCATGGATGAGATTTCATGTGCGACTCATTTAATTCACCATATGGATGAAATTATAACATATAAATGAAATGTCAGAATTTCCCTGGATGAGAATGTTAGGTACCTACCTACCTACCTACTTGTGTACCTTGTGAAAGAGAGCCTTTGTGACAGTTCAAGTTGGCATGTATAAAAAAGTCTTGGAATTCTCTGACTCTTGTCTAGTACTTCAGCTTTTGCCCCTCTACTACTACTGCAAGGAAGTCTTGGGTGGACCAAGTTTAGGGTTTAAGGTTGAGTAACCTATACTATTGTTGTTGGATCATTCATACTTTGGAAGAAACCCTAAAATTGAAGTTCCTATGGAAAGTTCTAGAACCTCTCCTTTGGCCCACCAAAAAATAAATAAATATATAATATTTATTTAAGAAGGGGGAGAATATTGGAAAAACATTATGAGATAACATTGAGAATTGCTAACATGTGATAAAAGTGTATATATGTTGTTGAGGGTGGTGATAGGTGTTGTAATAAGGGTCATGTTTCAACTGAAGGACCCTTTTAATTTTATGGGTGCCATAATTTTCATGTTATTTAATCGGATTGGATTACTCAAAAGTTTATCAGGGTGTTTAGAGATGTGTTACGATTTATGTTCAAACTCCATCACTAATCAAACATCTTGGTTCTTGCATTTTGACATTGAATTTGACTTTTGGAAATTGCTTTAAAATTCCAAAATATGATTTTAAAAATTATATATATATATATA
>Ga0116229_10014925_pt1 | contig 10699 bp, 9 predicted proteins | sample S1TSphgellanicum_3_FD_87313 | JGI IMG/M metagenome (GOLD analysis project Ga0116229, IMG submission 87313) | Host-associated microbial communities from peat moss isolated from Minnesota, USA - S1T2_Fc - Sphagnum magellanicum MG | ecosystem: Host-associated > Plants > Peat moss > Unclassified...
AAAAAAAAAAAAAAAAAAAGCAATGGCAACTGCCGTCGCCTTCTTCTGTGGTGGTGTTATAGAAAAAAAGGCGATGGCAACATGTTGTGTTTGAAAAGAAAAAGACGATGCAACGGTTTTCTTCTATGGTTATGTTGCAGCGAAGAAAACAATGACAGCTTATTATTGTTACCTTCTTCTGTGGTGGTGTTATAAAAAAGAAAAAAGCAATGGCAGCAACAACCATCACCTTTCTCTTTGTGGCGTTGTTGCAGTGAAGAAGGCAACGACAGCTATTGTTGTAACTTTCTTCTTTGGTGGTATTATAAAGAAAAAGAAGATGACAACAACTTCCATCACCTTCTTTTATGGTGGTGGTGATGAAGAAAGTGATGGCAGAGGTTATCATCGCCTTCTTTCTTTTTTTTCTTTTTTTTCTTCTCTAGTCCTTTTGGTCTAGTTCATTAGAATTAACAATTAACAACGAAATGGTGGTTTTTTTTAATGTTGAAGGTTATAATGACTAGACAAATGAAATTGAAAAAAGGTGGTGGTGATTTGGAAGCTCTGAAGTAAAATGTTACTTCATTAGAACAGACAATTGGGAAGCAAAATATTAATCCATTACAACCGAAACCTAGGGAATGAAATGGTGATTTGGACGCTCTGAAGTAAAACGTTACTTCATCAGAACAAACAATTAGGAAGCAACATATTAATCCATTACAACCGAAACCTAAGGAGTAAAATGGTGATTTGGAAGCTTTGAAGTAAAATGTTACTTCATTAGAACAAACAATTAGGAAGCAACATATTAATCCATTACAACCAAAACCTGGGGAGTAAAATGTTGCTCCATCAGAACTAAAAATTGATGAATCAAGCAATCTATGTGGCTTAGAGTTGACAATGGTGATAATTTATAATTCAAATGATGAGATCACTCCCAATATAAATTGAGAATTTTGATCGCTGGTGGGTTAGATTATTTTAGAATTTACATACATTCTATTAAATGCAAATTAAAAAAATTGTACAAGTTTTTAATTTTATTTATATCTGCACCTTCCATCATTTGATGGAAAGTGTGCAATTTTTTTTGTCAAAATTTTATTATTGTAATACCTAAAAACAGTTAAAGTTTGTAGGAATTGTATTTAATTGTGTGATTTTATGTTTTGCAATACTTGCATTCTGATTTTTAAACTTTTTATGTGTAAAGTTTTAAGGTTAGGATTTTTTTATTACAAAGTAATGACTTATTATTTTATATTTCTTGGTTTAAGTCCGGAACTTGGAAGTGACCAGGCCTCTCAACCGCTAGCACCTCCTTGTCCACCTAATATGGCTTAGAAGAATAAAAAATGGACGAAGGTTGGGTCGAAATGAAAATGTAAAGTTAGCACTTGTATTGTCGCATATTGTGCCAAATGGTTATTGACCAAACATTTGAAGAGGTGCATGGCTTAGTGGTAGAAAAGATCAAACCTAAGAGGCCTTTAACTTTTGAAAGAGGTCTTCGACATCAAGACCATGCTAAATGAACACTCACATCTTGGGAGATGTCATGGCCTTGCAAAAGCAAAATGATCAAAAGTTTGTTAATTACACTCATGCCAAAACCTAGTGTGAATGGGATAAACTAGTAATTGTTGCAGAATAATGTCCACCATTACCAAAACCAACTTTGGTCCAATCAGGGTCAGAGTAACTGGTGCAAGTGTTGGGTTTTAATGTTTGGGATGTGGGAAGTGTGCCTTGAAATGTAACATCATGGATGGAAAAAGGATGAAAATTTACAAGAGATGATTTGATCCACTCATTTTACATGTGCAAGATGATTAAAGATGGCATGGGATGTCAAAAATTAAAATCGAAAGTCCACTGAAGCAAATCGAACATAAGAGTTGACAGATGTATTAAATTTCCATGAATCAAAAATGATTCATGGAAGGTCAAAAAAAATAATAATCAATATTTATTTATTTTTATAATTTTATTTCATCCCAGGTGTGTTAGGGTTTAATTTGGTGGTTTTTTGGTGTTTATAAGGTTCAGAGCACAACAAAAAAAGAGTTTGTTGAAAATGTAATTCAGGTTAAAATGCAACGCTGCCATTTGTACACTACTCGTCATGTAACAAGGCCTACAAATGCAACAACTTCTTACTGAGTTAAACATGGGATTATAAATAATGATATGGTATAGGGTTTCCATTTTATATAATTAGCTAGGTTTTTTTAGCTTTTTCAATTTTTAGATGTGAGCCATACTTACACAACCATGTGTAGTAGTTTCAATTTTTAAGAGTTGCATCAGGGTTATTTGAGTGTGGTAAGGTTATTAGGGGCTTTTACCAACTTCATAAGGAATGATAAATGCATGTGGTTGCATGGAGGGGTTGTTTTCTTTTATGAAATACAATATTGGTGAATAAAGTGTTGGGTTAATTATTTTCTTCAACAAAAAACTGGTAATCATAATTTTAGAACCTCAATTGTGTAATCAAAAGTGAGAAATCTCTAGAAGATTAGGGGTAGAAACAAACATTAAAATTTGTGGTGTTAAGCAAAACATTAGTCTTATTCTAGTATTTAATGAGTAGCAAGGATGTTTGAGATTCATGAAACAGTTGAAGGGGTGTCAATGAAAGGTCCATTAGAGATAAAATGACCTTCAAGCCTTATGAACATAAGATTAATTCGAAACAACTTAACGATTAAATAAATAATGTGATAGGATGGTAATGGCAACATGAATGTCATAATGAATAAAACATTTATTTAGAATAGGGATAAGCTTAACAGGAGTTGTAATTACACGTTGAATCATGAGCTATGTCTCAGTGATAGTTTATAACTATAGGAAATCTAAGATGCGTCGAATGGTGCGAACTAAGTAGTCCGCCTTACTATTAGGATGCAGTCAATGAATCCGACCGTGTAACCAACGATAATGTCCAACACCAAGAACTAAAGACCACGTGAAGATAAAGGTGTCTTCAATCTTGTAACAACCTTCATAGATGATTTCAGGTTCATTGTTAGAAGCAGGGTCAATTTGCAACAAATCACCAAGGTGTGAAAATTTAAAGAGATGCGATAATACCAAGCTCGAGGGGGTTCAACTTCAAGACGAACGCACACTTCTCGAGGTTTGGGATCTTCATCACGAGGACGTTGCATCAATGTTAAATTTAAAGATGTTTTTGGAGCCAATTCTTCATTCATTTTTGCAGCTTGAAGCCCATAAAACATGGCCATACGTGATGCCATAATTTCAAGGAAAGGAAAATATATTTTCAATCAAAATCAAATCAACAATGAATGTGTGGAAGACTTATTACATCGAGATGTGAGGTTGTAATTTATAGATCAAGGAAAATGAAGGAAATCAATAAGTAACGACGTAAAACCACGATAAAGTAAAACCTTAAAATTAATGGAAAAAATGAAAGTTTAAGTAAAATTTGTTAGGAAAAAATGAGAAGAGGGGAAAAAGTGTTTTTCCTTCTCCTTCCATCGACCACCAAACAATGGAACCTTCCATTAACCACCAATGGAACTTTCCAAGGGCCATTAAGCAATGGAACCTTCCAAGGGCCACCATGCAATGAAACCTTCCAAGGGCCACCAAGCATGGAACCTTTCAAGGGCCACCAAATAATGGAACCTTCCAAGGGCCACCAAGCATTGGAACCTTCCATTGGCCACCGAATTGAAATCTTCTTTCATCTCCTTCATTCTCCTTTTCTTTCAAAGGGTGAATTCGAATCATTGAGGCTCTTTTTCCCTGGACATAATTTTCAATTCAAATCTTGAGAATACTTGTTCCCATAACTTTGTTAAAGAAAAAAAAAATGATTAGTCTTGGTAGAAGGTAAGAAGAAGGAAAGTAGAATGGACATTTGTAATAGTTTTGAAAGACTAGAAGTGAGTAGGGATAGTGTTAGGAGGTTGAAATCTTAAAAAAATCTAACAAACCCTCTCGAGTTTGGAGGCATAACTTCTTATTAGTTTAACTGTAGAACTTAGGATTTGGGAACAAGGTGCAGCTTGTAATTAGCTTTCTAATGAGCTAAAACAAGCCAAATTTGAATAACATATGTGTTAGGAATAATATTTCAAGTGACTGGTGGTCTACAGCCAAGATGAACTTACTACCTTCGTAAAACCCTCTCGAATTTGATGGCATAATTTCTTACTAGTTTAATTGCAAAGCTAAGGATTTGGTAGCAAGGTGTGCCTTGTAGTTAGCTTTTTAATAAGTTAAAGCAAGCCAAATTTGAATAACATATGTGTTAAAAATAATATTTCAAGTGGTTAGTGATTTGCAACTAAGTTAAACATGGTGTTGAACCCTTAAAATGGTTTAAATGAATGATAATTTGACATAAAATTCTAGGATTTGAGGTGTTTGAGCTTGGAAAATAAATCTATCATATCTAAATCGTAAATGATGTATAAGAAACAAGTTATTTAGTTTGAACTACAAACGTAATTTGACGTTTAAAAATACATTTGCATTTTTCCTTCACTGGTGGCATATGTATTTTCAAGTAAAGTCACCTCATAGAACCAGGAATATAGGGACAAAAAGTCACCTCACATTAAACTACCCAATTTTTGAACTTTGGTCCTTTGATATAACATAAAGAACCTTTTTTTTCATTGGGTTCTTTAGCAATTTTTTATCCATCCATTTTTGTACATCTTTTATCAATATAATATTTTCTTCTAATCACATTTGTTTGATGTGTATATGGTTAATCATATTTTTCTTCATTTTCATAATCTTCTTAGTATTTTAAATGTAAGAATCAAAAATTAAATAGGCCCATATGAATAAGTAACATTAATTTGTATAGGGTTTACAAATATCAAAATGAACATTGTGCAATACCTAAATCCTTTCTATAATAATTTTCATAAGGTCATTTCAAATATGCAATACCCACACGTAGCTCTCGTAATTAGTTTTTTTTTTTTACATCCATTGTAATATCAACATATAAATCTCGTAATTAGTTGTTAGTTTTTTACATTCATTACAATACTCGCATATAGGTCTCATAAATAATTGTTGGTTTTTTAACATGCATTACAATACTCGCATATAAATTGCGTAAATAGTTGCTAGTTTTTTACATCTATTGCAATACCCACATATAGGTCTCGTAACTAATTATTGGTTTTTCACATCCATTGCAATACCCACATATAGGTATCATAAATAATTGTTGGTTTTTTACATTCATTGTAATACCCACATATCGGTTTAGTAGTTCATTTTTTTAACATCCATTATAGTACCCACATATAGGTCCATAAATAGTTGTTGATTTTTTATATCTTTTGCAATATTTACATATAGGTTTCCATTATAATATTTATGAGACTCATATGACATAATAATATAATTTAAGTATCAACAAATAATGTCATCATTAAGGAATTACTAAAAAATTATTTCAGATAATGTAAATGATTAATTATCATATTTAAACAATCATTTATTTCTTAATATTAATTAAATGATTATTTGGTTGAACTTTAATTATTAGATAATTAAAATTTAGATCTAAAAATAAAATCAATAATTTGATATTTAATTTATTATTTTAATTAGATTTTTTATGTTGATAAGTTATTCAAATCATTATTTTAATTAATTATTCATGATAATTAATTGTCATAAAATTAATTTAAGTATATAAAGAGACATATTTTGGGTACCCAAACCACTTATTTTGAAGTGACCTTACATGTGGGTATTACATTTAGGGTTGATTATGCACCTAAAGTTGTTTAAATCACCTATGGATTATTTTTAAATGAATTTACATGCAAGTATTACATATAGGCTTTGGTTTTCATTGAAAGGCCACTTAAACTACATATTGGTTATTTTGAAATGACCCTACATGTGGGTATTGCATTTAAGGTTAAGTTTACACCTCAATTTATTCAAATCACCTATGAATTATATCAAAACGAAGTTGAATATGGGTATTGCATTTAGGGTTAGGTATTCATATAATTTTGTAATACCCGCAAATGTACTTATTTTCATCAACTAAAAATTTGGCCTTAATTTTTTGAATAATTAAATAAAATTTGTAACAAAACAAAAAAAAAAGTATATTTCTTACCATTTGGTAATATTTCTAAATTAAGTTTTTTCACTTTCTTTAAAAAAATATAAAATGACATTACATTATTTTACATATTTTAAACCCTAAAAATTCCACCCAAAATGCACCCTAGATTTATTTTAATTATTATAGACTTGTAAAAAAAGGTTAATTAATTTACATGTCATAAACTCTAAACCTAAACCATAATTTTAACATTGAATAAGATATTTTATATTAAACCCTAACCCCTTGTATCATTAATGTGACCAATTTAACATTATGTTCATTTTTATATATATTAAATCGTACTATAAGGTGAATAAATAATTTTGAAAACATGAATTTCATGATGTATTGGTGGAGAATCAAATATTTTTATGTTTCAAGGTTAATGAATTATCACAATTTGATATGGGTATTACATTTAAACAAATATTGAACTTTGACAACTATGGAACATATGGAAACAAAAGATATTCATAATTATGCTATAGATCTAAACAAGTGATAAAATCAAAAATCAATATAATGAACAAAATCTAGAATATAAACCTTAAATCTTGATATATATGAACCAAATTCTTAAACATCAAATCATAAGGCATAACCTTAAAAATCCAAATGATATTTTCCCATGAGCCCTATTACAACCCTAACTATACAAACCCCAACAAAAAAAGGTCTTAGTAATATATGCCCTAAACCCAAAAAATTATACAAAGTATACAAATTATATAATGCAAAACAAAAAAATTAAAAAAAACATAGGAAAAAAATTTTAAACCAAATTTTTAAACTTTTAAACTACAAAGATTTACTGACTGGTAACAAAACCTTAATTTTCAAAAACAATCAAACAAATTTTTTTAAAAACCAAAAGAAAATATGTCTCTTACCTTTGTGTGATCTCTTTAAACAAATTTTTTCCACTCTCTTTGAAAAAGATATAAAATGAAATTGTATTACTTCATATATGTTTAAACCCTAAAATTTCCCCCCCAAATTTAGCCTAGTTTAGATTAATTACTATAAATTTGTAAAAAACTTGTTAATTAATTTATGTGTCCCAACCTTAAACCTAAACCATAATCCAATAATACATACTTATAGTAATTACATGAAAAGATGTATTATAATGTCCATTCCATAATAAATTAGGTAAACAAAATTTAGTAAAATATACATTAACTAAACCAAAATGGTTGCAATTATGACATTGTTTCCACTATAAATTATTGTAATACCTACATGTGGACCTATATTCATCATCCATGAACTAGGGTGAACCTTAATAAATTGATAGGAAGGATTGGGGGGCAAGGGGGGTGGGAAAAGTGAATAAGTAATTAGCTAGGTATTTGACTATGTAAAAAATAGAGGTAGGTAGGTGAACATAATGGTAGGTAGGAAGGTGGGTGCATAGGTAGGTAAGTAGGTATATAAATAGGTAGTTGGGTTAATTGGCAAGTTAATAAATGGAAAGGAAGTTCAAGGAACAAGGTAAATAGGTTACTAAAGTAGGTAGGCATGTAGGTAGGTAAGTAGGTATATAGGTAGGTAGTTGGGTTAATAGGCAAGTTAGTAAATAGAAAGGAAGTTCAAGGAGCCAAATAAATAGGTTATTAGAGTACGTACATGTAGGTAGGCAAATTAGTAAGAAGAAAGTTACACTAGCAAAGTAGTTAGGTAGATAAGCAAGTTAATATGTAAAAACAAGTTATTTTATCAAGTTAATTAAGTTTGTTGAGTATTTATGTCAATAGGGTGGTTGTGTATATAAAGTTGCTAAATAATAATGTAGTTAGGTCAATAAGATAGGTAATTAGTACAATGATTGGGTTAATAGGGAAGTTAAGTCAGTAGGATATGTAATTAATAAAGGTAGTTAGGTTAGTAGGATAAGTAATTAGTATAGTAATTAGGTCAATAAGATAATTAGTTACTAAGGTAGTTGTGTTAGTAAAGGATAATTAGTAAGGTACCAAGGTTGGTACAATACTTATGAAAGTAGGAAGGTGAATAGGGTAGTTATGTGTGAGGTCAAGTCCAGGGAAAAAAACAATAAAGAACAAACCAAAAAAAAAAATACAATGGTCAACAGCGAAAAAAAATGGATTATGATGAACCCCATTTGACACTAAATGAAAAAACACAACCCATCCAGTGGACAGAACAACCAATTAATGCATTGGTGGTTGTTGGTTCACTATGGCCATAAAAATCATGTTGCAATTTATGGGTTGGGCTATAACTTGTGTGGCAAAGTACCATGCATTAGCTAAGTCTATTCCCCTACCCAACCTTATTATAGTTCATCCTAGGATGGCACTAAGAAAGTAAACACATGATTTCACATCAAAAGAAGGTGCAATTTGTTTCCTTTCAAAGGTTTGCAAGTATAGAGCACACCTTCAATACCATTAATACCTTTAATACCATGTAAGAGTAAAGGTTTTCACCTTTGGTATGTGGAGCTCAATGATAAAGGCTTCTTTACATCACACTTCAATATGCAAATAGGCATGCACAATTCATTGTTTGCCAATGCATGAAATTCAACATTTTTGTGTACATAACAAATACCTCTTGAGTAAGCCTCCTAGAAACCAACCATTATTTTCACCAATGGCAAAACCTTTAGGAAAATATCTCAACAAGGCCTTCATTGAAAAATAACATATACATCTTTCTTTTTTCAAAATATGAACTTATATATATATATATATAAACAATTCATCATCACTAGTAGAGCAAAGCAGAGCGAAGCCCAAGTTTAGTTATGCTAAAAATTGAACATTTTTAATGAAGGTAAATTGTACATTTCCATTGAATTGTAAATGCAAATGCTCAAGGTTTTTGTATTCAAATTTAAAACCTAGGTTATATTTTTAACATAAAATAATATACACAAATATGCAAGGTATGTGAAACATGGTTTTTTTTTTTTTCAAATTTGTGAGGAAGGTGGATTAACAATCTTCCAAAAATGGACTTTGTTAGGTTTGGTTGCAGCTTAGAGAGCAAAATATAATTTCTTTGGAACTCTCCTATATTTTGGTGGCATCCTAGAAGCTTTGGTTTAAATATGGCAAACTCAACTTTTTTCTTTTCAAAATATGACAATTTCATTCAATTTTTTCCCCAAAAAAATCTTCATAGGATTTGCAACCCCCCCTTTTTTTTGGTCATGAAGAGACAAAATTTCTCCCCAAAACAAATAAAAATCATGTGGAATCATGTTTTTGCCTACCAATGAAAATAGAAAGCCTATATGGCCCATGGTATTGTTTAGAATGAGAGCTTTGAATTGTTTAAAGGAAGTAACTTTAGTTAACTACCCCTTAAATTTTAGTGTGAATCATTGATAAAGTTGGTTTAGGTAAAATAATTTTAAGTTCTATAAGTCATCCTTTTGGATGACAATTTCAAACTAGAAATATGTTTAGCTATAATTCTGAAATTTAAATTCAAGTCAAGTTGCATGCAATGTTATTGAATATTTTTATTTGAATGGAACTTAATTTTCACAAAATTAATTCATTTTTTCCATCCATTAGTCTGTGGTCATTAGTAGTGTGCAAAAGCTCAACTATTATAATAGCCTCACATGGTTGTGCCTAGGTGCAAAGAAAAAAATGGTGATCAATGAGATTGTTTAAATGCTTCTTTTAAAGAATTGCCTTGGTGAACTAAGTACTTACATGTTGTAAGAATACCAAAAAGTTAATTAATTAATTGATTAATTAAATGCAAATTGCAAGTTGGTTTTGACAAGAATTTGAAACTTTTAACACATCATCCTTTGATTTTACTTGAACGAGAGATTTTACTTGAGGTGCACAAACCCTAACAATAGAATAGGCTACCCAATTTAAACCTTGCAACCTTCAGACTCGATGATATTGGGAGCCTGAAACTCGACTATTGCCTCATCCTAGGCCGCATATTTTGAGAATTCCTACACTCTAGGGCTTTTACTACATCAATTTCAACCTTACAGTCTCCTTCTCCTCCTCACAACCCCTAAAAATTCTGCATCCAATTTCAGCCTTGCAACCTCCTCTTTAAAAACCCTAACAATTCTGCAATCCAATTTCAATAATGCAACCCCTCTTCACAAACCCTAACACTTGTGCAATCCAATTTCTCCCTTGCAACCTCCTCTACGCAAACCCTAACAATTCGGCATCCAATTTCACCTTTGCAACTCCTCTTCACAAATCCTAACACTTGTGCATCCAATTTCAGCCTTGCAACCCCCTCTTCACAAAACCCTAACAATTCTACATTCTGCATTCAACGTCCTCCTCAAGACTCAGAGTACCAGACAGAGGGGTTTCTGGCACATCACTTGTGCCGCTTGTGTATGTAGCCAAAGTGGGAATCATACAGACATAGGTAACAAAAGATGGAGGGGAAAAAGAAGAATCCAATTCAAGGAAACAACCAAACAGTTACCTTACAAATGGTGGGTTAGAACTTAGGGGCAGCCAATTGTGTGAAAGAAGAGAAGGAGAGAAATGGAGTTGTGAGCTTTGGAAGTGTGTGTGTGTGTGTGTGTGTGTGAGAGAGAGAGAGAGAGAG
>Ga0116229_10014927_pt1 | contig 10698 bp, 4 predicted proteins | sample S1TSphgellanicum_3_FD_87313 | JGI IMG/M metagenome (GOLD analysis project Ga0116229, IMG submission 87313) | Host-associated microbial communities from peat moss isolated from Minnesota, USA - S1T2_Fc - Sphagnum magellanicum MG | ecosystem: Host-associated > Plants > Peat moss > Unclassified...
ATGTGCTAGTGCACTAGATTGCAAAGCATAACCTACTCAAGATGTATTAGATTGAAATACACCATGTTTATATGCTTGATTTGAAGGACATATATATGTTGGATTGAGGATAGCCAATAACAAGATTTGCACACTTGGTCAATGCACATGGGGGTGTTATTGCAAATTTGACATGGAGGATACACTAATCAACTACAATTGCAAGTATTGCTTAGAGAATTGAATCAAACACCACCTAATCATCGAGCTTAGTCTAGTGGTTTTTTCCCCTTCTTTTGCAATATGTTGGGTCTTGAGACTTATGTTCCTTGATAATTGGAATGTGGTAATTGGTAATGTTGTACTTATCAACCAAGGTTTCAGCAAATGAAGTAGTCCAATCTTCTCAGATTATTTTTGATCGGATGCTAGCCTAGGACCACAATTATCACTTGGGAGGTTTAATGGATATGTGTGTAGCTTCTCTTTATGTTCCCACTCTTGAATGTGCCAACCCTCCTAATGGTGTTATTCAAGGTAATTGCATGCACTTCATAAGTTCTCGTGTAAATCATAAGTTTTTCTAAAGAAGTGAATGGGTGATGACTATAGGTTAAAGTTTTAAGGGCCTACAATAGTTATGTTGCCCCTACTCAAATTCAACCTCAAATCCAATTCAGACTTGCAGATTATGCAATTACTATGGTGAACTTACAAAAAAAAAAATTATTTATTTCTCTAAAGCAGCAAAGAAAACATACAATTTACAAACACAACTCCAAACGTTGAAGATCAAAACTTTCACCTCTTTTCCCTAATATAGTTATAGTTTGTTGTGGTCATATTCGGTTGGGGTGATGGTAAATACAAGAGACCAAAGGAGAATGAAATTCATCTTTGGATGTGAGCCAATCATAATGTATCAAGATTTAATGTACAATAGTCAAAGAGAAGTTGGTATTTGAACTAACAAAGTAGTTTTAGTTGGATCATAATTGCATCCTGCAATTTTTTCTTCAAATAGATGGTCGGCATTCAAGTAAGCTTAAAACTTTTGTTGCACATATTTGGTAATGGATCATCCTTTTGTCTAAAATATTAAATAAATTTTGGAGTTGTCATCTTCATGTTATTGTGATTCTTGTTCTACATGGCCTTCCACTCATTGAAAAAATATTTATTTAGCAAGAGTTTGTGTAAGAAATGTATTTACCTACTTGTTCAAATGAAATTTTTGTGGATGGTTTTTGTTGTTGTAAACCATATTGTGTGTACCAACAAGGTGTGTTATAATTGAAATTGGATCACCAAGGTAATGAGATTGTGAGGAATGGTTCATTGAGCACTCTTTCTTGGTTTGGTTATGTTCTTGAAATTATTATTTAAAATATTTAAATTTCAATGACAATGATTCATTGGGAATTGGTTTAGGTAAGATGTTGTTTTTTGTTTGGACTTCCAATATTTATTTTTTCTTCTCTTGTTCCGTAGTTTGGTGTTTTTCCTTTATTTATTTATATTAACTTTAGGGTCAAGGGATGAGTAAAGTTTATGGTAGCCTTTTTTTTGGGTGAAACGTTGCCAAATGGTGACTTTTTATTTTTAATTTATAAATTTTATTTTAATTTTTTTTTTAAAACTCACGAGAATTGAGTGCTTTTTGAGTTTGTTAGTTACCAAAATTGAAAAAACAAACCCAATTTTTTAAATATTTTGCTAGATTTTGTTTGAAGTTCTAGCATGTAGCCAAAAATATAGAAGGATGCTAGATCTTTTTAAACTTTCATATAAGGTCAAATTTGGCTAAATCATCTTATGCATGATTTCCACTTGGGCTACATCACAAAATTGAAAAAAATAATCCTTGCAAGGCGGGCACAAAATGCCCACCTTCATTCCTTGCTAGATAAAAACAAAAGCCCACTAAGTCAATGGGTAGTCTGCCATGTTCGGAAAAGAAAAGTGAGCGCATATCATAAAAAGATCAAATGTGACTTGACATCAAATGATAATTGGACATTTTAGTTTGGACTTTGGTCCTTTCATTTTTCTTCTTTTGTTCCCTTGCCATGTGTTCTTATTTATTTTATTTATTTATTATTGTAGCCTCTAAGAGGCCTTATTCAAGAAAGTGAATGAACCATTTGTAGGTTTGGTTCACCTTGGCCATAAATCTGGACAATATTATTGCTAATACAATAAAGTTATACATAGAGTCTTCATAATTGGGCTTGATAAGAGTCATTTTTGCCAAAACAGGGAATTGAATGACAAAAATGAGAAGTTTTTTAACACAATAATGGAAAAAAAAAGGAATGAAAATGGTTTTTTTCTCTTAAACTGGTCTAAAAAGGAGTGCAATTCCTAGTTTTACTATCCATTGTTTTTTCTCCAAAATTGATCAAAAAAAAAGTTTGATTTGGATGGAAGCAGGATACACAAAAAGTTGAGGTTTTCGAATAAAATGATAACAAGTTAATAAAACTATGGGGATATTTTAAAGAAAATTGGGTAGATTCTTTTTTGACTATTGGTGACATTAATTTTTAAAGTTGAATTGATTTTCAAAGTACTTACAAGGCATGAATTGGGCCTTTGTTATTGGAGTTTTCAAAGTAAATTAAGGTAGTTGAGAATAGGGTAAACACTTAAGGGCTCAGGGCAGGCTGGATCCAAGGGGAGTGTTTTGTTGTTTTTGGTGTCCAAATAAAACTTGAATCCCTCCTATTGATGCATTAAGGGCACTAAAAATCATCAAAAACATATTAGAATGGAAAAAGTTATGGCCCCCCAAAGTAGAGGGGTCTAGAATTTTTAAAAAACCATTGAACGCCACAAAGACTAATTTTGGAACACCAAAAAAATTCCTCATATGTTGCTTTGTTGTTATTAAAGTTCAAAGATGATTTGTATAACATCAGGTGGCACTCCTATAACGCTTTAAATCATTTAAAATGAATGAGGAATAAGAAAGTTATGAGGTTTGAAAGTAGTTGGGGTAAAATTAAGAGAAGAAACAAAAGAAAAACACATTTTGTAAATTGGAAAAAAAAAAATTCTCTTATTATTTTTTCATTATTCCTTTGCATTTCAAATATGATTTTTAGAGCTTGAAGTAATGCTCTTGTGACATTTTAAATCACCCAAAATGAAGCACATATTATGAACATATAAATAAATATTCGGTCATAGCAAGTGATCAGTGATGGGCCAGTTATCTTACTTGAAATCCTTTCACAAGTATTTTTATTAAAAAAAACCTTGATTATGATATGATGAACATTTTCATATAGTTTGCTATGTCTATCACTACACCAAAATGTGTCTTATTTTACTCTAGGTTTCATTAAATTTTGACTAAATTTGAACATTTTTACCGTGTTGAAACTAATCAACCCCCTAATGAACAAGGACCAATTGTTACAAACAGTGAATTGGTTCATTAGTATCTAATGAAACAAGATTATTTCAAGTGAAATACAAATTTACCAAGCCATTCACTTGTTAGTTAATTAACTAAGTAACATGGAAATCAATTAAATTTAAATTAATTTTTATATAATATTATTGATAATTTCATGATTTTCAACCTATGAGTTATTGACACATGTCATTACCTAGGTTAAGTAAACCACATAATCAATTTAGGCATCTACTCTAAATAATTAAATAGGAGAGTATTAAATCAACTTATCACTATTAACCACACACACCACTTCTGAGGTCTGATCCCTTGACCTTTAAAATGAAAGCAAACACTCCTACCATTAAACCACCCCACTTGTTGTGATAATATGTTACATTGCATTCTATTTATTAAATACTTCATTTTAAACATTACGAAAACATAAACTTTGAAAATTCATATCTTATTAAGATTTTGTCCAAACCAAATGATTTGAATTTACTTTTTTAAAAAATATAATAATGTACATAATTACATTTATTTCCTTTTGAAAGTGTAAAATCATTTGACAAAAAAAATTTGAATATCATTATTTAATAACATTTCAATGACCATTCTTTTGAAATAAAAAATGTTTAATAAATGAATTAAATAAACCCTACTTATGTTAAGCTACTTTCAGTTATTATAGGGTTTTTTTCATTAATCTAAATTATTTCACCCTACATTATTTATAGTTATTTATGCATATTCTTAATTATTTTTGGTTATTTATGGTTATTTCACTTTATGTTACTTTTGGTTATTGAATGTTATTTCACCTTATGTTATTATTGGCAATTTTAGGCTATTGTATTATAAGTTATTATTAGTTATTACATGTTAAGTTATGACTATTGGTGACTATTATATCATAAGTTATTATTAAATATTTTAGGTTATATTATCATAGGCTATTGGTAGTTATTCTATTATAGGCTATTTTAAATTATTTTCATAGGCTGTTATTGGTTATTATAGGTTATTTACCTTAGGTCATTATATTTTATTTTAAATTATTTTAAGTTATGATATTTAGGATAAATAACTTATACTAACATAAAGTAAAATGACCTTGAATAACCTAAAATGTAATTTGAAATAACATATATTAACTTAAAATAAAATAACCTAAGATATAGACTCAGGTTAGTTGAATAATTTATTTTAAAATAACTTAAAAGCCTATAATAACTTATAATAACGTAGGGTATAAGTTAGAATAACTAAAATAGATTAAAATAATGTAAGGTATGTCATAAAGTAGCATATATAAAGTATTTAAAAAAACATAGAAATAAACCTATTTAATACAATAAATTATAATATTGAATTATGTCAATTAATAGTGAAACACAATGTTTACATAGTGATATTATAATGAAATAAATTTAATCAAGATGAAATCATTAAAATGCAATGAACGTATTTCATTTTTAAGGTCCCATAGTGATTTAGGCTAGTGAATTACACCCACTTTTGTAGTAGTGCTATAAAATGTGTTTAAATGAGAAAAAACATTTCAATTTGTTGAAAAGTTATGTTATATTTGGGGATATTTTTGAAATATTTTTAAACTCTAGATGATATGAGAAAAAATGTGTTGAAATGATAAAAAAAAAAGAGGCTAAAAGGGCCAATGAGAAAAAGCTAAAAGTTACAATTTTTTTGAAATGTTAAAAGTTTTAATGATTTTTTTAAGGTATTTTATCAAGGTAATTTGTATTACCCACTTTATCTTGGTTTTAGTTTTCACTAGGTAATGTGCCTTAATTGCCTCCATGTAAGCCATGCGTTAATAGGTATTTTTAATCATGAAATGTACCTTGTCATTATTAAGTTAGGTAGTGACATTTTTGGGTGTTCAAGAATGGATGTTTAGTTCAATTGTTCGGTGTTCATTTTGGCTAACTTTATAAATAACTTTGATTAGACATGAAATGGAAAACTAAGGTCCAAATTGATGCCCAACAAGGCATAGTTTGAAATAACTTCAATGTTTAAATGTTATTCGATATGCAATGGTAAATATGGACAATAAATCATTAGTTCAATGTTTCATTTTTTTGCACATGGCCAGGACCCAATTCAAAAACCTTCATCTATTCTTTAGAAGCCTACGACACCATATACATTAACATCTTCATTGCATAATGATTAAACCATTTATTCATTCACATATGAAAGCATGGTAGACTAGTTAATATTGGTGTTCTTCAACTTACCATATGAAATTATAAATAAATAAAGGAAAAACACCCAACGAGGGAACAAAAGAAGAAAAAAGAAAAGATCGAAATCCAGACAAAATACCACATCTAAAAGTGCAAGACGTACAAAGGGGAGCCCTAAGAGGAGAAAACATGAAACCTAGGACCTAAACCCATCACTAGTAGCATGAAGCAAGTTGTGCAAGGCGATGGACAAAAAAATTGGAAGGACATCAAGCCTAAAAAAGGCCTTTCTTGTTGCCACAACTACCTAACACAAGATAATGGCAACCTAAACCCATTGAAGAGCCAATGACACCTTCTACATATAAAAAGAAATATATAATCGAAAGAGGAGGACTTCAAGAGCCCTTCATTGACCATGCTGTGTTGGCACATTGATAAAGGAAGTCGTCCACTTGCTGGTGTAAACATCGAAATATTTTTATTGCTAGAATATGAAATTGAAGAATTAATGTTAATCACAGACAGAAGTCATCATAAAGGGACAAATCAATTCAAAAAACAAAGAGAGAAAGCCTTTACAAATACCCTAAACTCATTATAAATATAACATGCATACTAAAAGTCCTAACATAATCTATCCAAGGGATGAATGATACTAAATTGAAAGTATATCGGGTCCAACACCCCCTTGTATATTTAGCATACATAAACATCTTTGATCGACAAGATATGGTGGATGAAGGAGATCAAACAATAAGGCAACATAGATTTGCTTCTTCCACAATATCTCTCAGTAAGATGTTAACAATGGTTTTTCATCAGCAGTGTCTTCATCAGCACAATCTAAGCATCTTCTTCGTCAATTGATAGCATTGTCTTCATCATTCTTATGTTGTCAGTAGCATCCTCCCTCACATTTTACTAGAAGAAATCATTCCATTTGCAATGTAATCACATTTGCACACACTTTAACTTTGTTGATTGTAATTAAAATTTTAAGAGACTACTTAATAATAAACTCATTAGACCATTATCTAACTTTCAAACTCAACATTCTTTAGACTAAATCTACTTCTACATGCTTCAAATTTAATTTGACCTAAGGCCTTTGTGAGCATATTAGCATGTTACTTTGTTGTATTGATAAATTCAACCTGAACTATTTTCTTTTCTACTTTCTCTCATAAAAAATCCTAAATCTTAAAATGCTTTGTTTTATAATGAAAAATCGGGTTCTTAGAAAGTTTAATGGCATTCTAACATGATTGTTGTGGGGAAACTCATGTCTAGTCCTAGTTCAAACAATAGTTGACGAATCCATACGGCCTCACAACAACAGTTTGCTAACAATCGATATTTAAATCACATGATGACCATGAAACAAAATTTTGCTTCCAACAACACCATGAAATCGGTGTAGAGCTAAGGAGGAAAATTTAAGTTGTTGTGGAGGTTCGGTCATCTAAACCAAATGCATAATTTGCATTAGAAAATCCTTAAAGTTGGGTATCTTCCCCCTCGCCAAAAAAGAAGTCAAGTGATGGGTGTTTTTGGATGTAGCAAAACATTTGTTGAATGGCATGAAGATGCTCTATTTGAGGCGCTTGCATGTGTCGATTGACAATTTTGATGGTGTATTGAAGGTCAAGTTGGATCTTGGTCAAATAATGATGTTTACTTACCATCTACTGGTAAAGAGTAGTGTTGACTGGTTTAGTGTTGGTGTGACATCAAAGGTAGTGTTCTCATGCATGGGAACATGAGCTAATGTGGAATTAACCATCTGGAATTCATTAAGGAGATTGCAAACATAAGATGTTTGGTGAAACAGGAGATCATGCGTGGTGCATGTTAAGGCTTCTCGATAAGTAACTAGGTTTGTAAGTGAAACATAAATTTAATAAATTCTTGTCCAAGGGGGTGATCTTTAAGACCACCAAAATTCGATTGCCAGTAAGTCAAATAGATTTCCAGAATACTACAATTTTCAATACGGGAAGCACACTACCGGATTTGAAGTGGGGGCAAACACCTACAACCACCTTGGATATCAAAACTTTTAAACTCAAGTGGCAACACAAAGATAACCATGAAAAAACACACACATTGAATGAACATACTTGAAAGCATAAAACCTTGTGGAGAAATACCACTTTGGCAAAAAACATTAACTACTTCAAAAAGAAGGTAAAAAGCTTAAAAGGTTTGAACTTTCTCCACCATTAAGCTTGAAAAAACTTGGTACAATCTTCTTCTTGGCAAGAGAGCCAAAAACTAAAATTCCACTGAAATATATACCTTTTAAACCTTATAAAAAAAATCTTAATTACAAGTCCAATTGATCATTTTTAGATTTTTGGTTCTAAAAATAAACATCTCTAAATTTGGTTTCGATTAAGACAAATACGGTTTTGGTTCCATAAATCCGGTTTCAGGTACGTTGCCTTAGTGAAGACTCTACAACTTTGGTTATAAAACCGATTTTGGTTACAAAATGTTTCTCACTTCAATAGTGTACTTGAATTTGACACCAAGATACTTTTGCATAAGGCCCGAATTTGTCATATGAAATTGTGCCATCAATTGAAACTTGAGTTAGGTTACTCCCTGCTCATCATTCTTTGTGATAAATAAGTCATCAGCATACAAGATCAAAATGATGATCAGATTTGTAGTTCAATGGTAGTAGAGATTGGAATCAACCCAACTTTTGATCAAAGTTGGCTTGGAGCGAGGAAGAATCCATTCTAGAGTACCAAGCACAAGGGCTTTATTGAAGACCATATAGCGCGCAATGAAGTTGACAAATGAGGTGTTCGGTGCTAGGAATTGTGAAACCATCAGGTTGAGCCATGTACATTTCTTCATCAAGAACCCCATTCAAGAATGCAGTTTGGACATCAAGGTGGTGGATGGGCCACCCACAATGTCCAGCAAGGCCACTCACAATCCAAATAGTTTTGATCCCATTTTACTACAAGAGCAAAGGTTTTGGAATAATCAAACCTTGTTTGTTGTTGGAACCCCTTGGCAATTGTATGAGCCTTGTAATGATCATCTTGTCCATTAATTCCAGGTTTAATTCTAAAAAACCACTGGCATGTGATGGCCTGTTTACTAAAAGGAAGAGGAACAAGTGACTAGGTGTCGTTCTAGAGGATGGAATTATATTCATCACGCATCACATAACACCATTTTGGATGAGAAATAACTTCAGAGAAGGTGAGGACCTCTACACCTTCCTCAACCAAAAAAATTGAAAATTTTGCAATAGCCAAAAAGGCCTCAAATATTTGGGTGGTTATTTGATATGCTTTGATCGACAAAGTGGAGGAGTCAATTGAGTGTTTGATGTTGAAACTAGTGCACGACGAGAATAGGTGATGAGTAGTTCACCTGTTAGACTTCATGATGGTGGGTTGTTATAATCACCGTGGGGTTCAGTGCACTGCTTTTTGGTTGGCTTGACTTTCTACTATTCGGTTTACACGATTGGGGGGTCAGGAGAGCACATGGTAATGAAAGACTCATCAGGTTATGGTGATGAAGGTGCCATCAAGGTCATGATGGAGAGTAATAGATCTTGGTGATGAAGACGGATTAGACATTGATGTGGGCAATGGTGATGAGGGCACCAACGAGGTTATGATGGGAGCAGCAAATTTTGATGATGAAGATGGATTACACATTGATGTGCGTAACAATTGTGTAGGTGTGGTAGGTAAATTTGCAAATCCTCCTAGAAATTGAACCAGTGATTCAAATTCCATGAGTGAATAAGTGTGGACTGTGTTAGATTCTTGGATTCGAATATCTTGAAATGATGACTTTTCAAGTCTTGGGGTCATATAAGCGATAACCCTTGATTTTATCATCAAAACTCAAGATAATACACTCAAAGGAATGTGGGTCCAACTTCCCATGCAATGCAATAGAACGATAAACGTGGGCAAGTGATCCAGAAATTCATGAGTGGGCAATAGATGGCTTTTTATTATAAAACAACTTATCTGGTGTCTTATCTAGACTTTGTTTGGATGGTTGCAAATTGAGAAAGATAATGGTGACACCTATAACTTCCCCCCTCAAGAAACCATGTAGTTTCTTATCATGAAATAAACACTACATGATGTCGAGTATAGATTGATTGCGTTGTTCTACTTTTCCATTTTGTTATGGCATCTTAGGTTGTGTTAATTGATGAGAGATGCCAGTTGTTGCCAAATATTTTGAAAATTCACATGAAATATATTCTCCACCATTATCTATATATAAACATTTTTTTTTTCTTAATATCGATTCTACTTTTATTTTAAGTTTTTTGAATTGTGATAGAGCCTCATCAAACATGTCCAAGTTTGTTGAGAAAAATCATTTATAAACATAATGAAATACGGAGCTAATCCTAGATACTTAACTTTGAAAGGGCCACAAACATCACTATGCACTAATTCTAAGACTTCATTAGTGGCAGTACGTTACATAAGATTCTACAACCTAATCAATAGTCAAAATTTCATCAAAATTTTCATCAGGGTATTTTCACCTTCTAGGTCCTCGTAGCTAGCTTCCTCAACACTATGTGCATGTAGGTGTGGCTAACTGGGTGTTTTGTCTTAATGCTTCACCTTTAATTTGGAGTCCAACTCCTTGATTCAATCAACCATGTTTTTGATTTCACACTCCCACTTTAAGTGCCCTTGCATGCCATAGTAATTGCATGTTTTGAATCAATGTTGATGAATGCCTTAGGGTTTGAATCTTGGCGCTTTTGATCCTCCCACTCTTTAAGGTTGTTGAGGATGTCCAAAAGTAGCTTGCATTTTTGCAAAATAGGAAGACTGACCTCTTTTGTAGCTCCTAGCATATGCATTGGGGTTTGGCATGTGATTGTTATCATAGCTAGGTTGAGGTCTGAAGCCACCATATCCTCCTCAAAATTTGTCATGTTGCACAAGTATAGCTTCTGCACCATCATGTGTGTTCATCTTGAGGGGAAGTTCCTTGTTGATTAGAATGGACTCCAACTCCTTGTATGGTGGTAGTTGTTGAGTATTGAGTAGTGTGTGCTTGAACATTTCGTATTCCTTTGGGAGG
>Ga0116229_10014929_pt1 | contig 10698 bp, 6 predicted proteins | sample S1TSphgellanicum_3_FD_87313 | JGI IMG/M metagenome (GOLD analysis project Ga0116229, IMG submission 87313) | Host-associated microbial communities from peat moss isolated from Minnesota, USA - S1T2_Fc - Sphagnum magellanicum MG | ecosystem: Host-associated > Plants > Peat moss > Unclassified...
GAGAGCTCACCAATGCATGAGGGGTGTTTGCTTAGATTTTGGGAGCTCACCAATGCATAAATGGGGTCTATTTAGATCTTGAGAGTTCACCAATCCATAATGAAGGTTTGTTTCAATCTTGGGAGTTCACCAATCCATAATGAAGGTTTGTTTCAATCTTGGGAGTTCACCAATGCATGATGAAGGTTTGTTTCAATCTTGGGAGTTCACCAATGCATGATCGGGGTCTATTTTGGTCTTGGGAGCTCACCAATGCATAATGGCAAGTCTATTTGGATTTTGTGAGCTCACAAATACATAATGGCAAGTTTATTTTGACCTTGGAAAATTTGTAGTGCATAATGTGCCTTGGCCTTGGGAGGTCATAAAGTAACTAGACATACCTTTTGTAATGAAATTGGCTGATTTATAAACACACAAAAAATTTGAACATGTGCCCTCTATATTGAAATTGGGCAATACATGAAACATTAAAAAAACTTGGACATTCCTTCTATAACAAAATTGGGTCATCTATAAACATTAATATGCATCTAATATATACATAAGATGTTGTGCATCTAAAGACCTATAATGAAATGTATCTAAAGAGCTACAAATTTGGCTTTTTAGATCTACATCTTTCTTTCTTTTTTTGTCTTTTTGGCCCATTTGACTTTGCTTTTGTCTCTTTTTGTAATATTCCATGTGTTCATTTCATGTGTAAGGATGGATGAATCCAACATCTAATCACAAATGGGTCTATGGTAGAATGCACAATTGAAGGATAAGGGGTTGCAAGAAAAATGACAACCAAACAACAAGCAAAAGCACCACTTGGGTAGAAGGTTCAACACCAAAGGGTGGAGCCATTACATTTGAACACCATGTAGGTAAAACCTACAATCATCATTTTGGTGTTTATGGTCAGGATAGGAAATAAGTCATTTGATGTTTTCTTAATACAATGTGAAAGGTAGTAAATACATCACTTTCCTATAGTAATATCCGAACTCACAACTTGATGATGACACACTAAAAGACCAAGTACATGACATTTTGAAGGATTTGAAAACAAGCACTTCAATATATTTGGTAATAGTTGTGTTTCATACTAATTAGTTGTGGAGACCTCAAAAGTTGTTTTATTTTCTTTCATGATGGGCATCTTTTTTTGGCTCATCACAAAAGAAATTAATCAAGTTTTGGATAGTCCCTAAATCAATATATTTTAATATCCTCCTTTGTACTAGTTTTATAGGTTGCAAGAATCAATTTGAATCAATGTGAAGTAAGACGTGTCTTTATTGAAGTGACATCTATCATGGATGACATCCGTAACATCATGGCAACATCATGGTTTCAACATTATCATGGATGAAATTGATTCACAAATGTTCATTGTTCATCCATTGTTCATACATAATGTAATTAAGAAAGCTTTCAATAAAGTTCTTTGAAATATTTTGAAATATTTTGAGTTAGTTTGATTATTTTTCTTTGAACTAAGTTCCCAATAATTTATAAATAGAAATATTTTTCCTCACATTGCTTTTAGTTTGTTCAACACCAATTTTGGGTATAATCTTGCACCATAACTTTGTTTTTTTCATGTTTTCATGCATTTTGTCATAATTATGTTGAATTTCCATCAAGCATGTTTCACTATCACAATTCATGGTTTTTTTAACTATCCAAATTGTGTGTCTTGTCAAAAGATCATGGTTTAAATGACATGTGCATTTTTTAACTAGTGAATTTGATTAGAATGACTTATTTGATTATCTATCAAATTAAAAATTCAATCAAGTTGAACAAAAAATTGAGCAGCTTGACAAAAATGATTAATGACTTTTAATCAAATTGAACATCCTATGTTAATTAATAACCAAAGTTAGCTAGCAATTATCTTGGCTAAGCACATAGCCTCGCCCTACTTACCTATGTAGGCCTACTTATTTACTTACTTACTACTTAGGCTAGATAGGTAAGTAACCTAAGCCTATTTTCCTATGTAGGCCTACCTAGCTACTACCTAGGTTAAGTAGGTAGTTTAAGTTTACCTACTTTAACCTAGATACACATATCCACCTACTTAATTACTACCTTGATTAAATAGGTAACCTAGATCTACCTACCTATGTATTTAATTATTACCTAGGTAAATAGGTAGGTAGCCTAGGCCTATCTATTTACCTAGCTACTATCTAGGTTAGGTAGGTAGGCTAGGTTTACCTACCTCCTTACCTAGATTTACATATCTTATACTTTAGTTCACTAATTACCTACCTAGGCTTAGGTCTACCTAGGTCTACTTATATGAGAACTAAATACCTATTTACCAACTTCCTACCTCCTTTACCTACCTACCATCCTACTTATTAATGATTTAACCATTTTACTTACCTAGGTAAATAAACATGTGACTTGTCACCAAGACAAAAGATACAAGACTTGTCACCTAAGGATTTGACTTGTTATTGTTGAAATGAAAGGCTCAATACCTTCTATTTGAACCTATGTGCATGCCTAAAGGATCATGGTAGCTAAAGTAGGTTAGACTAGGTTAAGTAGGTTAAGCTAGACTACCACTTACCTACCCACCTACTTGCCATTTTATGAACTATTCAAACATGTTTATTATCTACTTACTTAATATATGTACATAATTCAAAATATGATTTAAATTTGGGTAGAAATTTGACAAATCAAATTGTCCTTTTTCTACCAATCAAAATACCATCCTAATCACAATGTGGGTCCAAATCAAACTTGTCTAAATTGATGAGGTCTTTTTATGCATGTTGTTTTGGGTAATTTTTAGTTGAATTTTCTAGTTTAAAAATACTTGTTTTTGTAGTAGTGTTTGGTGGTCCTTTTTTAAAAAAATCAAGGATCGTTGAAATAAACGTTTTAGCTTTCTTACAAGACCTAATTCTAGTTGTAGTCCCTTGGAGAAGGTTATGACAAAAGTGAATATGTTGCAACAATAATCCAAGAACATCATAGCCATGATAAAGCATATGAAGACTAATTATAAGAAATGAAAAAAATTCATAATTATGAAATTGATTACTTGCATTAAAAATAACAACATGACATGCGTGTTGAAAAGATGAACAAAGAAAAAAATAACGACTTCAAGGAAATTAGGAATGTAGGTGTGATAATTGCTATAAAGTTCAAGGAGAAATGAAAACATTCATAAATCTATCGCTAGAAATCTCAATTGCAACCATGGTTAATTGGGTTTACCATGTATTTTCCAATGACTTCAAATGTGAAGTCCATGCATCTTTTATCTAATAAACTAGGCATAAAAGTTGCAATTCTAAACAAAACATTTTATTTAAGAATTTATTGAATCAATTTTTCTCATCAAACATCTCCACTTGTATTTGAGACCTTTTACTCCCACTCCACTTCAAGACTTTATACATTACATGCATCTTGTTTTATGCTCCCAATATAAATTTTTCATTGGTCAACATTAGGAGTTTAACTCATGCTTATCAATTGTGCACATGATGAACATGTCCTCCCCTATATATCATGGGTCACCTAGTAGGTACTCAAAATAGTAATCCATTAATATTAACATCAATTTCTATAAAGTTCCAATAACACATTATGGTAATGTATGAAAAGATCATATCAAAATAAATGAATAAGTTTGTTGGGCAAAAACTACAAGGTTATTCATTGCTTCTATATTATTTTTGCCATTGAACCATGTCATCTGAGCTTCATTGTTAATAGGCTTACAAATATTAATTAGCATGCCATTAGTAAACTTAATGCAACCCAAGAAATCTTGAATCTAACTAATTAAAGCTTGTTAAAGACATATAAAAACATAGCCATGAAACATAGGGGCACTTAGGTCGCATCATCAATTTTTGAAAAACTATAAATTTGATTGCATTATCATGGGCCCATAGGAAGGTCTTAATCCACCTTCTTATGAAATAATATATTAAAAAACTTCAAAATCTCTTCTATTCAATCTTGTCAATAATTGTTAATGTTGATCTTTTTGTCTTGCTTTGTAACCATCTTTTAATAGATCTAAAACTCTTGAAATCCAATTTTCGTCTTAGTTTTATCATAGTGCATGTTCTCAAATTTTTATTTATTTTTCAACAATTGGCCAATGAATATCATCAACTAATGCATGATTTATGCAAAATGTAATAAATATTACATCATCACTAGTTTCACATGAATATATCATACATGGTTAAACTGTCATGTTTCATGTACCAAATGAAGTTGAAAAAGGCATTAAATAATTTGTTCAATACCAAATAATCAACTAAAATGTGAACTTCATATGTAGATATTGTGTTGCTCACAATTGTGGGGACCATAAATGATGCCAATTTTTCACATTTAGATAAAGTAAAGTCAATCAAAGTCTTGGAACAATGTTGGAGTTGTTCACATCATACTTAGCACATCATGAACACCAACATTAAAATACACCAACTAATTGTCACCTTTTCTCATCTCCTCTACATTGAACAACTCAAAAAAAATGGCAAAAATCAAGTAGATTTTCAAACCATGTGGTCATCTTCCATCTACATCTCATAAAACAACTTTTCATCACAACTTGGGGATTTATTAGAACTCTCACTTGAAGAAAAGGAAATTAAAAAACCCATTTGTGAAAATGAAAAAGAAAAAAATTCAAAAGTGGAAGCTCTTTTTTTAAACCTCCCACATGGCAAGAAATTACCAAAAGACAATTTTCTCACCTATAATATTGTACCTATACCATAGCACTACCCAAAAGCCTTATATCTATAACCTTGTATTTTACAAACTATTAACCTAAACATAATAATAAAACTCAAAATCAAATCTTAATCATATTTATTATTGTTAGATCCATAAATCTAAAACATAAACCTAAGCCCAAATCCTAAAGCCTAAATATAAAATGCAACTTTACATCTAAAACCATAACCTAATTGTCAACCTAAACTTAACCTAATTGAAACTCTCACCCCAAAACCCAAAACTAAATTGTAAACCCTAAAATGCAAACCCAATAAATAATAATTAAAACATAACTTTTAAAACCCAAGCATTCAGAATAACAAAAAAATAAAATCTTAAAGCCCCAACATTTAAAATTAACAATTGAAAAGTAACCCATAAATTTGACACCTCAAATTAAAAATTATAAACCTTATATCTTAAACCACACAATCCCATAGCTCTAAACTTCTAAATACCCATAATTCCTAAACCTAACCCTAAACTTTAATTCATGTAAAACACTTAAATTTTTAAATAATCTTCAATTCATGCCTAGTTTGTGGATTTTGTCCTAGTTGGGTTGACTTTAAGGATACCCAAAACTAAGAGATGAACCAATAAATAGGAGATCAAATTGGTTTGCAAATACATATTATTTTTAAAATAAATTTAATATTGTTTTTAATATTGTTATTGTCAAGCCCCTTGACATAAAATCATTCCATCTAGAACCATAAAACAATGAATATGGGTTTGATATTGTGGAAAAGTTGATTATTGGTTCACGCACAAACCTAATATTTTGCTACCCTACCTACAAGATATTAGATTTTTTTTTAACCACTTATACCCATGTGCCAAAGTATTGTAACTATGCAAGGCCCTAAAACCTTACTAGCTAGGGTTAGGGCTTGCATCTTTTGTGTCATATTAGCAAACATTTATCAAAGGTTTAACATGGGTGTGAAATATTAATGAGAAAACCCCCTTTAACATTTTTTTGGCATATTTCCTTTTGATGTACCCCATATTTGACCATTGCTTGTAATATTACATTTGGAATAATTACATGTACAAATACATAACAAATGCAAAATAGTAATACCAAGATTTGAGTTCATATAATTTTGCAAGTGCAAGCATGGACATACCATTGATGATATTCAATTTACAAGTTCAAATTGACCACCTATTGATACCATTTCAATACTAAAATTGTTGATTTTGAATATTTGAAATCCCTACCTAACATCAAAACAAGTTTCAAATACCCATCATGAACTTTTTCATATTTATAAAACACCATACAAGACCAACATTGATAGCAACCAATGTTGGGTAGGTATTAAGCTAGATCCTTGTTATATGGACTAGTAGTAATCTTAGTATCAAAAAATTAATCAAATTAGAATGACTTGAAGCAATATCAACTTCATATCATATATGCCTTGTAAGGACTCAATGAAATGCCAATTTAATATTATGACTATATTGGTTTCAATAACATGTATATAATAGTCACATAGTAGCCAAAATCAACCTTGGACCCCAATTTGAATACCAAGTTTAAAAAAAAATTGAATACTAGTTTCAAACTTATAGAAAACAATTTAAAAGGTTTAGTGCCAATACCAATTGGTATGTTCAAAAATTGATACCCACCCAACATTGGTAGCAACTAGCAACCCATTGTTGAAGGACATATCACAAAAGTTGGTTCATCAACAATCGGGTCATCCTGAGGCACCCAACAATCCATAATTAGTTTAAAGTACATGTCTTTGATATGTTGTTGGAATATCAAAATAAGTTAATAAAAGTGGAATTTGTAAATAAAATTAATTAACCTAGGGGTAGAAAGATGGATGGATATGGAGGAATAAACAAAATTTGCCCTTCAATTGAAAATATTTTGACTAAGGACTTTCTTAGACTTGTGTTCATGATTTACTTAACTACCACTACTTGGATTGGTTTGGTAGTAAGGTGCTTACTAATAATTCTTTTTGTCAATTTTTTTTTGTTGTAAAAATAATAAATGCCAAAAATTATACTAAATAATGAAGTTAGTGTGCTTGAGAGTTCCTTTCAGATTTTTGGCATGGTAGGTAAGCGTTTAAAAGAATTTTTGGCAAATTCAAAATATATTAATTAGTGCTTAACTAGCCTAGGTACTATAATATTTTGAATTAGGTACAAGTAAAAGTTAATCACTTGAACTTAATTGGATTTTATGAAATTAGATTTCAAATAATTTAGTGATTCATCCATAGAATGATGATAATTTTAGAGAGTTAATATGTGGCATTGGGTGTAAGATGTAGCTCCCCGTTAGGTGTAATTCACATAAAGATCAAACTTTAAGCACATAGGTGATCCTAACCCAAAAACATGTAAATTGCATCTTTTTGTATTGTGAGTGTTTTGTATGGTGTATGTGTGAGAATTTGGTTGATGTAACCCATTTATGTGATAGCAAGGATTTAATTGAAAATTAACCTTCATAGCTTTGGACCCTTCTTCCTAGGTTATAGTATTGTCCTTAAAACACATGAGGGTGGAATGATCAAGAGGTCCATTGTTTTTTAATTGAGTAGTGTAGGTGAATATCTTACATTTTGTTTTATGAGAGATATGGACAACTAAGCAACATGTTTTATCATTATCATTAACTTGGGCTTTGTTCAATAAATTGGGTCCATTTATATCCATCCATCAAGTATAGTGTAGTTTGAGAAAATACTCTTGAAGGAATTTGTATGTGTTTTGTCAAAGTGCATGAGTTGGTAGAGCTCACCTTGAAAAGTTGAAAGCATAAAGCCAATGTGCCAAACACAAATGAAGTTCCTATTCCCATGTAAACCTTTGAAACTTCGAATGAATGCCACCCCTTCCTCCATTCAACTTTTTCTTGTGAATTCCTTGATATAGCAATCATGTGCCCACCTCCAAGCCATCTCCAAGCATAAAAAATAGAGTTGTCTCGCTAGGATCCTCTTACTAGGTTACTATGACCATCTTCATTATATATATGATATGGGGCATGACATCACTTTTTGAAACATAAGCTTGTTTGCTTCAAGTAAATTAAGCTTATAAACAAGGTCCATGTGCACACAATTAATCATAGTGTTTTAATGGTAACTTGTAATATCCGTGCACTTAAATGATACATAGATGAAATCAAACATTACCACAAATAGTTAAGCATTGAACAAACCTAAATGTGACATCTAGGTTTGGGTTTTGTTGCATGTGTTGAATTGAACCCACATTCACTCAACCCCACCCCCTCCAAATGAGCAATGGTAGCATGACAAATTGTGCACATGATTGGAATGGCATGACGCAATGTGAAAAACGGTCTTTAGCAAAATATGCATGTCATGGTTGCAAGCACAAGCATGATGGGTAAGAAGCACACACAATATAAAATATTCAATGTAAGCATATTCAATTGGGGAGTATGTTGATTTTTCCCCCATGTAATGTGGTGCAAATTTGATTTATACCAGGTGTGATGCCCATAGTTTTCATGGGTTTGAGGTAGGGATGAGACATTCCAAAGTCAAGTGACGTAAAAATAAAATGAGAATAGTTTAAACATGCATAAATTAATAGATCTTATTTACCTTGCCAAGAAGAAGATTGTCAAAGAGAGTGAGGGGGAGAGAATGTGCATTGATTCTCAAAGACAAAAGGGGGAAAAAAATTTGTCAATCAATTTCAAAAGATACGATAAGGTAAAAGAAAAAAATGATCAAAAGGAAAAGTTGTCCACCCATTCCAAGGAGAGGGTGGTTGGAGGGAGAAGAATAGTTTGTGCACCCATTCTAAGGGAGAGGAAAGTTGAAAAAAAAAAACACAATTATTCATCATTTTAACAAGAAAGAAATGTTAGAGGAAAGCAAAAAAGAATTTCCTCCCATTTCATAAGAGAATGTGTTTGTAAAGAAAAAAAATTCATTTCATCACTTCAAAGGAATGAAACATTAATATGTTGAAAACAATTGTCCACCCATTTCAAAGGAGGAGGAGGAGGTTGGAGGAGGAAAAACAAAAAAATGTTCACCCTTTATAAAGAAGAGGGAGGTCTATAATATTTTGCCCATTGCAATTATAACTAGTTCAATACAACTACCAACAATTGGGCTAGATGTCAACTTTGTGCTTGTCACATATTGTGTGATTCATCGCAAAATGTGTTTGTGCCAAAATTATGTTATATTCATCTAATTTTTCACATATTACATTGCACACATATGCAAACTTGCATTCGTCTCTTTAAAACTTTCAAAAAAAAAACTAAACTGAGTTGATATGTGTTGAAGTATATCCAAATTGATCCACTTGGGAACATCATATTTACAAGTGAATGTTTTTTAACAAAATTTTGTTGAGTATATCCTTTTTTCTATGATTTGTACAAATAAAAATGGCAAATAGGCAAGAATTTGACATTCATTTGTAAGGTTGAAAAAACAACACTTATTTTACCAAAACCAATATTATGCCTCCAACCTCCTCATTAGTGCCCTTTTTGACCAAACAATTGTTTACAAACCAAAAATATTGTTCAAGTATGTTTCTGAAAACATGAATTGAGCTACTAAACATTTTGGAGTTCTTTCATCTAATTGAATGTCATTTTTAAAATTAAGAAGAAATCAAAGCATTTAAGCCAATCAATGGAGCAGATTATTTATTGATTTTGCATGTGGTGGTGGTATTAGCCTTTTTTATTGGCAAACTTCTGCCAAAAAGTGAAATGAAAAATGGAAAATGAAAAAAGTGAAGTGATTTAGAGACTGTATGAATACAATCAAATGATATGACATCCTATGTTGATCTTGGTATGGTCACTCTTTGTACTTTTTGAGTACCTGCTATCCTTGAAAGGTACTATTTTGCTAGTTAATTATAAATGGAACATTCATCAACATAACCACATACAAATATGGTAAATCTTGCCAATTGATGAATGTGTAAAATAACTAATTGGGGTTTTGAAATCTTGAAGAAGAACAAAATGCTACTTAATTAGTCTAAAGATTGAATACCTACCGTAAGTGCATACTGAGGCATACAAAATGGATACAATGTTACTGGAAAGGTGAAAGGTGAGCTCGAGTGCTGGATGCTGCTGGTTACCGAGGCTATTTCTGGTAACCAGCAGCCTCAAGCCAATCACCAGGCATAACTGGCATCCTTTTCATCCATACACAGAATGGATATGGATCACTTTTTGTCCGCACACACAAGGACATACAGCCAAGGATTTCTAATGATGCCAGATGTGCCACATACTCCCACTTGTACCCATTCTTCACATTCTAGACCCAAGAAAGCAAATCTTAGAAGGTGAGCTCTCCCAATACTTTCCCCAGTTTGTCAGATCCTATTTGTATCCATTCCAACAGACACCTCTGCCCATCCCAACTTGACAGCCACCAAAAGAACTTACCTCTGCTCTTGCACATCTCCCTCTACTCCTCATGGAGGCCATAGCCACCTGGCTACCTTCCACACTTTCATTCTTTGCAACATCCTTTCGTATTTTGTATTTTGATTCCTCAGCACCAAAGCTGCTCTGCACTTCCTGACACCTGGGTACAAGGCCTTCAGTGTTTTATCCACATTGCAACCCATCATTGATTACAGGCACCACCTTTCTTGATAATGTAGATACTGTGCTGATCAACATAGTGTGTGACACAAGCTCTCTGTCTTGCAAGGCATAGGAAGCTAAGTAATTCTGCTCTCTTTCTCACACTCATTTCCTTGAAGAACAGTGCTTAGTATTAGGTGGGTAGATGTGGTGACATACTTACAAATGAAAGAGTCCACTTCTGTTGCACCAAAAGCTTGTTGATGACCACTGGAATTGCTTCACAAGACAGCTGCACCCCCCCCCCCCCTTCTATGTTTTTTCCTTTTTGGGTTTCTGCTTCC
>Ga0116229_10014931_pt1 | contig 10697 bp, 4 predicted proteins | sample S1TSphgellanicum_3_FD_87313 | JGI IMG/M metagenome (GOLD analysis project Ga0116229, IMG submission 87313) | Host-associated microbial communities from peat moss isolated from Minnesota, USA - S1T2_Fc - Sphagnum magellanicum MG | ecosystem: Host-associated > Plants > Peat moss > Unclassified...
AAGCTTTGTAAGGTAAGTTGGGAAAACACCTTGTATGATTCAATAACAACATACCCAATTTTATGGAGACTTGGGACTATTTGGACATTTTTTCACCTTACTAATCCATTTGGGAATTGATTTCAAGAACCAAAATGTAATCAATTTCAGGATTTTCTTTTGAGGTACAAATGTGTGAGAGGCATTGTAAGGTACAGTAGGAAAACATTTTGTATGATTCAATGCAAACAAACCCATATGATGGAGATTTTGGTTTGTTTTGTCAAATTTTCACCTTTCAAGGTCATTTGGGAACAAATTTTCAAAAACCAAAATAGAGTCAAATTTAGGATTTTCTTAAATGTGCAAATGTGGGAGATGGTTTGTGGGGTTGTTGGGAAGGCATTTTTTATGATTTGATGAAAATGAACCCTATTTGATGGAGATTTGGGTTTGTTTTGACATTTTTTCACCTTGTGGGTTCATTTTGGAACAAGTTTTCAAAAACCAAAACAAAATTGATTTTAAGGTTTTTTTCATGAAGTGCGTATGTGGGAGAGGTTCTTTAAGGTATGTTGGGAAGGCACCTTGTGTGATTAAATGGAAAATGATCCAATTTTATGAATCTACAATTTTGTTCTAACCTCTTTTGACCTTTAGGGTCCATATTAGTGTTGGCTAGTTCTAGTTTTGATTGTAATTCCTAGATCAATTTATTAGGTACTTGAACTATTAGTTTAAAATTTTGAATTTTTTCATGATTAGAATTGGAACTAGGAACCAAAAAAAAATTAAAACCAAAACTACAACCAACAATTGGCTTCAACTAGAACCAAACTTGGAATTGGAATTCGTCCCAAAACCTAATTGATCTAGGCTTCAATTTTGAAAATTAAAAAAATTAAATTAAAAAATGCAATGAAAAAATTTTAAGTTTTTTTTTTCCAAGGTTAAATGTGTTGTTAATTTGAGAAAAAAAATTCAAGGTTTTGAATAATAATTTGGGGGGTGGGTGGGACGGACATTAAACATGTAATTTTTTACTTTTGGAACATGTTTCAAATGTGGAATTTTTTTAAAAATAGGTTTAAGCATGTGCTTAATATAGGTGGTCACATTTATTGGTGGTATAATGCTAGTAAAAAAGGAAAAAATCAATTAAAAATTTATGTGTAGGTAAATAAAACCGGGTATAATTTGGAGTTATATTTGCTTAGGAGTTTTTATTAAATAACTTGGAACTTGGGATCTTAAGATGTGAAGAACCAAGTTTGAAACTAGATTACATTCATTCAATGATGGATCACGTTCATTCAATATAAAAACATGGATGTTCATGGATGAACTTTATGTATGAATCACAAACTAAATACAAATGAAATATCTTATTTCTTTTATAAATGATGAGAATCATACATTGGGGTATATTGTACAAAATGTCACATGGGACACCTTTTGGCGTTGAGGCTTCAATCCGCAACAAAATCCATTTTCATTAGTTTTAATAATAAATAAAAATGTGCATAACCTTTCGCATAATTCATATAATGATTAATCGACCTTAGAAAATGCCCTCACATTTGTGACAAAACTTGGAATAGGAAAATTAGTGACATCCAATAATATTTTTGGGGTTAGGATGTGCATTTTTAAAAATACAATGTTTATTGTTACAAACCAAAACTTTCTAGGACTAAATTAGATATATTTATTGTCAAACATTGAAATGCATAACAATTGTGTTCCAAATGTTCCAACAAAATTATATTGTGAATATTTAAGGCATATCTAAATGTTGATATTACTCTAATAAATGCATAAAATTTTATAGATACCAAGGCTATACATGGATTTCTTTTGCACTATGATGAAGCACAAATTGTGTTGTGGATTCATCCTCACAAAACTTTTAAGAACTTCATCATAGATCTTATGTCATTTATGCCCAAAACAAGGAGAGAATTAATTTTATGCAAAATACAAGTTGAATAAAATTAGGGAGAACAAATAAATACAAGGTGTAATAAAAGATGACTTGACAAGGGGAGGGACAAATAAAACCACCAAAATGGACATGATCAAAACAAAAAGAGACCAAGGGTGGAAGAAAAGAAGCCACTCAAGTTCATGTTTTTTTAACTAAAATACAATACCACTCATGTAGCTATTGAAGCCTGTCATTTGCAAGGCATTTGTTGTACTTATAATGTTTAGTGTCAAAATATTTAAACCATAAACCCTAAACTATGACCATGAATATCAATGAAATTATTTATATATATAATTTTCTCCATGGCCCTTGCAATAACACAAATAAATGGAAACTTCACAAATGCAATAGATTTTGCTATAATTAACACATGCTAAAATAGATTTCCGAAAATTGTGTTCACAATGTTTTAGATATCCAAGCAAGCATGTATATTATCCAAAGTCCATTGTCACAATTGAAACTTTCAAAAGAATCTTCACAAATAATGCCACCAAAATCTAAAAGTATATTGAAAGATTTAGAGACTATGAATAACCAAACATTGATGAAGAACTAATATAAAATAAGTCTTCCACTTGACCCAACTTTGAAGTGTTTAATCACCATCTTGCATTTCTAAAAATGACATGCATCCCAACTATATCAATAAAAAACATAAATAATTTAATGAACTTCTAATGAATATCTAAATAAATAACTTACATTTTTTTCTACGTAATGTTTCTTATACTTGGTATTTTTAAAAAACTCAAGTACAACTTTATTTATAGGTATAAATGGGCCATTTTGAATATAGAAGAGTTGTAAATGGTTATGTATAATTAGTCATATTATCTAGTGATCTAAAAATCATTTAAAATTTCAAGCATTAATTACACGCGTTACAATTCCTATCAAGGTGCAATCACACTAATAAGAGCCACATCAAATGTAACCAATGCTTGGTTTCAAAATTTTTGTGTCAATTTTTATATTAATTAATGTTGAGAATTTTTAATATGTTAGGATGACAATATTTTTAATATCAAAGAAGTCATTTTGTATATTTCATGAAACACCTAAGATAAAATGATCTCTTTTAGTATATGGAATAATGGAATATTCAAAGAATAATTCATCAAAATTGAAAATTTTAAAAGTGTATTTGCATCTTAATGAATTAATTGCACCTTTTTTTGGCACACCATTTGGGGAAAAAATGGAAATGATTTCCCTAGGTTTATAATATATTATGAAAACATGTATGTGAAAAAAAGTAGAATGAATTTATTGAGTATAAAATATTCAAGATTGATTTAAAAGCATTATAACAAGTGCTTGAATAATCAATGTTTTTCTTCAAATTTTAAAGGACTTAAAATACATTAAAAATGCATGATCATGAACAATAATTATCCTCATAATTACATAATAGTATAATGTGTCTTTTTTTTTGTCATGAATCATTTTTATCGCTATTAAAAATCATGGATTTTTAATCCATGCCCTTTTGTAATCGATACTAGTATGTCATAAAATCTAAACAAACTCATTTTTAAAAAAATAAATCACTTAAATGGTACATGTGATTCCTTTTATCTTGTTTATATCCACCAACCATTAAGGGATCACAATTCTAATTTTAAAATGATTAAATTTCAGTTAAAAATGTTGCATTGAATTGTGAATACTTTTGGTAATTGAACTTTTTGGCATGATACTCGTAAGAAACTTCAATTATTGTATTGTTGATGTATCATTCTTAAGTAATGCCTTATATAAACAATTCAATGGTTCTTTAGTGATGAAAATGTTTAAATATTTTATTTATAAATGAACACGTTCTATGAGCTCTAGTAAATCAACCATTGGAATTTTATAATCCTACGTTACTATCATTGTTAAAACATGAACTTGCTTTTGGAAAAAAGAAAAAAGAAATAATTTAAAGCGCTACTAGTTCCAAACTTTGTTCACACATGAAATGTTTTATGTTTGTAACTAATAATTGCAACCCTTCATGATCTTCTAGGGGTGTTTTTTAAAGGTTTAACATTAAAATCTCAATATTTACAAATATACTCATTTAAATTGTAGTATTCAATTTCTAAGTTAAGATTATGAACAAAGTTAATGATGTGTTTTCTTTAATTTTCTTCTCAAGGAAAAGTAACTTTGTTGTTGAAGTTTTTCATTGTGAATGATATTTTGGATTATGAAATTAGATAAAACCACAAGTTTTTAGTTAAAGAGATCAACCCTCTCATGCCATGCCCTAGGTGACTATTTAAGTCCATATATAGAACCTTTTATATTTTGCAAACTTTATGTAGATATCAAGTTTGATAAAAAAAAAATTCCAATTGTTCCATGTATATATTTTTTTGAAAAAATTGTTTTTGACTAATCCATTTTATGCACATCATAATTCTTGTTTGATATTAAACTTAATAACACTCTTATTGATGCAATTTCACTTTTAAAGTTAACGCTTTATAAAAATCCAATTCATGAACTTGCAAATAGCACCTAGTCACTAGTTTAGCCTTATATTCATCAACGATACCATCTACTATCTAATTTCAATTTCCTTTTGAAAACCCATTTACACCCTATTTTATTCTTGCCTTTTGGCAAGTGGATTAACTCTCACATATCATTTTGAACTAATGATTTGTATTATTTAATATTAGATTTTTTTTTGATACTAAACATGGTTTTTTATAATATCATTGGCTCAATCAGTTGAGTTGTTATAGACAATGTTCTAATGGCTATCATGTAGTCAATGAATTTATTTAAAAGTTTACATGTTGTCTTTGAAATCTCATGGGGGTAATTTTTTTATTCATTTGATCTTCTTCTTCAAAGTAGGTTTTTCCTTTGTGATCTTCAACTTCATCAAATTAATTTAACACAATTTGTTCAACTTTAAAAGGTGTTGTTCAAGTTGGAATTATATTAATGGGTTTATGTTGTTCATTTTATTCAATGTTTGAATCTCTGCCATATTGAATACAAGTAAAAAAAAAATTCATAAGATTTTCATATCAAATTATTATTTCCTTCTTCATGAAAAACTATGTTTTGACTATGAAATACCCTTATGTTTTTAGTATTGAACAATTTTTATCCCTTAGCCCTTTTTGTGAATGAATCAAAACACATTCATGTGGGGGGGTAAATGCATGGTAAGGTGTAGACAACTTTAAGGAAAATTGGGACTACATATAATATAAAAAATAACATGTAAGATTTCACTCACTTTGAAATTTTCTAAAGATCTCCATCAATATGCAATTGATTGGTAGTTGTATTAGTGTGTGAAAATATTAAAATAATTTTATAAACATTGATTTAAAATCCTTATTTGACATCAAATTATATTTTTTTATTAATTTTAAAAATCCATTATTTTTATGTAAAATTGTGAAAACAACCTTTATGACACGCTCCCAAGTCCCTAGTTAGCCCCAAGTTGGGGCTAAGTCACTCAAATTGTGGAAATGCGGGGGACTCGGGGCACGCTCCTAGCTTCCAACACTAAAGGGGGTAAAAGGGGCATGCTGAAAACTCCGGGATTAGATTAAGAAGAGGGACAAGCTACTTAGTTATTCGGTCCTGTATCCAAAACCAACCAACAAGTTGGTTAGTACTCATTCCGAACATTTTTGGTGTTAAGACAAGCCACGAACAACCTTGGATTCACTTGACTCACCACGGCCTGGGCTCGGGGGAAGCCACCATCTTCCCCCATATAGTATTCTCTATGTCTCACTACCGCACTTGCATCCGAATGACACTTTTTCCCGGGACTCCCAAAGTGGAGTCCCGAAATTATCCCGGTTTGGACTCCCAGGACTTTGGACGTTCATAACTTCTCGCTTCGACCTCTGATTGGGATGAAGTCTGAAGCAAAGTTATAGCTCTCCTTGAGAGCTTTCCAATGGTGTGTTGCATGCACTTCACCTGCACACACCGAGATCGAGTCGATTCCCGACTTTTAGTGGTCGGGAGTCAAACTGTCAGTTTGACTCCTGGCCCTTCTTTCGACCATAACTCATGCTTTAGATGTTCAAATGGCTCATGCGAGGCCATTTTGGACATCTACAATTCAAGACCTTTCTAATGATATAAAGAACACCTCAGTGCAAGGTGTTTTGATCCCTGCAATCGTGTTCTGAGTTTTTGAGAGTCTCGGAGGACTCCCAAGACCCATTTTTGGGTGTGAGTGGCGACCTCACACTTCCTTCAAAGTGAGGTTGCGACACTTTAACCCATTACATTTTCAATGGAAAAATATTTTACAACTTTAAAAGATCGTGTAATCTTCATCATTATTATAACATAATGCATTAACAAATGTTTTTAAAACATTTGATATGAACTTCACAACTTGAAAAGAAACTAAGAATTTAAATGAAAAATATTTTTCTTCATGGTTGTATTTTTGTATGTGCAAAATTTAGTCCTTTGTAGTTTTTAAAATATTATTGCAGCATTTTCACAGGGCTATTGCAATGTGAAAATGTATTCCAATTAATAATGAATTTGTTCATATTTTCATGTTATAATGATATATGGGGATGTAAACCACCATTAATCAAAAATTTGAGTTACAAAATGTTTTCCAAACATCCACCACGATATATCAAAGTTCCACAATTATTAAAAATTGTCAAACTATGACAATTTGGCAGTCTACATCATAGCATGCATTCACCCTAGGCTCCAACTTTTTTCTTGTTTTTGTAGGGATGTGATTATAAGCATGCACCCATAGATTTTTAATTCAAAAATTGAGGGCTTCTCTCCATTCCAAACTTCTTTTAGGACCTTTCTAAGAATTCATTTTGTTGATAACATATTTTGAATGTATTTGTTGTAATTGCAATTGTTTTTGCTTAGTACTTGTGTGGTAAATTAACATATTCTAGCATACTAAATGCACTTCATATATTGTTCTTTTATTTCTTTTTGAAAAACCATTTTATTTGAGATTGAAATGTAAGGTTAATTTTTTTCTTATTAATTTTTTTCTTTACAAAACTAATTGAACCATATATTAACTTCCATTGTCAAATTTGAAGGTTTTTAATTGTATATAAATTTCCTTTTCTACCAACATTATGAATTCTTTGAAATTTTCAAAAACTTGATTTTGAAGTGAAAGCACACTACATGGGACTCCTTTTGTGAATCATTGTATATTATTTTTCTAGGTGGTGCCCTTTTGAATTTTAACAATTTCATTATTAGAAATGATTTTCACAATGTTTTTGAATATTATGATAGCCCGTGACATGAAGGAATCACTTGATTTCATAATATGTGATCAATTTTATAGTATATTTTTTCGAAAATAATATTTATAAAATTGTGTTAAACAAAAAATATGCTCCAAAAATGATTTAAATGGTTTATAACCTTTGTGAAAGTTGAGGATATATCGAAGTTGTGGTCATAGAAAAACAAAATATAATCTTACTTTCAGCTTATGCAAACTCATTTTATTGGTGGCTTACACCTTCCATTCCTAACCCACGTTATTGCCCATGCCCCTTGTTTGACTCCGGCCCTTTTTATTAGTCCAGTGAACCAGCACCCACCAACACACCCTGAAGGATGAGTGGTAAGTGGTCAGGAAACAGTTTTCTGTTGGGTTCCAGTTCCCTAACTAACCATGGTGGTTAGCTCATTTACTTTGTTTTCTACCTACCTACTGACAACCCCATATGAGGAGCTCCTAACCTTTTGTCAAACTGAAGATTTTATTTCCAAAGAACTGGAATATGATAACCAAACTTTGATGAAACAGTTAGATCAAGTGCTTAACGCTAGAACACATTGCCTATGTCTAGATATATTTAACAAGAAACCTAAGGAAGATTTGGAATTAGCAAACTACTTGTTGCATAGATTAAGGAAAATGTGTCAATCCAATATAGATGCCCCATGGAAGCCATCTGTAGTGTACACTACCCAAAATTATTTAGGGGATGGTTCTTTTTCTACAATTTGGGAAGCCCCATGGTTGGGACAAGACTTTGCTTTGAAGCGAAGTAAATTGTTAATTCAAAGGCGGTTGCAAACTACTAATATTACCCTTGCCAATGAAGCCAACATTCATGCTAGGAGTTGCCATCCACATATTGTCCAATTGATGTGTTATTGGGAGGAAGGAACAAACAACAACAACATGGCCTTCAGTAAATGTTTGTTGATGGAAAAAATGATAGGTGACCTTCATCGACTCATGACCCAACGTCAAAATGTCCTTCCATTTTCTATGCTTGAGGTTGTTGACATAATGCTTCAAATTGCTAAGGCCATGTGGTTCCTCCACAACAAAGGAGTGGCACATCATGATTTGAAGTGCGGGAATATTCTTTAGAAAGAGGGGCCTTGGCAACTTGGTAGCAAATTGGTTGTGAAACTAGGAGACTTTGGCACAGCTAAAGAAAATGTTAGAAATTTTACTGAAAACCAAAACCAAACATGGATGGTGGGAACACTAGGATACAGAGCTCCTGAACTTAGTGGAAAAAACATGTCTACATCACAAAGATTTCCACCAATGGCAGATGTGTTTCGTTTTGGATGACTTTTTTTGAAGTTCTCACTGGGCAACCACCCTTCAGTGACCTAGATGATCTTCAAAAAAAATAAAATGAAGGTGAGAGGCCAAAACTACCACAGACATGCCCACCCATGTTGGAATTTATTATTCAAAATTGTTGGGACAAGAAGCCACAAGCAAGACCTACCTTCACACAGATCTGTAGGATGCTTTTACATGCAAATAATTTGATGTTGGGAATGCGACCTTATGAAGACCTTGAATTCTTCTTTTCTTATAGAAGCTTAGAGGGTGATTTGAAGCAACTATCTAAGAGTGTTATTTCTTAGAGGGTGATTTGAAGCAACTTAGTTACATGGTAGAGAGGAGGATTTACTAATAGTATACATGAGAAGGATAACTAGTTAATTACTAATTATTAATGTATAATTATGTTTTGAAGGGAACTTTTCCTACTTTCTTCTTGGACCATTTCATTTTGGAACATTGAATTGTATTTTTTTAAAGTTCCTCTTGAACTTTGTGTGTTACATGTTTGGAGTAAGAATTGTGCATGGATTTTGGATAATGTGTATTAGTATCTCATCAGAAAATTGAATTGCAAATTATGTGCTTGTAAGAATAATATTTGTTAATAATATTTGTGTGTAAATTTGTAGGTCTAAACATGTTAATTCAAAAGTAAATCTAGGTGAACAAAAAGCTTTGAAATATGAATTACCATTTGGTGACCATCCCCATGAAAAATTTGGAAAACATCCTATTTATATTTAAGTTTGTGTGTGTGTGTGTTTTCGTTGTTTTTGTATTCAAGTAGTACAAGATTTTAAATAATTGTTTTGATTCATAAGAACCAATGTGTGAGATTTGAAAGGATTAGAACTTAAATGGTGGTTGTTCTTAGGGTTTAAATATTTGAAATTTGGTGAAAAGGTTCAAAATGTTCAAAATTGTAACCAAAAATCTGCAACAACAATTGAATCAAGCAATTGACTAATATGGAAATATTACAAACCAAATACCACAAGAGGTAGTTTAGAGTTGAAAGATAAAATTAACATGTGAAGATCCAATGATGTGTGTGGAAAACTAAAGAACAACCTACAAGATAGAACGTGTTTCAAATGTGGAATTTTTTTTTGATAGGTTTAAGCATGTGCTTAATATAGGTGGTCACATTTATTGGTGGTATAATGCTAGTAAAAAAAGGAATAAATCAATTTAAAAATTATGTGTAGGTAAATAAAACTAGGTATAATTTGGAGTTATATTTGCCTAGGAGTTTTTATTAAAGAACTTGGAACTTGGGATCTTAAGATGTGAAGAACCAAGTTTGAAACTAGATTAAGGGTTTTATAAAAAAATTCAAGAAAATACTTGAACCAAAATCAAAGGTTATTTCAAAAAATTTAAAAAGTTAAAATTAAAACCAAAGGTTTTGTTGAAAAATAAAAACTAGCCAACATGAATCCATACACCATAAACTCAATTAGGATAATCTAAAGATTCATTCCAAAACTTGAAGTTAAAGTCAATTTTTAATTCATTCCTAGTAGGGTTTTTATTGGCGAATTTTTGTATTGTGGCAAAAATTTTAATGCCCATGCAACAACCCTATAGGAAATTAGGGTTGCAAAAGTTGAACATGTCACCATACATCGATGGCATAAAAAGGCCTCATTGCCATATGCGTGATGGGTAGCTCTCATTTGTCACTAATAGCCATGAAACACCTTGGACATTGATTGTTACATCACCCCCTTCCGCCTTTGATCTTTCGCACATCCACCTCTTGCACACACAATGCCTTTGCCTCCTGTTATGCAAGCACAAAAAAAACCATTGCCACCTAATGTGGAAGCTCAAAACCTTCTATCACGTTTTTTATTATGCATAATTCAAAATTTACATTGCCACTTGCAATGAATAAGGGAATTTGATAGGGGGACCATTAGTAGGATGAGTTATGCAATTGAACTTAGGATCCTAGAATGCAAGGGGACTCAATATGACAAATTTGGATTTTGGAAGTTGAAATATTTTAAGATTTCATCTTCATTTTTTTCAAGTGCATATTATGTTCATTGCTCTATCTTTGGTTGATTTTGAATGCAAATGAGGCACAAATTGGAGAATCAATGGGTCCCAACTCCCATCCAATACATT
>Ga0116229_10014932_pt1 | contig 10696 bp, 11 predicted proteins | sample S1TSphgellanicum_3_FD_87313 | JGI IMG/M metagenome (GOLD analysis project Ga0116229, IMG submission 87313) | Host-associated microbial communities from peat moss isolated from Minnesota, USA - S1T2_Fc - Sphagnum magellanicum MG | ecosystem: Host-associated > Plants > Peat moss > Unclassified...
TGGAGAAAAAAAATCTTGTGAGTAATAATCAATACCCCCCCCCCCCCCCCCCTAAAAATGGTCGTTTGACGCATGTATATCCAAACTTTACACTAAGTGTTCCCCTCAGATTAAAAAAACCATTTGAAATAGCTTTGGCATTACTTTTCATAGTAATTTTGAACATGGATTTTGCCCATTTTAGGTGGATGCATATGTGACATACAATGTGTAAATGTGATATTTTGAATCACATGAGTCACGTGGCAAGATGTCATTTGATTTTTTCATAAGGACTTGAATATTTTTATATTAATTTATGATTATATTATATTTTTAATTGAACATTTAAACTACTAATTTCAATAAATAAAATATTTTTCTACAAAAAAATGTACATATCAATATTTCATCATCAACATCCTTCCAAATTGCCTTTTTTAGTATCAATAATATCATACCATATATCATTGAATTTTTTAATTCATTATAGGGTATTATATGAAGGTGTGTTGAATTCATATTCATGTAACTTGTACTAATTATGGATTGTGAAAGGTTTTTTGTATAACTATAAAAATCCATAACAAATTGAATACTATAAATTTTGCTGTGAAATTTTTACATTGTGCTTTGATCTATGAGCTCATTGTTGACATGAGTCCCTTTCCAACATTAGAATTAATCACTATTGAAAATTTTCAAAATTCTTAAATTGTATTTTGTGATAACCAGAATGGTACACCTTAATGTGCTTTCACTTAGGCATGTGCAAGCCCCATCAAATTCTTCATGACATTTAAAAGAAGGGTAGTGCTAACAAGGTTCAAATGAGTCTCCACATCAACTAAATATTCAAAGTTGAAAGCAACAACGTGGATTATAGGGCTATCTAGTGTTGTCTTCAACAATAATGGATTCATTATTTTTGGAACACTCATAAAAATAGGTTCAACATAGAAATTCAACAAGCCTTGACATTGTTCAAGATTTTAAGCCATTTGTTTCCATGACCTCCCCAAGCTTAATTAGTTTTAAAAGCCTCTTTGAGAGTTGGAAAAACATTCGTAAAATGATGACATGACCACCTCAAGGTGATTGACCACAAATCAAACAAGAAGGTTTGGATAGCCAAAATTGTCTAATGTGCCATGTAGTGAACATCAATCATGCATGGAACAAATTGTGATTAGATTTGGATAATGACACCCATGCAACAACCTTGAAATACACTAACCCCATTTGCATGAAAAAACATCAATTTCTTGGACATAACATTAAAGTTCAAAATACCTCCATTGACCAAAATTGTTTCCATAATCACCATTGTTAGGTTAGTTACATAAGAGCCATCCACTACATGTTCCAAGGATAGTAACATGGGATGTATGCATGAATTGGTAGCCAAGACTAACTGTCAATTGAAATAACCTAATCATTTCCTCCTCCCTACATGCTTCAACAAATAATCAAGTTTAGAAACTACAAGTTTCCCTCATCTTCAACTTTGGAATAAACTTTGCACCTAGTAGAGGTTAAACCATCCCTGTCAATCACAAATTCCACCCATGACAATTGTTTCACCCAAACATCTTGGAATTCTCAACCAAGTTCATATTTTCAACTTCTTCACAACAATTTTTGGGTGCTCAAAGTTCTACTCCAAATTCACAGTTACAACAACAACATTGTTTGATAAAACAATGTCAAAATTGGTAAAATGTGGATGATCAAAGATCCAAGAAGAGACATAAAGCTCCAATGTGTACATGAAATTGAAAGTTCATTCAAAGTTTCAATCACCTTACAAATTACCAAGTTCCAACCCCATTCTTATGAGCCATTTCAACTTACAAGCTTGTTACTTCATGATTCATGAATCAAATGAAAATTCTCATGTTGTAAGGAACAATGAAGACATTGTAAACACATAACTAATTAGCACTCTCAACCACTAGGTGCTTAATCCCTTGTTAGCCCTACAATCCTAGCAAATTACAACTATAGGATAGAGAATATTTGGTAAATTCAATGGCCATGATTGGCCCAACATGAAGCAACCCAATGGCCCTCTAAATTAGATTTTCGGTGAATTATTATTTTATGTGCATGAAGTTTCAATGACCTCACTTTTATGTTCATAGCCTTTTGGTGAGGTGACATTTTAAGGTTTTTCCATTTGTCACTATTTAGATGAATAAACTATCCACAATATATTTTTTCAAATCTCATTTTCGAAAAAATAACATTTTAAATTGAAAATCCTTTGGGGAGGTTGCTAGATTTTTTTTGTTTTGGTTGTTTTTTGGAAAGAAAAATTCCCCAAAAAAACCCTTGGTTCCAAAGTTTTAAAATGCAACAATGGGCAACATCAATAACAACACCAACAAAATTTTGGATGAGGTTGGATTTTCATGCTTATATAATATAGTTAAACATATAGTGTGTGTTGTTACAAAAAAAGAAAGTCACCCCATTTCTATCACAAACTCCCTCCCCATTGAATGATCCCACAACACATACCAAACACAAGCAAAAAATTTACTCTTTTTTCTTTAGCTAAATAGAAAAAAAAAAAATCCAATTTTTACTCATGTAAAATCTTCCTCTTTTCCTTATGTAAAATTTTCCTTGTTTCCTTGGCCTCCTAATGAGTTTCTTTTTTCATCCTTTCACTTGCTTGAAATTACATGCTTGTTTCTATTTTCCTCATTTATGATTATATATGTGACAACATGTTACAACTAGTGTTGTTTGATTCTTGAACCTTTGGTCCCTATTTTGAATTTGTTTTAATTTTTTTATGAAACCTTTGGTTTGGTCTTGAAATTGTTTCTTTAGATTTCTAAAATCTTGGGTTCCACTTAACAAAATTGGAGCTTAGTTTGGTTGAAGAATAGGTTCGATTCCATTAATATTACATATTTAAATTTTTATTTTTTTGGGTGTAGTATTAATTTGTTCAAATAATCCAAATAATCCAAGATAGATTTTATGTAATATTAATTATGTACAACCAATTAAAACTACATACTTGAATAAAATATAGGTTCATGATTTCATTTTCTTGAAAAGTCCTTATTTACCTAGAGAACTTGAACCGCGTGAAAAGGGACAACATGTTTGGTTCAAGTTCTAATTCAGTTTTTAAAAGTCAATTGCCTTGCCCAATCTAGTTTTAACATAATGTTGAACCTCTTATTCAAATTTGGATACTTTAAAACTTGAACTAAAACCTTGACCTAAACTTGCCAACACTAGTTATGACCACTTCACATCAATTGGTGTCTTTTTGACAACTTTAATTGTTCACTCTCAAGACAAGTGTGTCTTTGATTTTTAAAATTTTCAAAGCTACATATTACTAATAGGAAAACCCCTCTTGAAAACTCAAAAGTTAGGGCTAATTCATCAATAGATCAATCATTCTCTCCTTAACTTAGTACCCACTTTCTTTGAATTGTAAAATATTGTCGCACCTTTAAATCAAAATTTGATAAATATTAGTGTGACCTATGTCAGTAAACACATATTATCTCACATTATTATTCAAAATTAAAAACTTTTGCATCATAGGTTTGAAAATTATTAAATGACCTAGGTGCACTTGTATCATTGAAAGTTTCCAAAAATACCATTGAACACATCCCAAATTGCCCTAAGATTTGAATTTGTTGTTTTTGTTGATTTTTCAATGATGAAAATATTTAATGAAATTCAATCACTCAAACATTGAAAATCTAAACATTACAAAAATTACTTCGATGCACCTCTATACATTGAGGGCTTTCTAATGGTACCAAGAGTTTAGAAGAGGCCAAACATTTGATAAAACACAATGATAAAACAAACAAAGTACATCCTTTAATGGGAGGATGACCCTTGTTTTAATTTTACTACCATTATTAATATGCTTCAAATGGTTTTATTGTTTAGAAAATTGTATTGTCGAAGTTTTAGAAAAACAAATCTTTGTTTTAATGTTACATTTTACAAATATTTAACTTGGTTTTCTTAAATACAACCACCCTTCTCACCCCATACTTATATTTTCCCCAACCATTCACAAAATGGAAAAGTCATCATGTTGTTGGAAGCTTATGCAATCCCATTCAACAAAACTCTTATTTTGCCAACTATTATGGTAACTTATGTGATTCAACCTTATGAGGTCTTAACAATTTTATTTATTTTTAAAATCAAGTTTGTCAATAAAAATGATAATTAATGGAATATTTGACTTGATATTATGCAAATAAAATAAAATTCAACAATGGTGATTGATCATTGCACTTTATGTCCATGACAATATCTCATTAAAAGAAAAATATTGCACAATTTGTTTTGTTGTCATTAGACAAACTCTTAGTTTTGAACAAAAACATTTCCACTTTTATCCTACAATTTAAGTGAGTTGTAGTGCTTATACAACAAAGCTCTTGTTAAACATATAAAATAGGTAAGTGACTTATAAATTACTTATTTATTACTTGATATTGAGTAGTGAATTTAATTTTTTTAATAGACCCTAAATAGAACCTTCATAATTGTATTAAACTTTCAAAATTTCAACATCAATAAATAGGTAATTTTTTTGACTTTCCATGTTTCAAGCTTTTTTTTAAAAATTTGAATTTTTTAATTTTAAAGTAGAATTATTTCCTTACTTGAAAAGGTGTTAATGTACGTGATTGAATGGTTTTTTTCTCATCCTTTGAAGATGCACATGCATTTTGGATTGGTCACATTTTATACATCATCATAGTAATGGGGCCATGTAAGTAGTTATTAATTACCCAACCTTTTCATTGCCCCAAGGTTTGGCCCTCATGTGATCACATGGTGTTTAGTGATGGTCATCACCTGACTTGTTAGTGGAGGTAGGCCTAAGGGCTCAAAACGTAATCTGAAATTTTAGAATGCCATGTGGCCACAAGCACCTTCACAATAATTTTTTTTTCTTGTTACCTTACATTCACAACCCTTGAATTATTGTGACAGTCATTAATTACATCGACAATAAAAGGAATTCAATAGCTATCCATTTTTTGGTGTTGTCATAAGTACAATAGGTGGTCGGGGTGGGTTCGTTTTTTTCTTGCTAGCACAAGTAGAGTAGGTGGTGGGATTTATTTGTGTTTTCTCTCATTATACAATGATGAAAAAGAATAATAGTTCTTAGACAAAGGATGAGATTTCAACGTTTTGGAGCTTGCTTGCTTATTGTCCAAGTGGCTTGTCCAAAGGCTTACAAAAGGGCTAACAAATTCAAGTAGTTACTATTGTGTTCATTAGATAGATGACAAAAACTTTCAAAAATAAAAACTAGGTTGAATTAACATTAGATAGAAAAAAAAAAACCCTTTGATTTTATACATGATTCTTTACATCTGCAATGTAATGTTCATAGCTAATTTATGTGATGTTTGATTCCATGACTACATGATGGATAAAACGATGGTGGGTCATCATTATTAGTAACAACAGTAGTTCCGATTGAAGTGCCAAAACAAGTGGCAAAAGAAGTACAACAACGCACTACAAGTAGCCCAGACTAGTATGTCACCACAAAACTCTCAATTCAAAAACTCACACAAAAAAACTACATGTTCTAATAAAATAATGAATTTCAGCTTACTGATTAGTATCAATTAGAGGTAGGAAAAATGGTAAAAGCCTTGACATCTTGACCTAATGGGATGGGGGAAAAAGGTGAAAGGGTTTCTACGTTTTGGTATGTGTAGTTTTTTGTCTTTTCTTTTCTTACAGAGATTATAAGTTATGGTTGAAAAACCTGTTGCTTCACATGAAAGTGAAGAAATTGTCGCAACCCTAGCCTTGGGTCGCGACCAAGGCAAGGGCTTGCAAGGTTGCGGGCCAAGAGGGAAGCTCGGGAGTGAAGGAAAGTGTGAAGGAATGAACCCTCACGCTCCCAAAGGAGCTTCCACTTTGGGAGTTGGAGTCCCAGTGGACTCGCGAATGTTCAGAGAGCGATTGCAAGGGTTAAAACCCAATGGCTCGAAGAATTTTGTATACCATTGGAAATTTATTGAAACGAAAGTGTCTAAAATGGGCTCGCATCACCCACTTGGACATCTGAAACACAAGTTATGGCCAAAAGAAAGGTTGGGAGTCAAATTGCCAATTTGACTCCCAACCACTAAAAGTCAAGAATCAACTTGATTTCCTTGCATGCAGGTGGCGTGCGACATACCGTTGGAAAGCTTTGGACGAGGGCTATAACTTTGGTTTAGACCTCATTTTAATCAGAGGTTTGCACACAAAGTTATGGGGCCCCAAAGTTGCGGGAGTCCCAACTTTGGCAATTTCGGGAATCCCGCTTGGGAATCCTGGGACAAAAAGCCATTTGGATGTGGGCCTCGTGGAGAGGCACATAGTATACTATAAGGGGGAAGGTGGTGGCTTCCCCTAAGTTCGGGCCATGGTGAGTTTTGTGAATCCGAGTTTGTCCGTGGCTCATCTTAACACCAAAAGTGCTCCAATTATGCACTAACCACCTTGTGTTGGTTTTGTGCAAGTCCGTGTGAGTAGTTGATGCTTGTCACTCTTCCTAGTCCCATCCCGGAGCTCTAGCACGCCCCTCTACACCTCAAGTGTTATGAGCCAGGGAGCGTGCCTCGATTCTTTGCTTTTCTGTTGTCTTTAGTTTGGACTCATGTTTGAGTCCACTAAGGAGCTTGGGGGTGTGTCAGAAATGATGTTATATACTACAATTATAGTACAAAATGAATTAACAAATATTGAATCTTCTTCCCAAAAAGTTGTTGACGAACTCAAGGTGAGTTGTAAGGAAAGTATGGTAGAAGATTAGGAAATAAATAACTTTTTGATAACAATGGAGGAGACAACTAGTGGAGATGACTTAAAGGACTTTTTTGACCAAGTCCTACTTAATCAAATGACAAGTGAGGAGGATGAGAAAGAAATTATGAGCATGAAAGATGAATCTTTTCCATCTAATTAAGGCCAACCAGTTGAGATTTGGGAAAATGTGGAGCAAGTAATACTTTTGGTATCTAATAAACCTATTGAATCTAAAGTTATGGTTGTTATCAAGTCTCTACTTGCAAGTTTTGAAAGAATTTTTAAAATAGATTTTCTCAACATTTCCAAAAACTTTTTGGTGGTTTTTGGGAAAAGAGACTTAATAAATGTGTTTGTTTTTAGGTTTCAAAGGTGGGCTTTGAAACAACCACTCCTGAGGTTCCACAAAAATTAAAGGGCTTGTAGAGTCCTATCTCTTGATCAAAGATCAGGATATTGAAGTTGAAAGATTCAAAGGTGAAAACATTGGTAACAAAGATGTAAGTTTCTTGGAACATTCAACCAAACTTAAGCACTAGTATATACATGCTTTGATTGATCATGTCATTCCCTTTTAATTTTTTGGTTTTGTTCCTTCAACTATCTCTCTTGTGGAGATGTCATTTGTGGTACTTCTGTAATCTATCTAACTACCTATACAACTGTTGGCATTGCCTGTACCATTGTTAGCACTGTAGATGGTTATACTCTACCCTTCATCATTTTTTGTGCCCTTACATATGTGTTCTCATGTTCCCTCTTCACTCTTGAACTTGAAGCTCCTTCTTCAATTTTGTTCTTCCTCTTAAAAGCATTTCTTAAAATTTTTGTTGCAACCTTCTTTCTATTTTCTAGTGTTGTTTTCATCTCCTCCCTAGTTCTTTCAACCTTGGTTGGTGGTTTCTATGGATTTTCCTTTTTATGCACAAACAAATATTGAAAGTTTTTTGCTAATATCAAGGCAGATTGACAAGTATCTTTCTTATCTCCCTTATTGTCCTTGGCATATTTATACCACTAATCTAGCTCACCACATAGACTATTGAATATAATTTGTCCCCAATCTACCTTCTACCCTTTTTCTACCCTCATTAATGTTATAGCATTCTTGTTGCTAAAATATTATACCTTCTCCTTATGATAAATAATAAATATAATGGTAGGATATCTAACAAAGTATGGCAGGCCCAAATTTTTTGTATTCCATTGATCTACAGAAGAATTTGCAAGTGTAAGTCTACAACTCTACAATGCCTAGACCGCTTGTGATTTATCGACTTGCCCTTTTGGTTTTTCTGCATATCCTTCCGCATAGACTCTAAAGACATCTACAATTAATTGTTTACTAATGACATACACCTTATCTTTATGCCCAAAGTAAATATTTGTGCCCTTGATCAAAAATGTGTTGAGAAATTCCAACATGACATTGGGCATTAGTGCTTCCCAATCCATCAGAAACAAAGGAATAAGCCTGGCTTTAAAAGCCCAGTCTTCTTCTTCAATAATGTCCTTCCAATTTTCCATTCGTTCAACATGTTTATCATAATTTCGTTCCATTTATGTCCACATGAATCATTCAAGATCTAGAATTTTAATACCTTTCTCTAGAAGTGTAGCTTTGTTTAGGATTGCACGTCTTTTCTTTGCTACAACTTTCAACTCACACCTTTCGATCTCCATTGCCATTCATTATGCATTCACCATCACCTACACCTTTGTGGATTGTTATATTTCCACCTACAATTGTATAGATAGTTGTACTTCCGCTTCAATGACGTTCTCCTCCCCTTCATCCTTCTACATTGTTTGTTCTTCCACAAAATGTTACTCCACAACTTCATGTTCCTTCAATTTTTCAATGAACATTGGATCTATTGATGTAGCTCCTAGTCTTGTCTGAGCTTTCTTGCACACCAACTTCTACTTTTGCACAAAACTCAACTATAGATTTTCCAATTCTATATATATCATGAATTATTATTTGCACAAATTGCATCTTCTCATTATATGTTTTTCTTTCTGCACATTCCAAAGATGATGATGAATGTGGCAATGACCTTATAACTAATGGCTGAATATTCAATAAGCCTTCATGTTTTGTTCTTCTCAATTCTTCTTCTTCTTATACTTTTTTCAACAATTTTGTTTCTTCCTCATGCCTTTGTCTATGCTCACTCCTTTGCGTTTCCTTTTCCTTTATTATTCCCTTTTTTTTTTGCACTCTCTGCACTCATGTTGCTATGAACTCTAGAAATTTGAAAACACACACAACTTCCAGCAATAAACGCAAATTGCTTTCGACAATTACCCCATTTTTTTCATCTTTAAACTTTTTGCTTATCACATTCATTTTTTTACCTACTTACCATCTTTTAATTAACACATGCTCTTCAAAATTAATATAGCTAATCGCTACAAGTTTATGTGTCCCTTGTACAGCCACATGGAAGCACTTCACATCATCATTATGAATGAACATTGCAGATTTCATTTTCTAATTATTCCACATCCCTAATATCCTTACAATAACTATATTAACTTCACCTTGTTTGCCTTGTACACCTTTTGTTGACTATGCCCATTTATCAGTTAAATGTGCCAACAAATATGATGATTATATGAATACCACTGACGATTGGGTAAATATTTATGTTGATTTTGTTGACACCCTTGACATATTATCTTTAGATCTTTGCATCCTAAATCCTTCATTTCTGTAGTTATTACTCCAAGACTTGTAAGTCATCTATTAATCAAAAATCAATATTTTGTTGACCGCAAGATTTTCCATTTATTCTTCATCTTTAGTACTCTACATCTATAGTTTCAACATTTCACAGTCTTCATCTTCCTCCTCCGTATCAAAATTCTCCACCTAAACTCCACATGTATTATGTTCCTAATATACTAGCACTTGCTATTCTTGTTTTTAAACTTTAAATTCCATGTGTTTGTAAGGTTTTAGCTTATTCACATTGACTAGCACAAGGTTAGTTTCAAACTTCTCAATGGTCACCAATAACACAGTGTTATTTGGTAACACATATTGTACTTTTTACGGTCCATACCATTTCTTAATAAATTTCCCTAGGTGTGATTTATTGCCCTTTGGAAACCACAAAACATAATCATTAAAACTAAACTATTTTTCTAGATTTTTTTGTTGATTCCGTAATGTTTTATTCCACTACTGAATTCTTGTAGTTTCTGCAACCTACATTCAAGCTTCTTGCAACTTCTCCAGCTCTATAATTTTGTTAGTTAAAACTCTCATTGGAGTATTATCTCTCACATTTCCACCAATACCTGGCATTATGTACTCTGTGGGCATCAATGGATGTAATCGATACACTAATTGATATAATGTATACCCTGTTGTTACTTTTGTATGCAATTTTGTATGAAAATAACACTATAAACATATGTTCATCCTAATTTGTTTTATTCTCACTAATTAACTTAGTCAATGGTGTCCCAACTACCTTATTAATAAACTCAACTTGCCCATTCCCTTGAGGATAATAAGTTGTAAAACTCACATGTTTCAATAAAAAATGATTTGTTAAATATGTGATGGCATCATTAATGAAATGAACTCCTTGATTTGTGACTATATTCAAAGGACATCCAAACCTGGTTAATATGCAGTCATATAAATTTTTTGTTATGAATACTGTAGATTAGTTTTCAATGCTCTTGTTTCTACCCACTTGGTAGCATAATCTGTGGCTATGAAAATATATTTGTTTCTTATATATCCTCTTGCTAACTTAATTGGCCCCACAAAATCAAGTCCCCATTTCATAAATGGTTTTTTTGGAAAACTTGTGACAAGCTTTGCAAGACTTTGAATTGTCAATCCTCGTGTTCTTTGACATGCATCACAAAA
>Ga0116229_10014935_pt1 | contig 10695 bp, 6 predicted proteins | sample S1TSphgellanicum_3_FD_87313 | JGI IMG/M metagenome (GOLD analysis project Ga0116229, IMG submission 87313) | Host-associated microbial communities from peat moss isolated from Minnesota, USA - S1T2_Fc - Sphagnum magellanicum MG | ecosystem: Host-associated > Plants > Peat moss > Unclassified...
CAGAGGGAAATTATGCCTACTTATAGGTGTAAGACCTGTCCCATAGGCATAAAACTTATAGGCATAAGAACCCTCCCATTCACATGCCTTGTGATCTACATAGGTTTGGTTCATGATAAATTTGCCTTGTGCTTTATGCTAGGTAATAGCCCATGGGCATGGTGGCATACCCAAAATGCGGAGCCAAACTCAGGTATCACCTTGTCCTAGGCCCCTTCTTTTGAGAATGTCCCCACCCTAGGGCTTTACCTTACACAGAAGGGGTCCTCCAAACACACTAGGAAACGTTTGCATCATAAGAGAACTTTTTGGCATTGACAACATAAATCAAGTGCCTGCAAGAAGGGGATCGTGGGTGGGTGGGTGGGGGAGAGAGAGAGAGAGAGAAGTTTCGTTAAAGGGAAATGGGGGTGCGAAGAAAAGCACGAAAAAACCCTTCTTTTGCTCCAGGGAATCCGGATGACGATGAAGGTTTCAGGAGCACGTTATGGCTCTGCACCGCTATTTGACCGACCGACCACCCAACTAACTCTCGTAGAATGGTCGGTCGATGGCTCGGCCACTGAAGTTAAGATCGCAGTGGCAGCAAAATTTCTCTGGCAATTTTCAAAATCGGATTTGTTTAGTCAGCGACCGAACGATGGCAACTACAAGTTGCTGTAGCTTTAGCCAGCAGCAGTAGTCTGCAGCACAATGTGCATTTTCCTCAGCGAAGGAGGCAGTCAGTAGTTGTGTGGGACCAACTGAAAGTCGGTGGCTGGACCCACGTCCTTATGTACTTAGCCGGACACTCGTCGCTGAAGAAAACGGGTGGATGTGTCTCGGCTGATAAGCGCCTGCTCAAAACCAAACACTCATTTTCACGTTGCAAACTGTTTCTTTCGCATGATGATCCATGTCTAGTACCATGCAATGATGGGATTACATTGGCTTTGTCGACCATTTATATGACTGTTTGCATTGATGGGATCTCAATTTTCTCACTCGTTGTTTTGGGGCGCAGCCATCATCACCTTGATAGGTACTTTTAGAGTCGACTCTTAAGACTCAAGAGTGATATTAAGAGTGATGATATTGCCAATCCAGAAAGATTACTCACTAGGCTACTCATCATTTCTCCCTTCTTATTAACAACACTGCTTCTTGTTGGATCATGAATGATCCTGCTTTTATGATCAGTTGTTCCCTGCATGCACAAAGCTAGCTTCTCAATTTTCTGTGAAAGAAAGCAAAAGGTACCTAATTCTTAAACTCATTATGACACCGGCCTAAATTCACAAGTTGTAGTTCAATCAAGTACCCTGCCTGCCTATCAACCCTAAACCCTAAACCCTACTTGATAGGCAGTTTGGGTACTTGATTAAATTCCCTTGTCTTTAATTTAGGGTTTAGGGTTTAGATGGGCCTAAATTAAAGACAAGGGAAAGTGCCTAATAGTTTTCCATTTATCCCAGCATTTGTGGCCACAGTGAACCAGCACCCACCAGTGCACAATGAAGGATGGATGGTAAGAGGTCAGGAAACAGTTTTCTGTTGGCTTTCAGTTCCCTAGCTAACCATGGTGGTTAGTTCAGTTTCTCTATTTTTTTTAACCTACCTACTAACAACCCACAAGCAGGTTGTTAGTAGGTAGGTAGTAAAAATAGCCCTTACAATATGTATAACCATCTACTTATCTAGAAGTTACCTATTTTCCTACCTACCTACCTATGTATGAGACCTATTTCCTACAGAATTGGTTACTAAGTGAAACCAAATTTGACCTCAGTTGAGGTTCATCCACAACTGAGTAATAACAGGCATCCAATGGATGGTGCACTGGTGGGTGCTGGTTCACTGTGGCCGCACTTAAGGTACTTTTGTTTATTAGGGAACTTTTGGACCATCTTCACATGTCTAACCCATGCAACCCTTCCTTAACACTATAATGTAGATTTGATATGCAGTAGGATGAAGAAATGTTGGTTTGGTGTAAGTAGTTGTAATACATTAAATTTTGAGCAATTGTAGTACAATTGAGACAGCTAATGCCCAAGTCCTCTTGAAAATGCATTAGTGGCATGGAAGTAGATACACTTGCTCACTTGTTTGTATTCTACAAAGGTGAAATGCTTAGGAGGTTTTGGAATGGAGCAACCTTCAAAGTAATTAGTTACGTCTACTTTGGTTAATTGGGTATGTACTTCTTCAATTCATGAAAGGAGCAAGAGCCCCAAGAGCTATAATTTTTGCAAATAATTCACATGTAGAATAGTATAGCTAACATGTATTCAATGGTAGTCCTCACATATTGACAAATTTCAAAATTGTAGAATGTAGTATAAAAAATTGTGTAAGAACCCATGTGTACTAACTATGTTCTTATTTTGGTAACATGATTTTTGAGGGGAAAAAAATATTCTAATGTGGTACAACTTGGGCACATTTTTAAATTCAATAATATCAAAAGTAGTTTATGGAATTTTGGCAATATATATGACAAAGTTTTTTTGCATCTTTTCTATACTTTGAACCTCTAAAAGAATGAGACATTTTAAAACAATTTCTATTTCTTCTTTTTACAAAAATGGGGAGACATAATGTTCCAGCAAAATATAGAATATAAAAATGTTGTCAATTATTGGATACTTGTTTTGGAATGATGGACTAGCTTGAAGCAAGAAGCTCTTGGGTTTCACCAATTTTTGTATTTTCTTTCCCTAATAATTTCTTTAAATTTTCACATTTCAAATAATAATAATAATATTCAAAAATTCTAAAATCATTTAATCACCATTGAACCTAAAAAGTTACTACAATAATAGATTTATTAAAATACCCAAAAACACTAATATGAATACTACGTAATCATCATGTTTGAATGTATTAATGTACAAAATCAATACAATTTTTAAACACACTAAATCCTAATGTTGGCCTTTCACCCTTCAATTATCTTTGGAAAACCCGACAACATTTCAATAATTCCAAAAAAATTTAGAAAAATGTAAAGCATAAGGTTAAAGTGTAAACCCTAAATAATACACTATTGCAAAATATTTAACATGAAAATAAAAATTTAAAAACCAAATGCAAGTATGAATGGAACCTGATCTAGAAACACACTTTTGGTGGTGATTTTTAATGTTAGAGGTATAACAAATTAAGTTGGATTGTGAATGGGCCTTATATGCCTCATGGTTTTAAAGTCCTAGATGGGTTCATTTTAGAACCAATGACATGTTAAAACATATATGTGAAAACACAACATTTGATCCTATAATCATGAAACAAAGTTGGAAATAACTTTGTTCAAGCCAATTCAATTCTTCAATCATGTATTTCAAAAGTGTCTAATTTGAAGTTGACAATCTAGGGTGCACACGATGAAAGCAATGAAAAAAAAGGTGCATGCATTGGTGTTGGCATACCTCTCTTCTCCTATGCATTGCCCCTTGTGCACCCAAAATAATAACCTCCATCTAATTCAACAATGTAATTATGTATGGAAAAAGTACAAGTTGTCAAAAAAAGGAATTGAACCTTCACCTTCATGTGACCATAAACCAAGACCTTAAACAACCCACCACACATGTTCAACTTGTGAAAAATAATGTTAACACATAGTTGTAAAATGTCCATTTTAGGTGTCTTGAATATTAAAATTTTAAAATGTCTTTTCTTTTTCATATATCATTAAAATAGATAAACTATTTTTTTCAAACTATTTTTTAAAGGTCTTTGCATTAATTTAGATAACATTAATAAACATTCCTATTTAATGTATTTAATTTCTACTTCCAAGTCCATAATTTCAAATTTAAGTTTTTCAATTTCAAACGTAATTTAATTATTTAATTTAAAACTTCATAATGAAATTAATTTGACATTTGTAATTATTTGAATAAAAATTTATGATGTAATTTCACATATATTTATGAAATTTAATTTAATATTTTATTACTCAAAATATCAAAAAATCAGATGTCTTTTTTTAAAAATTTCACTAGCCCATAAATTAAAATCTCATTTCGAAAACTATAGTAATTTCTTAAATTAATTTAATCTCACAGTTTCACATTTCAAATTATGTGAAAAAAAAAGAATTACATGCAATTTTTTAATGTCTTTAATTTCAAATGTAAAGACATTATAATAAGTTATATATTTATGACCTTTATCTAAATTAATTTGCTTAAAAAATTGTTTGTTGATGATCTCATTAATTTTATGTCATTTTTTAAACATTTTTTTTCATAACATAATTGACCATACAATAATGGGTTTATTGCAACCCTAACCTTGAGTTGATGATGACCAAGGCCAAGGTGTTAGAAGAAATGGGTTTGAAAATGAAACAAGAACAGAAGGTGAATGAAACATGCATACTTGCACATTAAATGACAATTCTTTGGTTTTTGATGTTTTCGTATCAAATTGTACTAATGTTGCAAATTTTTAATGTGTTTACATGACAATGTTTTTAATATATTATGGAAACACATGTGGAATAATTTGAATTGGATGTAATGACTATTGAATATTCAAAAGCATTCATAATACATTATAACTTGCTATCATATTTTTTTCATTTATAAAGGGCTTGAAATGCTTTCAAAATGACATAATCATGTACAAAAATTATGCAAACCCTTACATAATAGTGTAATGTCATGACCAAAAAATGAGAAATTTTTCCCATTATGATAATCATGGACTTCAAAATGTTACTACTGATTTCAAGTGCAACCTTTAGTGTCCATCAATTTGAACCATTGCCAATGTTCACATGCTAAGCCCAATTAATTAGATCAATACCACAAGCTTAATGTTTCACAAAACCTAATGGAAATACAACGTTGTTTCAGCCATTACCTTCCCATTTAATGCAAAGTTGATTAGCATTGTAGCTTGTGAAATCTTTTGTTTAACCTAATACACAACAAAATAATTTACCTTGAATATATAAAAATTGAATACATTGGAACAAAATTAGATTCCACACATTATTGTTTGGTTGATTTAAATAGAGAACATAATTGGTTGTGGAAAGTGTAGCTTTAAAGATGCAAGCAAAATCTACTCCAAGACTCGACATTTAGGATGGATATCAACTTACACACTTTTCAAAACCCCATATTAAGATGATTTCATGTTGAATTAAATAATGTTTCAATGTGCAGCACATTGTTTATTGATAGAACCAAGGTTTGATATTATGACTAAATCTAAAAATGTTGTGTTTCATGATGTTGTATGTATGGAATAAAGCAATATGACAATGTTTAATACTTGACATTAATGCTTTGATGACACCACCATTCCAACCAATGAATTCTTCATGGCCATGATACCTAGCACAATTCATAACACACTAAGATCACACCCTTGGTGTGAAAATTTCATTCAACAATCTTCAATGAAAGTTAAGTTCATGGCAAAACCAAAACAAAATAGATTGCAATGATGTCATGGATACAACAAATTTTGATTTCGAACTTGAGGAAAGCCCATAACAAACGTGCTAGAAATGACAATGTTTTTGAGGCTTGATGCAACATAAACGGAAAATAACAATCAAATAGGTCTTGATATATTAAGCTTAGAAATAGTATTTAACTTGATAATTAATATGAAAATGTTCTTTTACTTTGTTCCAACTATATTTAAGAACCACAAGTTTAAAGTATATTTAAATAGATTCATTGAAATTCACGAAAATGTCAAATTTTATAAAAGTACATGCAAGCAAATGAAATATACAATCTTTTTTACTTTAAAGTTAATGGAAACTTAGAAGATACATATGTATCCTCAAATTGTGCATATTATAGTCATAATACATTGAATGTAAAAGTAGCTTTGAACAACATATTAACTAATCAATTTCAAATATACTTGTACCTACTTTTATTATACTAAAGTTAATTTTGTATTCAACTTATCAAAAGCTCAATTGAGGCCTTGATGGTTTTATATTTCTATTGACAGAAAAATTTAATATATTTTATTATGTTTATGTCAACAATTCGATTTTGGGAAAATGATTTTCTTGTCTACTTTACCATGTTTTTGCCCAATATAGGGTAGCAATTTTGGGGAATTACCATGATGTAAATCATAATCAATGGAGGAAACAAGGCGTTCTACTTTTCCTAAAACATGAATTAAAAACCACTAAAGGTTCTACATACAACCTCTTCATATTGTAAAATCTTCAAAGGGTGCTCAAGTTTGTTAGAACATCAAAGTGGCACAAGGAAGTGAAATTGTTGTTTGCCACACCATCAAGGGTGAAAGCACATTACGGGGGGGGGCACTTTAGGTAAGAAAATGTAATCTTTTTTTGGTACAATTTTTCTTTGACTTCATCTAACGTTTTGATAAACATATAAAATGGATTTTGATACAAAGGCCTCCAACAAATTTCTTATCATCTTTCAAATAAAAGTGATTTTTCAACAAAATGTTTTTTCCAACACACTTAATATGCTCGTTTGAATGAAAAACTTGTCTAGATGTTTTATGTGAAATCATATGAATCAAACTTTTCAATTATAATTGGAATGGTACAACCAATTCATATTCAATATATGACTAAATGCTTCATCAAGTTTTGCAATTATTTGAATCATTTTAAAAGCATATTTGCATTTTGCAATATATCATGACAACATCTATTTTCTCACAAATATACTTTTTAATCATTTAATATTAATAAAAAAATGTAGTTTCCTTTGACAATTGCATTTTTGGCAATTGAACTACTTTATTTTGATATAATTTATGAAAACTTCTTCTAATATGGGCTTGGTGAAAGTTGAAAGTTGCATAATTTTGAAAAACAGTACTTGTGACAACATTTTTTGGCCATCATAGTATGCTTTCACCCTCAAAACAATGGTCAAATTCACAATCAAACAACACATTCAACCCCTTGATGTCAAATCAAAAGTCAATATTTACATTGCCCACCAAACATTTACGCAATAGTAAAATTGTGACTCTTTTTCCTAAGAGCAATTTTATTTCAAATCATACTTTATGACAATTTCAAAAATATCTATCAACATCATGAAAAGGATGACAAGACAATATTAGAAGTGGAAATTTTGACCATGCATATAAGGCACATATAAAGCAATGTGCCAAAATGCACATCACAAGAAAGATGTGAAAATGTTCTATGGTTTCCAAAACTAGCTCTACAAGAAACTTGACGAAAAAACTAGATATATTTTGGCTACTTAGAACATTCAATTCTTTTCCAAGAAGTTAATGGACCAATTCAATACGAGATATGATCAATGCCAATCTCCCACCAAATGTGAATGATTAAAGAATATTTTCTTTCTTGACAACATTCTAACACAAACAAATAAAAAAACATTAACAATTTGGGTACTAGAAATCCTACATAACATCCCCATGTCAACCAAAGGCAAATGAAGAATTTGTGACACTAGTACTACAATAATGTAAGAATTGAAAGAGACAAATGGGTAGGCCCACCTACATAAACACAATTCTACAACTTGTGAAGGAAGAAATGTATCCAAAGTATCTTGGTAGACAAATAAATCTTTTTGCTCTTTAAATGGCAAGCCCTTTATGGAAATTGACACCAAAAAAATGTTTCCTTCACATTGAAATGCAATTCAAAGTTCAAACCATGATATAAACTACATGCATCTACTTGTAAACATAGTTCTTTTCAAAAGAATTGAGAAGGTCTTAAAGTTTGATCTCCTTGCCAACTACAACTTCTAATAATGAAGTTCAAAAAAATAGAATAATTCATGTTGACAAATGGAAATTGCTCAAATACAACTTGTAAAGCATGTTGTTTAGTTGGAAAAGGCAGAATTTGATTGAAAAAGGTAGGAATTACAATTGAAGCCCACATAAAATCACCATGATGTAACAATGCCATGAAGAGTGGATATGGTGATGAATCAAGTTCTACCTACAACAATGAGAATCCCACATATCACATGTCACTTCTTCAATAAGGAAAAATTGATGGCAATTGTGGGGATTAGGTGGAGAATTATGTGGTTTTGGAAGAATTTTTTTTTCAAAGGTGAGGTGTCTTTTATGTCCAAGCTAAAGTCAACAATAACAAAATTGTTTCCTCCTATGTTAAGTCAATTTTGATTACAAATCAAATATCACAAAATTTTTTTGTAAAGATGAATCTTGTGTGTACATAGACTTGTTAATGGGTACTAACATAATTCCTCTATTTAACCCTAAGTCACACATGCACACACACATATTTAAACATTTAACATTAAATGACATTTGACATTTAATACAAATTTGGAACATTTCATTTTTCTCAAGATGATGCAATATGTACCATTGATATAATTGCAATTCCAATAGAATTTCCACCACCAAGAAACTCGACAAGGACATGAAAGATGACATACTTGGAACACAAATTACAATAGGATTCCCTTGTTCCACCATTCCATTATTTTACTACTTAAAATCCTAAACACTTTCACCATTTGCTACCACACCTTGCTTCTTTTTGTCCTTTGATCCCTTTCTTACAAGAATCAACACCTTCAAACTTGGTTGGACATAACAAATGTTGAGTAGTTTTCACATTTGTGAAAACCATTAGTTCCATTTTTTAAACAAGCTTTTAATTACTACCTTGATTCTTGAAAAAAAAACTAAGTTTTTAATATCCACTTGAATTTTCATATTACCCTACATTAAAAGAACAATTAGTTTTTAGTTAGGGTGGTTTTCATTAGCAAGAGAAGGTCCATTGGCGTTCAAACCAATTATCAAGACAATGAAATTTGATCTTTACATTCAAAACCCCTCAAAGAGGAAACCAATTAAAAAGGGACGGGGGTTGTGATAACTAGCATTGGGAGGTTCTTGATTTCATGTAGGTTTAGGTTCAAGTTATAGGCCAAGTTTTAGGAGCTGTAGAAACTTGAAGTTTCACATTTATTGGAACCATCATTATAATCAGGCTAAATAACCAACCATTTTTTTTAAATGAATTATAACCTAAAGTAGGGGTGTTGTCCCTTGTTTAGCAAATTTAAGGTCTCAAGGTACATAAGATCAACCTTTAAAAAATCAAACAATTTTGACCCTACTTTTTATGCAAATAACTAATTTCACTTAGTTGTGTGTAACTTTTGTTACATAATATCTATCTTAGACTATGGGATTAGTTGAACAAATTAAGATTAAACCCAAAAAAAAATAATAGTTAGTTATGTCCAATGGAGATGGAACTAGACTTGATTTTAAACCAGATTGGATACCAATTTTATTAAAAACACCAAAATTGAAGGTTTTAAAAACCCAAAGAATTGATTTTAGGATAAACCAAAGGTTCCATCAAAAACTTTAAAAGCTTCATAACCTACACCAAACGTTCCTTCTATAATCAAAAGTTGCACAACATTGGTGATAACCACCCAACACTAAATATAACCTCCAACCCCTAAAGAAATGGCAAATTTCCCACTAACTTTTAGGCACCTTAATCTTATTATTCAACTAATGGGCCAACTAATCAATTTATTGCTGATAAACAAACCCTTTTCAACTAAATTGTTGTTTTATCACATAATAAAATTCTTGAAGTTAGACATCATTTCCATAGAAACGAATCTAGAGTGCTCAAGCGAAAATAATTAAGGAAAGTAACCGGTGCCAAGTTAATTACATTATGTTATGAATGACATGGAAATACGTTGCCAAATGTTACATCTAGTTCCAAGTTTGGTTTTTCCAATTTTCAAAACTTGTGGTTTGGATCAGTGATTTCTTTTGGGGTGAAATGTTTTTTGGGATCGAAACAAGGGGGCCCAAAAGATTTCTTTTTGAAAAAATCCAACAAATTCATCATATTTTGAGGTGAAAACTAGTATTGTGCATGTAAATGTCAATAACCATATATACAACTTGTAGATACCATGTAAGTGTAAATCATCTACACTCATTTGCACACCCAAAATTTTTACACTTACTCCCATAGGAGTAATATATACATATTTGTGAAATACACTTACATGGTGTCGTTTAAACGTTTTGGGTGTGTAAGTGTATATATTATATAAACTAATGACTATACCTCTTGCAATCCATATTAATTAGTTATGTATACATCCCAATGCGAGTGCATCCCAAAGCTATTTTTCTAAAATGCAATGGGCCACTTTGATTGGCCCTTTACAAAAAATCATGATACGTTAGATACTTGCCAAATATGAACATTTCCTACCACTATGAGAGTATGCTAGTACTTCCTTTTAGTCATCTATTATTCTACAAGAGCAAACTTTTGAGCAAATGATATGAGACAAATTGTGATGCTATTCCTGAAAATATCTTGGAGTCGCATTCTTGAGTGCATTCTACTTCCACCTCATTGCTTGAGTAGGGATTCCTATTCCTAACTTTGTTCATCACCATTCTTGGCCTGAGCTTTTACAAAAGCTTGAGCACTTACTGTGATTCATATTAAAGTGTTTAATTGTTTGTGGGTTCAACTAGTACACTAAACCAAAGCCTTGCGCTTCAAGCATAAAACCAGTAACAAACCAAGTAATTGCTAATGCAATAGCCAATAAATTTTTGAAACCTTTTTGGTTGCTACATATTTTGAGAAAATCAGAAATTAATGGCAACCCTCTACTCTAGTATGTATTCATTTAAGCAATGATATGTTGATGA
>Ga0116229_10014936_pt1 | contig 10695 bp, 9 predicted proteins | sample S1TSphgellanicum_3_FD_87313 | JGI IMG/M metagenome (GOLD analysis project Ga0116229, IMG submission 87313) | Host-associated microbial communities from peat moss isolated from Minnesota, USA - S1T2_Fc - Sphagnum magellanicum MG | ecosystem: Host-associated > Plants > Peat moss > Unclassified...
AGACCATCAACCTAAGCCTCGCCATCGTGCGGCGGATCCTCAATCTGGCATCGGGTGAATGGATGGACGAGCGGGTCAAGAACGGGCAGGAGCGGCTCGGAGCGGACGTGGAAAGAGGCAGTAACTGGCGCGCCCGGAGAGATTCGAACTCCCGACCCCCTGGTTCGAAGCCAGGTGCTCTATCCAACTGAGCTACGGGCGCGCGGCCGCAGTTTAGCCTCGGTTGCGCCTGTCGCAAACAGCACTTATGAATCAGCAGCTTAGCCGTCAGCCGCAGAAGGCTGGCCGTGTCAGGCTATAAGGCCGTAATATCCGATTCACACCGATAACGAGAGGAATTCCGATGAAGGCTTTGTTACCCCTGACACTGGCAATCGCGCTCGGCTCGGCCGCTCACGCGGAGTCTTGCGTCTATCCTGCAGCGCCGGTACCGGCGCCCGACGGCGCCACGGCGACCTTGGATCAGATGAAGGCCGCGAACAAGGATTATGGACGCTACAACACCGAGATGAATGTCTATCTCGACTGCCTCAAGGCCGAGATCGACGCTGCGACGCCGAAGGATCCCTCGAAACTGACGCCGGACCAGAAGAAGGCGGCTGATGAAAAACTCAAGTATCTCGACCAGAAGAACAACGCCGCCGTGGACGAACTTCAGTCGACGATCGGGCGCTTCAACGAGCAGCTCAAGATTTTCAAGGCCAAACAAAAAACCTAGGGGCCACGCTACGCTCATCACGCCCCATTTGGCCGAAGAAGCGATCAATTCCCGGCTCACGTGTCTGCCGATCGAGTCGCTGCCATTGACACAGTGCGTCGGCGGCACCTTGCGCGAAAACATTTATGCGGAGCGCGACCAGCCGCCGTTCGACCGGGTGCTCGTGGATGGCATTGCGATCGAGTTCGCGGCCATCCGCAGGGGGGTACGCAGCTTCCGAATACAAGCGACGCAGACCGTGTGTGAGCCGGCCGCGAAACTTGCGTCCGAAGATATTGCAATCGAAGTCGCGGCGGGCGCGGCGCTGCCGATCGGCTGCGACCTTGTGATTGCGAGCGAGCAGATCGACCTCCGCGATGGAGTGGCCCACCTGAAGCCTGCGGCCCAGCCGGCACCGTACCTGAATGTGCACCGCCGCGGCAGTCTGAGTCGTCAGGGCGTGTTGCTGCTCGAGTCCGGCACCTTGCTGCGCGCGCCGGAGATTGCGGTCGCCGCCTCGGCCGGCATGGCACGCGTGCGCGTGAGCAGTCAACCGGCGGTCATGGTGATCTCGACCGGCGACGAATTGGTCGAACCCGGTGATCCGATCGACGATTATCAGATTCGCCGCTCGAACGCCTACGCGGTCGCGGCGACCTTGCGCAGGCGCGGTTTCGCACGCATCGGCGACGATCATGTGCCCGACGACGAACACCGGCTGCGCGAGCGCCTGAACCTGCATCTGACGACTCACGAAGTGTTGGTCCTGACCGGCGGGGTCACGATGGGCCGCTTCGATCTCGTGCCGCGCGTGTTGCTGCAGCTCGGCGTGCAGCAGGTGTTTCACCAGATCGCGCAGCAGCCCGGGCAGCCGATGTGGTTCGGCATCGGTCCGCAGGGGCAGGCGATCTTCGGACTGCCGGGCGCGCCCGTCTCGACGCTGGTCTGTCTGATTCGCTACGTGATCCCGGCGATTGCCTCGGCGATGGGCACCAAGCGCGAATCGCCGGAGCGATATGCGCTCGCCGAACCGGTGACGTTCGAGACGGCGCTCACCTATTTCCTGCCCGTGACGATCGAGCATGACGACTGGGGACGTCCCTGGGCGCATCCGCACCCGACGAAAGGTGCCGGCGATTTCCTGAGCCTCGCGGAGACCGACGGCTTCGTCGAACTGCCGCCGGGCCCGAATACCTACCCCAAGGGTTTCGTCACCAGCGTCTTTCGCTGGTAGACCGTCGCGAGCGCCCTTGCATTTTCGGAGCAAATTGCCGGACGTCGGCACGACGATATTTTCGGTCATGTCGCGCCGTGCGCTCGAGGAGGGCGCGCTCAACATCGGCCAAGGCTTCCCGGATTACCCGATCGATCCGCGCCTCGCGGAATACGTGCAGGCGGCGATCACGGGCGGCCACAATCAATACGCGCCGATGGAGGGATCGGTCGAACTGCGCGCGCAGATCGCGCGCAAACTGCACGGGAGTTACGGCGTCGAATTCGATCCACTAAGCGAAATCACGGTGACCTGCGGCGGTACGGAGGCGATCTTCGACGCCATTCAAACCGTCGTCGGCGCGGGCGATGAGGCCATCCTGTTCGATCCCGCCTATGACGTCTATGAGCCGGCGATCCGGCTCGCCGGCGGTCGCGCAGTGCGCATCGCACTCGAGCCGCCGCGCTTCTCCTACGACTGGGACGAGGTAAAGCGGGCCGTCGGCGAGCGCACGCGACTCATCATCATCAACAACCCGCAGAATCCGTCCTGCACCGTCGCGTCGCGCGCCGATCTCGATGCGCTCGCCGGTATTACACGCGACGGGCCGATCACGGTGCTCGCCGACGAGGTCTACGAACACGTGGTCTTCGACGGGCACGAACATGCCTCGGTGCTCGCGCACGAGGAGCTGCGCGAACGCGCGTTCGTCGCGTTCTCGTTCGGCAAGACACTGCATGCGACGGGTTGGCGCACGGGCTACTGCGTGGCCCCGGCCGAACTCACGCGGGAACTGCGCAAGGTGCATCAATTCAATACGTTCAGCATCGTCGCGCCCTTGCAGCAGGCGATCGCGACCTATGTCGCGAATTGTCCGGAGAGCTGGCAGGAACTGTCGGCGTTCTTCGAGGCGAAGCGCGATTTGTTCACGGAGCTTCTGCGGGGCAGCGCCTTTCAACCGATCAAGTCGGCGGGCACGTATTTTCAACTCGTCGACTACGGCACGCTGAGTCAGGCAAGCGACGTCGAGTTTGCCGATCGATTGATCCGCGAGGCAAAAATCGCGACGATCCCGCTGTCGCCGTTTTACGCCAACCCGCCCCGCATGACCTTGCTGCGCATCTGTTTGGCCAAGCGTGACGCGACGATTCGCGCGGCCGCCGAACGGCTCGTCGAATTCTCCCGCAATTGCCTGGAGCGCACCGCATGACTCGGATTGGATCGGCCGCGCGCTCGTCGCTCGTCGCCGTGTTCTTATTGATGGTTGGCGTGCCGCGTGCCTTCGCCGCCGGCGCGGTGTCGCAGACCGACGACCACCCCGCCTCGGTGGCACAAAAAACCGCCGGCATGCAGCATCTGCCGGGACTCTTGCCACTGCACTGGGATGCGCGGCACGGCCGCTTATATCTCGAGATTCCCTCACTGGACGTGGATCTTCTGTACGTCGATTCACTGCCCTTTGGCATCGGATCGAACGATATCGGCCTCGACCGCGGGCAGATGTCGGAACCACGAGTCGTGCGCTTCGAGCGCTTCGGCCCGAAGGTTTTGCTGGTCGAGCGCAACGAAATGTTCCGATCCACGGCGGACGAACCGGCCGAGCGGCTCGCCGTGCGGGAATCGTTTCCGGAGTCCGTGTTGGCGGCCTTCACGGTCCAGGCCGAAGATCGCTCAGGAACCGCCGGCGGCGCCGTGCTCGTCGATGCCACGGACTTCTTTTTGCGCGACGCGCACCGGGTCGTGGAGGCGCTCGCGCGCAGCCATCAAGAGGGTTACAAACTCGACACGGACCGGTCCGCCATCGCGTTCGATGCGACGCGCGCGTTCCCAAAGAACGTCGAGGTCGAATCGATCCTCACGTTCGTCGCCGAAGCGCCCGGCAAGAACCAATTCGTGCGCGATGTGACGCCCGACGCGCATGCCGTGACGCTGCGCGAGCATCAGTCTTTCATCGAACTGCCGGGACCGGGATTCACGCCCCGGCCGTACGATCCGCGAGCCGGGTATTTTGCTCTGCCCTATCGAGATTATTCCGCGCCGCTGGGCGCGCCGCTCGATCGCGATTTGATCGTGCGCCACCGGCTGATCAAGCAGGACCCCGCTTGCGTGTCTGCCTGCGTGGCCGTGAGCCCCATTCACTACTACGTGGATCGGGGTGCGCCCGAGCCGATCCGCTCGGCGCTCGTCGAGGGCGCTCGTTGGTGGGATGAGGCGTTTCAGGCTGCGGGTTGGGCGCCGGGCACGTTCCAGGTCGATGTGCTGCCCCCGGACGCCGATCCCATGGACGTGCGCTACAACATGATCCAATGGGTCCATCGTTACACGCGCGGCTGGTCCTATGGTCAACCGCTCGCCGACCCGCGCACGGGGGAGATCATCAAAGGCAACGTGACCTTGGGATCCTTGCGTGGCCGGCAGGATTATTTGATTGCCGAAGCACTGCTCTCGCCGTATGTCGCGGGCAAAGCGATCGCGCCGGAAGAAGACCCGATGTTGAAGATGGCACTCGCGCGCCTGCGCCAGCTCGCAGCGCATGAGACCGGCCACACCTTGGGGCTCGCGCACAATTTCGCGGCCAGTGCGTTCCCGCACACCCCGCGTCAATCGGTCTCGGTCATGGATTACCCGCACCCTTGGATCACGCTGAACGCGCAGGGCGTACCGGACTTATCGCAGGCGTATGCGGTCGGCATCGGACAATGGGACAAGGTCGCGATCGACTATGGGTATCGGGAGTTCCCGGCAACGGCCGATACGGCCGCCGCGCTCGACAAGATCCTGACCGATTCGGCGAAAACCGGTCTCATTTTCATCACCGATGAGGACGCGCGGCCTCTGGGCGGCGCGCATCCGCACGCGCATTTGTGGGACAACGGCGAGGATCCCGCGCTGGAACTCGAACGCGTCATGAAAATCCGCGCGGCAGCGCTCGCGCGTTTCGGCGAAAACGCGATCCGCGCCGGCGCGCCGGTCGCGCAACTCGAAGATACGCTCGTGCCCCTGTATCTGCTGCACCGCTATCAAACGGAGGCGGCCATCAAGGAAATTGGCGGCTTGGACTATCGCTACCAGGTCCGTGGCGACGGCAGCCCGGGCCCGGCGATCGTCGCTCCCGCAGACCAGAAACGCGCGTTGAAGGCCGTGCTCGAGACACTCGCGCCGGAATTCCTGACGCTGCCGGAAAGCTTGCTCGCGCAGCTGCCGCCGCGCACGCCGGAACTCGATCGCACGGCCGAATCCTTTCCATCCGCCACGGGTCTGACGTTCGATCCGGTCGCGGCAGCCGAATGCGCCGCCGACCTGACTTTGTCGGGCTTGTTCAACGCCGAGCGCGCGGCGCGCCTTCTGCAATATCACGCGCGCGACGCGAAGAACCCCTCCCTGCTCGGCGACGTCATCGACGCGGCACTCTTGGAGACCCATCCCGCAAGACCGGCGGCAAACGCGAACGCGGCCGCCGGGTCGCTCGCGGCACTGATCCAGGACGCCATCTACCAGCGCACCGTGGAATCCCTGCTGACGCTCGCGGCCGACCCGAAGGCTGCAGCCGGGGTTCACGCGGTGGTCTACGCGAAGCTGCTCGCGATCCGCGCAGCGACCGATCCCGGACGCCCGACCGAACTTTACTTGCGCCACCGTATTGATCTGTTCGATCGCAATCCCAAGGAATTCGTTCCCGCGCCGCCAACCCAAGCGCCGCCCGGTATGCCGATCGGCGAGCAAGACGACTGAAAACCGGTCAGACGACGCGCGTCCTCGGGCGACGCGGCGCGACCCGATGCGACGCGCCTCAATCGCGAATCTGTCCCGTTCCGCGCACGACGTATTTGTAGCTCGTGAGTTGCTCCACCCCGACGGGTCCGCGGGCATGAAATTTGTCGGTGCTGATCCCGATCTCGGCGCCCATGCCGAATTCACCACCGTCGGCGAACTGGGTCGATGCGTTGTGGAGCACGATGGCGCTGTCGACGCGGGCGAGGAACCGTTCGGCAGTCGCCGCATTCGCGGTCACGATGGAATCGGTGTGCCGCGAGCCGTATTGTCCGATGTGCGCGATCGCCGCATCGACGCCGTCGACGACGCGCACGGCGATGATCGCGTCGAGGTATTCCGTGTACCAGTCCTGCTCGGTCGCGGCCGTGACACGCGCATCGACGGCCGCGGTCGCCTCATCGCCGCGCACGGCGCAACCCGCGTCCAGAAGCGCGCGCACGAGCGGCGTGAGCTGCGTCGCCGCGACCGCGCGGTCCACGAGCAGGGTCTCGGCGGCTCCGCAAACACCCGTGCGCCGCAGCTTGGCATTTAGCACGATGCGCTGCGCCATCTCGGGGTCGGCATCGCGATCGACGTACACGTGGCAGACGCCGTCGAGATGGCCGATCACGGGCACGCGCGCCTCGTTGCGCACGCGCTCGATGAGTCCGCGGCCGCCGCGCGGCACGATGACGTCGATGCTGTCGCGCATATCGGCGAGCATGCAGCCGACGGCGGCGCGGTCCGTGGTGGGCACGAGCTGGATGCAGCTGCGCGGCAGCCCGGCGACTTCGAGTCCCTGTTCCAGGCTCGCATGGATCGCGGCATTCGAGCGCTGACTCTCCGATCCGCCGCGCAGTATCACGGCATTGCTCGACTTCAAGCACAAAGAGCCGGCATCGGCCGTGACATTGGGGCGGCTCTCGTAAATGATGCCGACGACGCCCAATGGCACCCGTCGTCGTTGGATCACGATGCCGTTCGGCCGCGACCACTCCGCGAGGATCGTGCCGACCGGGTCCGGGAGCGCCGCGACCTCCTCGAGCGCCGCCGCCATCGCAAGTACGCGCTTCTCGTCGAGGCGCAGGCGATCGAGCAACGCGGGCGACGTCGCGGATGCTGCTGCCTCGCGCAGATCCCTCTCGTTAGCGGCCAGGATGCGGTGGCGGTGCGAACGCAGTGCATCCGCTGCGGCTTGCAGCGCTCGATTCTTGACGGCCGTCGTAGCAAACGCGAGTCGGTCCGCAGCCGAGCGCGCGGCACGGCCGATGCCTGCCATGAGTTCCGCGACTTCCGGCACGCTCATGGGCCCTTCATCAAGACCAAATCATCACGATGCACGATCTCATCCCGCCCGCGGAACCCGAGTATCTGTTCGATGTCACCGGACTTCGCGCCGATGATGCGCGCCGCGTCGCCGTCCGAGTAAGCACAGATGCCGCGCGCCACTTCGACACCGTCGGAACCCACGATGCTGACCGTATCGCCGCGCTCGAAGCGCCCGGCCGCGCGCACGACGCCGGCCGGCAGCAAGCTCTTGCCGCGCAGCAGTGCCCGCACCGCCCCGTCATCGACGGCGAGCTCGCCAGCGGGCTTCAAGGTTCCGGCGATCCATTGCTTGCGCGTGGCGACCGGCGTCGAGGATGGAACGAACCAGGTGCAACGGCAGCCCTCTTCGATCCGCGCGAGCGGGTGTGGGTGGGCGCCCTTGGCAATGCACAGGTGACACCCGGCGCCCATCGCAATTTTAGCAGCCGCAATTTTCGTTTGCATGCCGCCGGAGCCCATCGCGCTGCCGGCGCCGCCGGCCATCGCTTCGATCGCAGGCGTGATCTCGTGCACGCGCGGGATGAAGCGCGCATCCGGCTCGGCCTGCGGATTCGCCGTATAGAGGCCGTCGATGTCCGAGAGCAGCACGAGACAATCGGCGCCGATCATTTGCGCGACGCGCGCAGCCAGCCGGTCGTTGTCGCCGTAGCGGATCTCCGCGGTCGCCACGGTATCGTTCTCGTTGATGACCGGCACGGCCTTGAGCGCGAGCAGCGTATTCAAGGTGCCGCGCGCGTTCAGGTACCGGCGTCGCTGCTCGGTGTCACCGAGCGTGAGCAGAATCTGGGCGACTGTAATGCCATGTTCATCGAGGAGCTCCTTGTAGGCATGCGCGAGCCGGATCTGTCCGACCGCGGCGGCCGCCTGGCTCTCCTCGAGCCTGAGCTTGCCCGCCGAGAGCCCGAGATGGCGGCGTCCTAGCGCGATCGCTCCCGAAGACACCAAAATCACTTCCTGGCCTCGTTTGTGCAGTTGCGCCACGTCCGTGACGAATGTTTCCAGCCAATTGCGGTTCAAGCGGCCTTTCTCCGCATCGACGAGCAGCGCCGAGCCCACCTTGACGACGACGCGTTTCGCGAGCGTCAAGGGATTGGGACTTGCATGGCGGTCGGCGGCATTCATGGCGTCACAATCTTAAGCCACGGGCCCGACATTGGTCGCGGCCATTTACTTGGCCTAGCGGCCTCCCTAATATCGAGGCTCGAGCGAGCGAAGACCAACAGTAAAGGACGAATGCCGTGGGCAGAGAGTACGAACCGACCGTCGGACAGTGGTACGAGGACTTGGAAAACGAAGAGACCTTCCAAGTACTCAAAGTGGACGAGGATCGCGAGATCGTCGAGATCCAGCACTTGGACGGCGACGTCGAGGAATTGGACGTCGATGGCTGGGCGGAACTCGACTTGGAACTCACCGAGGAACCCGAGGGCTGGTCGGGCTCGAAGGCGGAAAAGGACGCCGAGGATGACGACGAGGACTGGGAGGACGATGAAGACGAAGATGAAGACGATGACGACGATCTAGACGACGACGTCGACGAAGAGCACGAGGAATACTAAACGGCTGCGAGCCACCCGTGCCGGTCGGCGCTTTCCCCCGTTTGAATGGCGACCAGTTGCGCGCGCAGCGCCTGTGTGACGGGTCCGACCGTACCCGTTCCGACCGCGTGTTCCTCGCCACGGTAGATCAAGCTGCCGACGCCCGCGAGCACGGCGGCCGTCCCTGAGAGCGCCGCTTCGCCGGTCCGTACCCACTCGAGCAGACGCCGCACGTCGAACACTTCCTCGGCGACGGCGAAGCCCGCATCGCGTGCGAGCGTCAGCAAGGAATCGCGCGTCACGCCGTGCAGGAACGTCGAATCCAGCCCGCGCGTCAAGATCGCGCCGTCGCGGATCAACAGAAAATTCGCCGCACCCGTCTCTTGCACCTCGCCGCGCGGACAAAACAGCACTTGGTCGACGTTGTACTTGGCGCGCGCGGCCAGCGTCGGGCCCATCGCGGCGGCGTAATTGCCCCCGGTCTTGACCATGCCGAGATGCGCGGCCGAGCGCGTGTTCTCGTCGTCGACGAGAATCCGCAAGGGTTTCATGCCACCCGCGAAATAATCCCACACGGGGCTCGCGAGCACGATGAGGTTCGCCTCTTTGGTCGGGCTCGCGGCCGCGCCGATGTTGGCGGTCGTGCCGAACAAGATCGGGCGCAGGTACAGCGCACCGGGCGCCTCCGGGACCGCCTCGCGACAGCGAGCGACGACGGCCCGTACCATCTCGCCAAGCTGATCGGCGTCGGGCTCCGGAAGCACGAGCTGTCGCGCGCTCTGGCGCATGCGCGCAATGTGCCGGTCCATGCGAAACACGTGCACCGAGCCGTCCTTCCAGCGAAACGCTTTGAAGCCCTCGAAACACGTACTGGCATAATGCAGTACGTGGGCGGCGGGGCTGAGCTCAATGGGCCCGACCGGTTTGATCTCGTAGTCGCCCCAGCGGCCGTCGACATAAGACGCCACGGCCATGTGCGGGGCGAGCACGGTGCCGAAGGCGGGGCGTTGCGGTTGCGCGGTCATGGCCGACATATTAAGCCATAGGCGCTCATGGAACCAATATCGTCGCGCCGGACGTGCCGCGCGCTTCGAGCAGTCGGTGCGCGTCGGCCGCGTCGCGGAGCGCGAAACGCTGGCCGATGTGCGTGCGCAGGGATCCGCGCTCAATCCGGCCGAACAGATCCGCCGCACGGCTCTCGAGGTCGGCGCGCGACGCGATGTAATCGAACAGCGTCGGACGGCTCGCGAACAAGGAGCCCCCCGCGGCGAGATCGGCGAGCTTGAAACCCTCGATCGCGCCCGAGGATTGGCCGAAGCTCACGAACATGCCTCGGCGCCGCAGGCACTTCAGCGAGCCGCGCCAGGTATCGTTACCGACCGAATCGTAGACGACGGCGCAGCCCCTGCCGGACGTCAGTTCGTGCACCTTCGCAACGAAATCCTCGGTCCGGTAATTGATAAGGTGTGTGTAGCCGTTGGCGCGTGCGAGCGCCAGCTTGTCCGCCGATCCCGCCGTGCCGATCGCGACCGCGCCGAGCGACTGCAACCACTGGCCGAGCAACAGTCCGACGCCACCGGCGGCCGCGTGCACGAGCACGGTATCGCCGCGCTGCACGGCATAGGTCGAGGTCACGAGGTACTGCGCGGTCAGTCCCTTCAACATGACCGATGCCGCCATGTCGAAGGACACGGCGTCGGGCAGACGCACGAGTCGCTCGGCCGGTAGCACGCGCCGCTCTTGATAGGCGCCGTAAGGCATCGTGTACGCGATGCGATCGCCGACTGCGAACCGCGTGACGCCCGGGCCGAGTGCCTCGACGACGCCGGCACCCTCGCCGCCCGGAATCAACGGCGTAGCCGGCCAAGCGTACGACCCGCGCCGATAATAAGTGTCGATGAAATTCACGCCGACCGCCCGCTGCGCGATCCGGACCTCGCCGGTTCCCGGCTCCGGCGTCTCGACGGCGGTCCACTGCATCGCTTCCGGGCCCCCGGGGGAAAGGACGAGCATGGCCATGTGGGTCATTGCACCAGGCCTCGCAAGCGCGTCGCGTAGCGCCGGATACGGGTGCAAGCCTCGCTCAAGGTCGCAATCTGAGTGCCGAAGAAGATTCGCACGAAACCACGCGCGCCCTCGCCGAAGGCACCGCCGTCTAGCACCGA
>Ga0116229_10014937_pt1 | contig 10695 bp, 8 predicted proteins | sample S1TSphgellanicum_3_FD_87313 | JGI IMG/M metagenome (GOLD analysis project Ga0116229, IMG submission 87313) | Host-associated microbial communities from peat moss isolated from Minnesota, USA - S1T2_Fc - Sphagnum magellanicum MG | ecosystem: Host-associated > Plants > Peat moss > Unclassified...
GATTAAAAAAAAAAAAAAAAACCCCTTCCCCCTCCCCCCCCCCCTCAAAAAAATAAAAAAAAAACCAAACCCCCCCACCCCCCCAACCAAAAAAAAAAAAAAAAAAAAAAAAAAAAAAATCATATTTCATTTATGAGAGTTTTTTTTTTTTTTTTTTTTTTGGGACCAGCATAATGTCCTGTGCAAATTAACAAAAAGCTGAGCCCGTTTCCTCATCATTGTGAGCCTGCTGACTTCCTCCAACTTTTTTGACATGCAGGCCATGTTGCTGCTGCTGCCACTAGGCTATGGATGCTCTTTTATACCGTCGCCTAGTGTCAGTTTCCACATTGACAAAACGAACAATAATATATATATTTTTCAGAAGATTAATTAATTAATTTTTAAAATTTAAAAATGATTGAATTTTCCATGATCTATTATTATGATATTGCCACTCATGAGTAGTGAAATTATTCAGAGTGTAACCTCTGATAATTATGATGATTTAACTTCATATTTTCACAAATTTTCATTTCACTATTTTGAGGATTATTTAATGATCGAAACTAACCTTAGGGTAAGGTAATAACAAAATTTATACATACATGTAAAGTAAAGGGCTGGACTTTTTTTGGATCAGCTGGCTATTTTCATGTCCAATCCAGGTCCCATATAAGTGTTTGCAGTTTATGTATCTGAAGGTACCCTAATACCTTGGCCAATTCGACACTAATTATATTATTTTCAAAAATGTGGAAATTTTCAAAAATTATTTCTGAAGAATAATAGTGAATATTTAGGATTATTTCATTTGTTGAAATGAAAATTTCAAAATTAATTAATTACTCAATGGACATGTGTTGAAATGGCCAAGGTACTGCGGTATTCGAGGTAAAAGATATAAGTAACCAACGACCCAATCCCTGGTTTATAAGTTTTGGAAGGGGTCGCAGTTCCCTTTCCCAAACCAGAGACATTTTTGATTTTGCAATTTTGGGCAAAACTACAAATCAAAGTGAGCAAATTACAATTGGGTTCCATATACCAAATGACATTTTGAAATGAGGGATGAAAAGGTGCCTGTTGACTAGAATTGGAAGTTGTTTGGCTCTTACAGGCATGTCATGGAAGCAGCTGTCATGGAAGTTTCTTCCAATTCCCTAGCAGGATACCGTAGTACATGATATGGTTCCTAGTACATAAATGGTTTCAGCATAAATTAAATCATTTTTTGCTTTGCCAAATTTTTGAAAAATCATTTATTACTTTGTGCCAGAAAAATTATAATTATTGTAAAAATTTAAGAATCTGCAAGTTTTTGATTGTCCAGTTTGAACTGCAGACCTTAGAAGTTCAAAGACTCAGATAGTCTGGACAACATTAAACTGCCCCCTGTAATGAGAAACACAATATGGCTTTGTTTATTATATTATTTATAATCATTAAGTGCCCAAAATTTCAGAATTAAAAAACCAAGAGCTGAAGTTAAGATTTCAAATTTAATTAATTATTCGACAGTTTGTTGCCAAATCCGATCAGGGAGTACGGTAATCAGAATTGACAGATTACTATCTTGTGATGGTCCATTTTGAGAAAATCCATGTCCATCGATGTCTCCAATTTACACCAGCTGGGTTAACACACTGGAATGGGCTTGGTCCTGCCCATTCCAAAGTACAAAAAGTGGGCCAGAGTAAACGAGCACCCACCAGCACACCCATCCACTAGATCCCTCTTATGACTCGGTCATGGATGAAACTCAGATTGAATTAGTATTTGGTTTCACCTTGGTAACTCATTCCATAAGAAGTATAGGTAGATAGGTGTGAAAATAGGTGTCTACTAGGTACGTACCTAAGTAGACGGTTTATACATAGGCCGAGGAGGGCTGTGTTTACTACCTACCTGATAACAACCCGCTTGCAGATTGTTGGTAGGTAGGTATTAAAAAAGTAACTGAGATAAACCACCATGTCTAGCTAGGGTACTGTAACCCAACAGAGAACTGAACTGTTTCCTGATCACTTATCATCCAACCTTCAAGGTGCACTGGTGGGTGCTGGTTCACTCTGGCCCAACAAGCATTGAAGTTTCCACAGGGAATTGGCCACAGGATGAAGAAGCCACCAGGGGGACCATTGTCATCAGCTTCATCCCAATTGAAGGTCTTCTATTCTTTGACGTAGGATGAGAATTACCCACACCACATAAGCAAATCAAAAAACATCCACACTGTGCTGTTCTAGTGCTCTCCATGTGGAGTGCCACAACTCTGTGTTTAGGTGTATGAAGCTTTTGCAGTCCATCGTCAGGAGTGGAAAGCTTTGTGCATCCCTTTCATTGCAAAGAATGATTGTTGACAGTCACCGAGTTCTCTCTTATACCAGCTGCCATTGTGCACACTGATCGTGCATGGTGGACCCTTTGATAGCTTTGTTCTGCAGGGTGGTAGTTTGGGAGAGAACATTTTGGATTTTGGCAAGGTGCATCATGAACTCTCTGATATTTCTCACATTGTTTGCTTTATTTGGAATTCCTGGTATTGGAAATGAAAGAAGAAGAAGCAGATGATGAAACATTAGGGTTAGGAACTTGCCAAACTAAATTAGAAGCACTGTTTGCCCTTGTGCTGGACCAAGAGCAATTATAATAGCAAAAGAGACAAGGATGGAGTAATTTTGGTCATTCTTTTGGCATCAACTTTCTCAAGGATGCATTTCAACAACCTCTACATGTTTAGTAGACCTGGTAAGACCTTAGCTACATTCAACAGCAATTAATACAACAGTAGGTAATGAATTTTAGTAAATGATTCTTGAATAGTACTTCTGAAAAAAAATGGTTTAAGCAAATTTTAAAATTTTAAAAAGAAACAACAATTCTTCTGGACACAGAGAATCCTGATCTGAATTTTGAAACCAATATAAATTCTAATTAATATAATCACTATAAAAGTTCCATTTACATGCATTAACGTTTTTGTTTGTACAAGTCTTGGAAGTCAATTTTCATGAGTACTCAAAATGAGTATTCTGACAAGTTTGAAAGGTAACATTTATAAAGATTGGACTGCAAAAGCAAAGACTTCATGATAGCAAAGTGGCATTGGGATTCCTTTCTACCAAAATGCCAAACAGAATGGTTACTGTCACCATTGCCACTCAAGTCAGAGACTGTTGCATGTGTCAGAAAAACTGAAAATATTTTCTACCTACAAGGATGCATCGATCTTGCATCAATTCGTTCTGTTATTCAAAATCAAAGAGACTTCAATTTCATGTCTGCCATCCTGATGATTTCGCCAACTGAACAAGGGAACTGCTCATCACATGGCTTTCTTATATAAGTTAGAGAATGACTTCAAGAAGGTGAATTCTACAGCAAGAAGCACTGATCACTACATAGAGAATGACTTCATGAACGCTAATTCTAGAGCAAGAAGTACTAATCATAACTTAATAACATGGTTTCCAATGGTCCTTGTCCATTAATTGTGCAAACAAAGAAAAGCAGGCTCCAAATTTTGGATATATCAGGTTTTCCTGCATAGTTCCACTACCACTTATTCACTGGCCTTCAATCAAAGACACTTGTTCTATGCATTCAGGATTAAACTGTCTGGAAGAAGACAAGAACTATTTGACGTTAAACAAGGCATTGCAAGACTTTTCTGCTTGTGGACATTGGGTATAATTACTGTCATGTGAATACTAGGCAATATTCAGAGAGTTTCCACCCTAGTTTCATGACATGCAACGACGGATGTACCTTACAGCCTGTCAACTTAGTTTCTTCGAGTGCTTCATTGACCATCAAAGAGGAAATTTATCAAAATACCAGAACACTGAGACGCTGAACTATCTTAAAAAGGACTGGCACATTGGATGCCTGCTTATCAACACTGCTTGAGTTGATCCCATCTCTGAAATGTTGTTCTTGCCTTTTATCAATCAGCACCAAACACCTACATCAGCCCGCGCAGCAAGAACCACAAGGGGGCACAGCAGCTGCAATTCAACCATTCGCAATCAATGAGGATCAGACCCAAGAAGGAAAGATGAAATATATACAAGGAAATTCACTCCTGGAATTCCCTTATCCCACTCTATCTAGTAGGGTAAATAGGACAAAACTACTGATGATGGGATGGAGAATGAAACTTACAGTGATCAATGCCCCGCACATTGTCCAGGCCACGAGGTGCACCACCGCCACCACCATAAGGACCTTTTCCTGAGCCACCTGAAGGACCACCTGGTCCACCTGGTCCACCAGGCCCACGACCAAAGCCACTGGGCCTTCTAGCCCCAGATTTCTTCCCGTATGATTTGCTTGCCTCCAACTGCATTGAAGCACATGCAAGTTTCTCAGCACTTGGTTTCCAGGTCTTTGCATGACAGAATTTGCACCGTATCAATGCAATCAAAGCAAATAGTTACATGGCCAACCTACAAGTGAATTACACATTTTCAAGAGCATACAAAGACCAGAAGACAGCTTACTGAGAACAAGGTCGTGAAAAAGGAGCCAATCAAGTTGAGGATGGCCCAAAAAGTGTCAGAAATAATGCTTAGCCTCCATGGTGAGCGCCTACCTTTTATGCTTCCTGGAACAGTACATGATACATAGATCAAGGAATTGACATGGCTATCAATACTAGATCACAAATACTTTTCATATAAAAACTCAGTACACCATTTCTCAACACATGACATGCCATAAGCTGGTAGTTGATATGAAAAAAAACAGAATTTAACCTCTTGCCAAATCTGATTAAATCCACAATGGGCTGACAATAGAAACCCTAGGCATAAAGAGCAACATCTAGCATAGCCACAGGGCCCTAATCAACCTGGCTATCAAAGCACATAACAAAATTCCATCTAAGGGATGCCTATGAGCATAAAGAAAGTATATGTTCCAGATTTTGTGATCTATCAATAACTGTCTTGCAACCTGTTTGCAGATTACACATCTAAAAAGCTATGTGTTCCCTATCCCAGATCTGGCCTGATTATCAAAATGCTTGCAAAAGCATCTGCACAAATCGTCAAAATGATTAGCACTATCAAGCAGAACTGTCTTGCACATTGGTGGGAAGGATTCAAAACAAGAAACTGATTGTCCCTTCAACATTAACATGCCTATTCCATTGTTTACAAAGCTGGACAATCTCTAAGTGCTGTGAAGGAAGAAAACAAAGTAGCACAAATCATAACTGAAACCACATTAGGTTCCCACACTTTATCGACACTGTGACTAGAGGGCTCCATCACTACAAGCAGCAGACTAGACTATTGGCTTCATGCTTACAGGAAACCCACACACAAGAATATGCATATAGGACCTTTTGCAGGGGATACCTCATACTGGAATCGACCACAACTTGTGGTGAATGCCTTGAAATCAAATCTTCCGAAATCCTCTAGACAAAACATTAACGCCAAAACCTGACAACCATTATCTGAACATAAAGACTTTGGCTTCATGCTTTCAGACGCTCCATACATGAAAATACGATGAACTGACTGCCGATTGCACATTCGAAGAGATACAGCCTTTCTGAGGCAATCCCAGATCCGGATCAAGATGGATTTGCGCGATCATTTCTGGAAGTCGGAATTTTGGAAATTTTCGCATTTTCTGGTTGCTTTAGTCTTCTGACGCGTAGGAATTTTCTGGATGCTTTGTTCTGAGAATTCCTAGGCACCAGAAGGTGGACTTTGACTCAAGGACATGTGGGACGAGGCGACAGAACACCTGATTGAATGCACGCCATTGCCGTTCTCGGATGAGACAGAACTATCTTTTGAGCAACAAAAGATTTCGACAGGAGAAGTACCAAGAGAGGGAAAAAAAAGATATCACTGCAGAGCCGCAACAAAGGCGATGTGAGACCATGTAACAACATACCTGATTGAATGTACGCCATTCTCGCTGTTCTCGAAACCCTTGCTTCTCTCGCGCGCGTTGCGCACCGAAACCCTGATAGCTCCGCACACAAACAACAAACGCTTTGCAAAATGTGAATGCCCCGATAAATTGCAGCAATGAGAAAACGCGACATGTATGAAAACAGTACTTCGTTCATCTACAAGACATGGCGTGGTGGATGAAACAGTACCGCATTCATCCGTGAGAAGCTTTCTTGTAGCTGATTATTGTGACCCGACGGTTACAACGTTTTATGGTGCCGACGTTTTATTTTGCAAACCCTGTCATGGATGAAAAAACTTCGTTCATCTACACGACGTCGAGTAGTGGATGAAACAATGCCGCATTCATCCGTGAGAAGCTTTCTCGTAGCTGATTATTTTGACCCAATGGTTACAACGTTTTATGGCACCGACGTTTTATTTTGGAAACGCGTCACGGATGAAAAATACATCGTTCATCTACAAGACGTCGCCTTATGGATGAAATAGTACCGCATTCATCTATGAGACGCTTTCTCGTCGCTGTAATTATGTGACCCAAATGTTTGCAAGGTACAGACGTTTTATTTTGCCTCTCAATGGGGGGGGATGGTAATGGAAATGATTAACATGTGGCAGACTTCCATTGGGTAGTAAATCGTTTTGTGACGTAGCATGCTGACCTGAGTCCACTGCAATTGGTGGACTTTGCTCTTCACCTTATTAGCGTTCTTCGAATAAGGCTCTAGGTTTAGACCCTTCCAGATTTGAGATACCTTGAGGCCAAAAATCTCGAAGAGTCTAGGCTTAGACCCTTTTGGATTTGAGATCCCTTGAGGCCGAAAATTTGGAAGGATCTAGGTTTTTACCCTTCTGGATTTGAGGTCCCATGAGGCCGAAAATCCAGAAGGGTCTAGGTTTAGACCCTTCTGGATTTGAGATCCCTTGAGGCCAAAAATCCGGAAGGGTCTAAACCTAGACCCTTCCTCTATGTAAAGCACAGCAAATTTTTTTTAAATGTTTTTAAAATTAACTTTTTTTGTAAATTACTGCCTGGTGAGTAAGTTTCAAGTTGAAAAATTCCCTTACCAGGTTGGAGAGTAACTTCGACTCCAGGGTGAAATAGGTTTTCTTAGGGCAGGTGAGGGCAAAGAAAAAAGAAGAAGTAGTTCTTTACATTTTGTTTCAAGTGCTTTGTTGTTGGGCCGTGGCTCCACAGGGACAGGGACTATTGCATTGGATCCAACTTTTGGAAGTTTTACCTTATTAGAACCAGTTTCGCATTAGATGAACCGGTTTCTTTGGTGAAAGTGTTTAGACTGTTTAGATTGGAACGGATTATTTTGATGTTCAGAGTGTGGACACAGTAGGTAGATGTACAACATCGTATCTATTGGCAGGGCCACTGTGTTTGTGATGCCTTGTTGGCCTTGGCGACCACGGCAAGGATATTGTGTTAAGATTCATTATAGAGTATAGTAGTAGCTTAAGGATTTTGGCCCCTGGGTAATAGGTCTATTTTTATGTAAGGATTTTGGAAAAATTATATTTTGGCTTGTGTTGAAACTTGAGATTAGTTACAGAGTTATAATAATATCTTGAAGGATTTTGGTTTCTTTTAGAGGATTTTTTGAAGATTATATTTTTGCATGGTGATATATTTATAATTTTTCTTTTGCCTTAAGATACTTTTTCATGTAAATGGCAAGGCCACAGTGTGAGACACCCCTTGTTTACTTTGAGAGGTGGTCAAATTTAATAGACAAGGAACTTTCACAATGGCTTCAAGGTGAGAGCTAGTGTTTTTCTTTGGGGAATTTTTGTTCGTAGCCAAAGTGTCTGATCATCCATATATGAAGATGTAAAAAATAGTGGCCATCATCCCTAGGAAGATTTAGCCAAATCTGGCTATAAATGAGAAATAAAGTAAAAATCTTTAATCATCTTTTTATCTTTGGCTACATAATGAAAACCAAATATATGAATCTCGCGATTTTTCCCCCTCCTTTTCTTTTTCCTCACTCACTTTTGGGGACTGAAAACCTCCAAAGTCATTTCTTTTTCAAATGTTCAATTTAATTTTTGGTTATTGGAGAAAAATTCTCCAGGAAAGAAAAAATCTTGCCTCAAATTGTAAAATGCCCTCTTCCAACATGCAGTCTAAAGACAAAATTATGTGCTAAGTGAAGGGTAACACCCAAGGGGGTCGTTCCCAAATTAGCAGGCCTTCCAGGCTAACAAGGGCCCATTATTTTGGGAATGCCATGGCCCAAGGGCATTGCTTAATGTAATGCCCACCACTTGTTTTTTTTATAAATTTATTATTTTATTTTAATAATTTTAATTTTTAATTTAAAATTAATTTAAATTTTTTAAAAAAAATCTTGTGATACTCCATGGGTACTCAACTGGTACCTGTCGGGTATCACAAGGAAAAAATTGATTGTGGATGTTTCAAAAGATGGAATGCCTAAATAGAGAGACAAGCACTTTGTTTTTCAAAATGCCCACAGTTTCCTTACATTTTGCAACCATATCTAAAAGTACACTACTGAAAAAAACAAGCCGGACTTAAGGATACTTGGCATTTTACAGATATCCATACAAACCATTAAAGCATTCCAAAGCACAAATGAGGAGCCATTCCAAACACATTGCAAAACTTTTGCCAATGCTCTATAAGGTATATTGTAACTTATTGAGAGAAATGGAAATCCATTGTCTTATTATTTGTGCATTTAAGTTTAAGGTGAATATTATGGACTCCTTGTTTAAAAGGCAATGTTGTGCGGGTATCTCATTTCTTTTATGCCCTTATGGTTAGGTACAAATAAAAATTTCAAATTATTTACCCATTGGCTTAGGGTATCTCATTAGCCCAAAATTACATTGGGGCTAGATCTAGGTATATTGTGGATGGCAAATTCATTAAGTCGATTTAGAGTTTGAGTACCCTCAATTAGTTCACTTTTGTATGGGTAAATTTTGGGTGATAATAAACTATATTTATCTCATTATACTCTTGGGCATGTGTGAAAAAACCAAGCATTTGTAAATTAGAGATTTTTTCAAGACCATAAACCATTTGGAATTTTGCTATTTTTCATAGTCATTAACAATTTGGAATGTGAAATTAGAAAAGGCATTTGCAATTTTTAAAACTTTGGTGATGTTGTGATTAACATAAAAATGTTCACAAACGTATTAAATGTACAACACATAATAACATTGTTTAATCAACATTTGCCAAAAAAAGTTTATATAAAGCCTAAGTCAAGGTTCGATTCCATATATTTTCCTTGTCAATGCCAACAAAAGGGACACAAAATGACTAAGATGATTGTTGATGTTTGCCTCTGTCAACACCTCCATTCTTGAATACAAAAAGATTTAAACTTTAAAAACATCTTGAGATAAACAGTTCAAATTGCTTAGGTGCTTTCAAAGTAACTAGCCATTGCACTAAAAATGTACTCCAATATTGGGAATTTAGATTAATAGACACCAACCTTTCCAAATATAAAGAGTGTATTTCCTTCCATATTGATCAATAATATTTATGAGGAGGATCTTTTTCAAATGTTTACTCATGTTCTTCCCAAATCTTCAACCATCACAAGGCCATTCAAAGAGATGAAATTTTGAAATGGTGGCTTATTATAAAATATTTTTGCCATACCATCATTATGTAGAATCTATCAATCCTTTCAGCATTCATCTTAACATTTCATTACAATCCCCATTCTACTTACATGCTTAGTAATTAGAATGTAGCATCAATTTTAATTTACCCAAATATACCCTTTTTTATTTATATCCTTTCTTGGTCTAAATGGTTGACCTCATTATATCCTCCAAATTGAATAATCATCGAGTAAAATTCAAACCCACATTTGTGAGGGGAGGGTTATGGATGTAATTACATAAAAGATATGAATATGGTTGAAATTAAATAATCTAATATCGAAATGTTTCAAATGTCCTTTTTGCAAGCCCATGTTCTTAGTCCAACTCTTTTAGAACTTGCATCGACAATTGAAAATGCTTGAAATCATTGTTGATGAAAGGCTTGAACATAAGCATGTGTGTATCTACTTTATACATAATATAAAGGACTAATTTTGATTGTAAGGATTCACATTATCAATATCAAATGCATTGAACAAACATTGCTTACATGTTTACACAATCAAAATGCAAAAATAGAGTTTAATTTTCATATTATGTAAGTAGTGATTACATGGATTTGAAGACATTTAAAGTACTCTTTTCTATTTTCATTTAGGGGTGGAAGATTCAAATGAAGCTTGCTTGTGTTTTCCTTTTCCCATATACAATAGTGTTGTTTTAAAGGTGATCATCCGATCATTGCTTTGTGGAGATAATTTGTCAATGTCTTTTATGATGGTTTTTTCCTTATCCATTTGTAATGAAGGATAGTACCACATTCTTGGCTATGCAAAATTTGAATTAAAAATTTCAAGTTATCAACTATTTCAAAAGAGTTATTGTAATATAAAATCTTGATATTGATAATTTTTGGATAATATTGAGATAATTAGAAGCTATTGTTGCACTTCTCATCATCATACATTAGCCATGTGTCAATGAAATTGCAAATTTGTTAACAAGCAAGAAGCATTGATGTAAACTATCACCTCACTTCCCATAATTTAATTGTTTATAGTTGTTTTTGAAAGTCAACTTTCACTTCAATTCTAGTGACATGGATAACATGAAAAGACAAATTAACATTTTTTTTTTGTAATTGAATTTTCATAATTTGGTTGAATTCAAC
>Ga0116229_10014938_pt1 | contig 10694 bp, 10 predicted proteins | sample S1TSphgellanicum_3_FD_87313 | JGI IMG/M metagenome (GOLD analysis project Ga0116229, IMG submission 87313) | Host-associated microbial communities from peat moss isolated from Minnesota, USA - S1T2_Fc - Sphagnum magellanicum MG | ecosystem: Host-associated > Plants > Peat moss > Unclassified...
CGCGGATTGCATTGTGCAGGTCGCTGACGCTGGCGATCGACTCATGTGTCATCTGGGAGACCGCCTCGAAAAGATGAGGGTCCAAATGCTCCCAATGCCAAGCATATTCGCCCATGGATACGCCGGCGTCAGTCAATGCGGCGGCGGTGACATCGAAGTTAGCATGCGTCTTAGTATCGAGAGCGCTAACGTCACTAGGCGGTGCATGTAATCCGCTCTGAGAAACCTCCCGGCTCCCAACATCGGAAATTAGCCGAGGCGCATCGCCCAGGAGTGAATCTTGAAGTTTGAGAAACTTTCCCGCCTCGATCGTTGGGTAACTCGCTTGTTCCAGAGTCCGAAGGACTCCTCTTCGACGAAGCCAGCCAACCGATGCAAAAATAACGCCAAGAACTCCCAGGAGGAACTGGGCTTCCATAAGGTTACCGAGACCTGGCATGCCATGGAGCTAAGCCAGAAATGACGGCTTTCGGAATCCAAAAATGCGAACGGTAATGTTTTCGCCGTGGGCTTTTTAGCCTTGGAGTTTCAAAAAGCCTGCAACTTCTCCACAGCGCTGCCCTAAGGATGGTCCTTGGAAACGCAAAATCGTCCGCACCTGAGGGACCGCGATCACATTCGGTTGCCTAAGCGGAAAGTCTGGAGTAAGTGGGGGAATGCACATTTATACGCCCGTACAACGCAGGTCGCAACGCTTCCCTTTGTTTCTTGCGACGGTCGAGGCGGGGTTCCCCTCGCCCGCTGACGATTACCTTGAGGGTGAACTCGACCTGAATGAATTGCTCATCCAGAACGGCCCGGCCACGTTTTTTGTGCGGGCTCGCGGCGAAAGCATGAACGGCGACCAGCCGACCATTCAGGACGGCGATCTCCTGGTGGTCGACAAATCCAGAACGCCGAAAACGGGCGACGTAGTGATCGCCTTCCTTGACGGTGCGTTCACCGTGAAGCGGCTACGGTGCACTGAGCTCGGAGTCTGGCTGTTGCCCGAGAACAAGACCTTTCCCGAAATCCGCATTGAGGACGGGCAGGAGTTTGTCATCTGGGGCGTTGTTACAGCCCGCATCTCTCAATTCCGATAGGAGCAGGCGTCATGGTCGCGCTGGTTGATGCCAATTCGTTTTACTGCTCGTGCGAGAGGGTCTTCAACCCATCCCTGCGCGACGAACCCGTCGTGGTGCTCTCCAATAACGACGGCTGCATCATCGCGCTGACGCCGGAAGCCAAGGCACTCGGCCTCAAGATGGGGGAACCCTACTTCCAGCAGCGGGAAGCACTGGAGAAAAACCACGTCCACGTCTTCTCGTCCAATTACGCTCTCTACGGCGACATGTCGCGGCGAGTCATGCAGGTTGTCGCCAGGTTCGCGCCCGCGTTTGAAATCTACTCGATAGACGAGTGCTTCCTCCAAGTGGACGGCATCGGAGACCTCCAGGGATTCGGGCGGAAGGTGCGCAGCACCGTGCTGAAGGAGACAGGAATTCCGTGCGGTGTGGGCATCGGCCGCACCAAAACGCTCGCCAAGGTCGCCAATAGGTTAGCGAAGAAGACGGGTGGCGTTATGGTTCTCACCGAGCCCGGGCCAGTCCTTGCCACATTGCCCTTGGACGGGATATGGGGCATCGCAGGCCGGTTGAGCAGGCGTTTGGAGGCGCTGGGTCTCAAGACGGCGCTGGACCTCGCCCGCGCGGACCGCCGAGCTATCCGCAGCAAGTTCGGCGTGGTGATGGAGCGCATCGTCCTGGAACTGAACGGCATTTCCTGTCTCGCCTTGGAGGAGGTCAGCCCTGACAAAAAGAACATCTGTTGCTCACGCAGTTTTGGCCATCCCATCGACTCACTCGATGAGCTGGCTGAGGCGGTCGCGTTCTTTGCCACGCGGGGCGGTGAGAAGTTACGCCGCCAGAAACTGGCAGCGTCGTCGGTGCATGTCTTTCTCCTGACCAACATGCATCGCCCAGATCGTCCGCAATACTCGCCGAGTGCGTGCCGTGAGTTGATGACGCCAACATCCTTCACGCCCGAACTGGTGGCGGAGACGAATCGGTTGCTCCACAAGATTTATCGCCGTGGCTACCTGTTCGTGAAGGCCGGGATTCTTCTGACCGGGTTGGTCTCGGAAGACCGCAACGTGCAGCTCCATCTCTTTCGCACCGTGCCGCGAGAGAAACAGCAATCCATCATGAAGGCCGTAGACCGCCTGAATGATCAGTATGGCCGGAACGTGGTCCGCGCAGGAACCATGGGCATAGGCACGCGATGGGGCATGGTGCGTAGCAAGAAAAGTCCTGGCTACACAACGTCGTTCCGCGAAATTCCCTGGGCTTCAATTTGAGGCATTAAGGCAATAAGCCGTTTAATGGAGTCTCGCCGCCGTAGCGACGGTGAGTGGGCATCGAGAATGTCTCCGCGACTAGGAAACAGTTGACCGAGAGGATTGGTCAGCTTTCATAATCTGCTTTGCCGGCTGCCCTCCCAAAACAGTAGACCTTCGTGGATTACTATCTCGCATCTGAAGATGGACAGCAGACAGGTCCATTTTCTCTTGAACAGATGCGAAGTTTCTGGGCGACCGGGCGGATTGTTCAGTCCTCCAGATTCTGGCATTCCGGCATGACTGAATGGCGATCCATCGCTGACATCGAAGGCGCGTTACGACCTTCTCCAAACGCGGGACTCCCGACACCGAAGTCACCAGGGGCTCTATCCGATTATGCTGCCCCAGCCCAGCGCACACCGCTTCCGCCACTACCACAGGCACAGACTCCGATTCCTCAGCCACCTCTGAAAAGAGACAGAAAAGGAATCGGCTGTGGCATGGGCTGCTTGCTCCTTATGCTCCTATTGGGGGGCTTTGTGGGCTTCTTAGCCCTGTTGCCAACCCCAAAAGAGGAACCGAGCAAACCTGGGGTCGAGAGCTCTTGGGATAAGGGCTTCGATTCCGGATACGAGTTAGGATACGCAGCCGCGCTAACAGACTATGACCAAGGCAAGTTAAAGGAATCGTCTGAGTTGCTGGATGCTAACGCCAGAGGGCTATCTCAAGGGGATACTGATTCTCAACACAGAGATGGTTTTATAAGCGGCCTGAAAGCCGGATATGAGGAAGGCTGGAAACATGGTGGACATTGACACTTTCTCCCAGCCTACCGCCCTTCAAACTACTTTCCTCTATGCACTATTACCTCATTAAATCAGACGGCAGTCAAGCTGGTCCCTATAGTATGGATCAGTTAAAAACTTTTTGGGGTAACGGTACAATTAATTTGGAAACCCTCTACTGGACACAAGGCATGCCAGAATGGCAGCCCATCCGCACCATAGAAAACTTGCTTCGACCTCTCCCAACGACGCGCTTTGACGTTCCAGCAGAACCCCCCGAATTAGCCACGACTCCGTTCGCTCCATCAAGGCAGAAGGGGTCGCATGGGAAGTGGATTGTTTTCGGGATCGTTTTGTTGGCCATCGGCCTGGGTTTCGCGTTCTTGCATGGGATTATCGGCCCCCAAGCGAAATCCCCTTCACCGGCAGTCATCGCAACGCCTACTCCCGCTTCGGTTCAATCAGAGGACAAGACAGCGTTGGCTAATTTTCTCAACACAAATCCTGATTCTTTACCTTTTGAAGTACAAGTAACCGGAGAACACGTAAATGCGCTTGATGAGACTGGGAAACAGATCTCCTTGAAGCAAGGAGAGACAATCCGAATACTTTCCTATTCCTCAGATATTCTAAGAGCTTTATCAAGCGATAATAAAGTAATTACGGTGCCAATGGGTTGCACGAACATCATGGAGGTTGCCCAAAATCTCTCTCAACAGACCGAGTCCGACACCCTGGTCGACCACTGGAGTGGCACGCTAAGTTCCCATTGCGAGTCAAAGAACGAATACTTTGGTGCGGGGCACTTCTTTGTAAAAATGACTGACACCCTGACAATTAATCTTATGCCGGACAAAACCTTTACATTAGAAATGGATGGTACAACCCAGTCTAACACCATAGATATAAGAACTATAAATAACGACGTAACCAAATCTCGCGGCAAGGGCGAATGGTCTTTGACTAACTCAACTACTCTTAACTGCGTGGCAAGCAGTTTTGAGACTTTTAAGAATGGGCAATGGGTAACCGACCCGTATTTAAAGGGAAGTGACTCAGAAAACTATCAACTAGTCGTTGCTGGAGCAACAGTCCAACAAATCAAGTCATCTATCCCTGTCTTTAATCCTCAAGTTTACTTGGACGATAAGGATCTGTCGGCATCAACGATTACCGGGTCCCTAATCCTAACACGTCAAGATAACTCAGCAATTACCCTCAGCAATCAGTCCTTACGACATGACATTTCCCGCTTTTACGAATTGTTGCGACAGTTGGCTGCAGCAACACGTGTAACCCCCTCCCCGAAGAATTATTACAATCCCACCAAGGAGCAAATTGAAGATACCTTCAAAACTCTTGACTGGGGCGCTTACAGACAAGAAGCAGACTCTACGTTAACTCGCATTAAAGCTATTTTGGATGGCGGGAGCGAGAAAGTTCCAACCGCTCTGGAACAAAGAGGGGAATTCTTTTTATCTTATGAAGAGCAAATGCTTCTTCAAAAGATTCAAAAGAATGCCGATGAAGGTCAGCCTAAATTCCAAAACCTTCTAGGTATAATTTACACCCTCGGGATTGGTACACCTAAGGACATGGCCAAAGCTTTGATGTACTTCCAACAAGCAGCAGAACAGAACGACTCGCACGCTGAAGTTAACCTTGGAACTTTATACGAAAATGGAACAGGCGTGGACAGGGATTACAGCCAAGCGCTTAATTGGTTCATAAAAGCCGCCGATAATGGTGAGCCTACTGCTGAAAATCGTCTTGGCTTTATGTACCAAAATGGTTGGGGGATTCAAAAAGACTATTCTCAAGCATTAAATTGGTTTCAGAAAGCTGCCGCCCAAGGTTATCCCCACGCTCAGGCTAATCTTGGTTATATGTATCAAAATTCTTTAGGAGTTCCCCAAAACTACACTCAAGCATTGAATTGGTATCAAAAGGCTGCAGATCAGGGTAATTTACTTGCTGAGACAAATTTAGGGTGCCTTTACTTTGATGGTCATGGTACCCCACAGGACTATAGTAAAGCGTTCTATTGGTTCCAGAAGGCCGCAGATCAAGGCGATCCTGACGCAGAGAGTAATTTAGGTGTTATGTACAAGTACGGAAAGGGAGTGGCCGCAGATTCCGACCTCGCCTTGAAATGGTTCCGAAAGGCTGCCGATCACGGCAATAAAATCGCCAAGATGACGATTGAACAAATGAACAATACCAGTGAGACGGCTTCCCAGTGAAAGCTGACTCAACATCAGCCTGAGATGGCGGGTTGACGGCCGGGGTGTCTAAAAATCCTGGTATAAGTCAAGGAAGTCGCCCGGCCAGTAGTGTCCGGATAAAGGCAGACGATTTTTACAAGCGTTTACTTCCGCTCCCTGTCATCATTCCGAGCTATTCTATCCGGCGGCAGAGACTGAGAAGGGTCGTTCGCTTTGACTTCTGCCATGTGGGAGACCGGAAGTTCTTCTTCGAGCCGCGACAACTTCGCCCTATTCTCTCCTCCCCCTTTAAGGGCAGCCAGATTTTCCGACGAGAGTGGTTGAGCCGCAAGAGCACTTATTTGCGTCGAGCTTACCGGATGCGAATAGCTCTCTTCGATTGCTCGCTTCACTGGCGCAATGATGTCTCGCTGGACACTTATTTCGCGTCCGTAAAGATCGAGGAATACCTGCGGAGTGTTCTCAGAGATCTTGCTTGGGTCATGTTGGCTAGGCATGTCCCCGTGCGAAGGGGCCGTTTTGTTGAAGACGCGATGAGCTTGGCGTAGCGCGGTAAGCAAATCGTCAAATGTGGGAAATCCTGTTTGCCGAAATACTTCCCTGAAGTCCTCTCGATCCTTCGCGTCGTAGCGATGTAGCTTGGCCACCAGGATGTCGATAGGGTGTGGGATCACGAGTTGACAGTTCCCAACCTGCTTTTTAAGGGCACGAGAAGGATACAGCGTTCCGGGATCAAAAGCCTCCATGCTGCAGATGTGGAGGTAGAGACCGCCCTGCCCCTTCGCCATTTTGTGCGCAACGGCAAGCGCGGCGAGCTCGGAGCGGTTTAACGGATTCGGAAATTCACGGGACGGCTCAAAGGGGTCCAAGTCAGGTGCGACGTCCGCATCTGCACTCAGAACGGCTGGAGCGACCGTAATCTGCAAGGCAGCAGAACCGAATACCAAGATTCTTGTTTGGCGCTGTAGCGGAATAACCTCACCGAGTCTGGTGAGCAATACTCCAGCAGGAAGAGTCAAATCAGGATCGATTGGCCATTTTATCGGCATGTCGCCACAAGGGAGTTGAGTGCCTGGTCCAAAAGCCTCTCGACAATCTGTGGGTCGTTTTGGAGCTTGCGAGCTAGGCGAATGTCGCGGTCACTAAACCTTCCCTTCTGAAAACGCAAAATAAGCCGGGCTGCCAACCGGTTTTTACGCCAGACGGAACACGACTTAATTGGTGCGATAAGGGAAGGAGCAAGCATGGCTCTAGTGGGCAAAGATAATGGAAATCTGTACTTTAACAAGTTTGCCATCGGACGGTGGTTCGATCTTTCCCGGACACTACCGCCTGGCCTTTGTTTACAAACACTCTATCGGATTTTTGCTTCCGTAAATTTGTAAACGAAAAGCAAAACGTAACCCGTTGAAGATCAACGGACATAAGGAGTGAAAGCGTCTTCACCCCCCCCTCGGCGATGAGCCTCCCGCGCAGTCCCATCAAACCGCAGCGGTGGAACTTGTACCTAGAATAAGCAGAAGGAGGTGACAAACGATGGACAACGACTTCAACGATTCTCTAGGCGGCCTGCATTCGCAGGGCTTTTCAGAAGCGCGTCGGCTGATCGGCAATGAGGAGCCTGAAAAGGCCCGCTCGTTGTGCTACGCCTTCGCAATGATGGCTCCGCTTACGACTGCCGGAGGATTCGACTGGGTGGCTGCCATAACGCCATTTGGCGTTCACTACCAGCGGCACCCATTGCAATCGGGTGACAAGGATTTCCTTGGCGCACTCGAAAGCCTCCGCCTGCGATTTCGCAGCGGAAATTAACAAACCAGGACACCCGCGCCTTATTGGGCGCGGGTGCTCCGACGGGCCTCGAAGGCAGCCCACGGGTACCCGCCGCCACGCCCGATGCATGGCAGCGGGATCAGCGATCAGAGGATCGTCGCATCGTTCTTGTTTTCCAGAAACGCACGGTGACCATTGAAGCGGGTCTCAAAGATGACCACTCCGTCAATCACCGTCGCCTCCTGGATGCGCGGCATCCAATACTTCCGCTTGCCCTTGTAAACCGCCTTCCAGTCCCAGAGTTCGCCGCGGCCCCCTGACATAAGCCAAGGGAGGAGGTTCGCATTTGCGAGCATCGCCTTACGATGATCGTACATCTGCGGCTCCGTGGTGGTTTGAATCCCGATAATACCTTCGCCTTCTTTGAATCCAAGGATGTCAAAAAGGTGAAGGTAATCGCGGCGCTTCTTGATGCGATCGATCCACTTCTCGACGACTTCGGCGGTGTACAAATCGCCGCGGAGGCGATTAATGGTGCGGGTGTTAGTTGATGTTGTTGGCATTGTTCCCTTCTTTCTTTTTGTTGGCTGGTTTTTTTACTGATGATTTGCTGGCGCCCGGCTTGTTTAAGCCACGAACTTCCTTGAGGAGTTCCGGCGGAAAGGACTTGGTTCCGGGGGGCCGGCTCGGGGGCATGATCTTGAAATAGGCTTGGGCAGCGGCCTGCTTGACGTAGGCGATGTAATGCTCAAAACCGACGTCACTGTCGCGGTGATGACCAGAGAGGCGTTTCAACACGTCAATCGTGACAAGCCCTGAGTGGTAAAGGTGACTCATCCAAGTACGGCGTTGGATCGACCCAAACCAGACAGGGATTTCGACTCCGTGAATTCGACTGGCGAGAAGCCGGATGCACTTGAGCTGCTCCTCGTAATTTTCGATAGGCCGCACCAAACCGGCGGCCTTCTCCCAAGGCTTAAACCAAGCCTTCTGCTCGGGATTTACGAAGGGCACGTCGCGCTTCAAGACAGATCGCGTGGCCTTTGTAACTTCGTCATCGACGTGGAGTTCGCCCTCGTCAAAGGCGAACTTTTCCCAGGTCAGTTCACCGATTTCGCAGGGCGAGAGGCCCGACAGGTAACCGAACGCCAAATGCGGGACCAGCTCAGGACAATAATCCCAAGCCGTTAGCAAGAGCGCCTCGGCTTGCGTCACGCCATGGATCACGATCTCCTGCTTTTCGTTGGCAGGCGCCTTAACGGCGTGCATCGGGTTTTTGCGCAGCATTTCCCAATCGACTGCGCGGTTGCAGATCGTGGTCAGGTTGCGATGAAGCGTCCGGGCCGTAGAGCGCTTCATTTCCGTGAGGATTCCGAGGAAAAAGTCGTTCAGGTCTTTCGGTCGGATCGTCCGGATGTTACAGTCTTCCGGGAAACGGCCCTTCGGATCCTTATACAACGCGCGGGCGGCCCATTTGATCGTCCCGATATAGCCCTTTTTGTCGGCGGCGCCGGGAACCTTGCCTAACTGGACCTGTTCTTCAATTACGGCTTCGACCACTTGTCGAAGCGTGACCACTTGCGACTCCCAGATGTAGTTTTCGACAGCTTCCGAGAGCAAGCGGCCCAAAGGAAAGGAGTCGCGGATGGATTGCGATTGTTCTTTTAGTTTTTTCATTTCGTTATGGATGATGTGGATTTCGGTTGTAGAGATGCTGAGATCGCGGGTTTGCGAATTGCGCTTACTCATTTCAAAGTCGTAGTAGTCCGCAGCCTCGTTGAAATTGGGGAAGGTAAGGCGCACACGCCCGCGCCCCGCCTTGGGGTCTTCCGACATGCGAAGGCGAAAGCCGGTGCGGACCTTTCCCTTCGCCGTGATCCACTTCTTTTCCTTGATGAAAAGGCTGGCGGGTCTGATTTTGTTACCCACGGCGTCTCCATTCAGGACTGAATTCCAGTGAGCCAAAAATGGCTGGAATTCCGGATCCGCTTGTGGGTTTTGAGAGGTAGAGGTCGTAAAGGGCATCATGCTCCAAAGATAGGGGGGTACCCTCTGTACCTCTGGAGAGGCCTGTCCTATTCGAGCCGATTAGTACCTGTTCTGTCCTTTGGTGATGGCAAATTTGGCCCGAGCTATTGAGCGAATTCTCGTGTGTGCAGCCGGGGTGGCTGGCCGGTGACGCAGGAAGCGCCGGATTCAGTTGGCAACGATTGGTTCGCATGTCGGTGCCTACTAGATAGAGGACCATTTTCTGCGCGGTCCCTGCGTCGCGGATCAGACAGTTCCGGCGGGTTTGAGCGAGTTCTTACATGTCAGCGAGGCCTTTCAAAGGCCTTGAAATAACGGGAAACGTGCCCCTGAGGCTTCATGATGCGACATAGTTTGCGACTATTCGCTAGCACCTTTTCCAGACCCGCACGTAAAAACCGCTAAGTATAAGCTGTTGCCATACCGATAGTAAGAACGCAGAGAAATTAGTTGCGACACTTTGCGACACTTATGAAAACTTCGATTCGAGAAGCAGGATTTGAAACCGGCGTGCACCGCGCCACGCTTCATCGCTGGCTAAAAGCCGGACGCTTAAAGAAAGACAAGAAGGGCTTCGTCGATATTGGCTCGATAGTCAGACTGAAGGATGAAAGCAAAACGGGGCGCCGTGCCGGTTATGCCTACCCTGATCATGTGCGGAGGGATGTTAAGGAGTCCGGAACCACCCTTACGCGGGCGTTGATCCTCATCGCACATGTGGTGGACTCGCTACCGTCGGAAAAGCGGCGATGGGTCTGCGAGAAGATCCTTCCACAGTTTGCCAACGAGGGAGCTCTAGCGGGAATACTCCAGGAGAACGAAACGCCTGCCGAGCATCCGACCTTTCAAGCCCTCCAAAAGGAGAAGAAGAAAAAAGCCGAACCTAAGACGACGGTGCCGGAGGGCTGTTTCCCGGACATTTGGGCCGTCTCCAAATCGCGCAATCCGAATCCCAAGCGACTAAAATCTAAGGCAATGCAAAAGGCGTTAGCGGAACGCAAAAGTGAGACCGGCCCATCGCAAGGGCGCAAAACGCGCGGGTGACCTAAAACTGAATGTCCAGAGGGAGTTGATTCTTCTCCATCCAAGCGAATTCAAGCTGAACTGGCGCCAGCTTTAAGGATAGTCGGCGAAAACGCCTTTTCAGCGGCCGAGTAGCCGTGCCGGTTGGCTTGGCCAGGTAGGTATCGCAAATCACTGGGTTGAAGCGAACCGTCTTGTACCGGATCCGAATATGAGGAAGGCCTCTGCGCATCCATTTGTTAATGCAACTGACGCTTACTTGATAGCGCGAACCCAGTTGACGTTTGGTGAGTAGGGCAGGGCAAGAATTCTGGGTGGACTGATTCAATCGGTTCATCACCCGATCATTCTGACGAAATTTCAGAATGGGACCATGGGCTAAGGCGCCTATGCCGTGTCCTCGGTCAACTCGCGCTCGCCGACGATCAACTTCTTCGCCGGCGGGAGGCTCACAACTGGCAGCTTACCCGGCTGCGGGTTAAACGGCTTGGGCGTCGCCTTATGCTCGGGCCGCTGGACCGCCGCAGCGATTAGGAGAACGCG
>Ga0116229_10014939_pt1 | contig 10693 bp, 1 predicted proteins | sample S1TSphgellanicum_3_FD_87313 | JGI IMG/M metagenome (GOLD analysis project Ga0116229, IMG submission 87313) | Host-associated microbial communities from peat moss isolated from Minnesota, USA - S1T2_Fc - Sphagnum magellanicum MG | ecosystem: Host-associated > Plants > Peat moss > Unclassified...
AAGCTTTGGCCAAGATGGCCCTAGAAACTGAATGGGAAGCCTACTTTGAATCCAATTCCTATGGATTTAGACTTGGACGGAGCTGCCAAGATGCCGCCATTAAAGCCATATTCTTAGCTATTCCATTGTCTAGCCCAAGAGTATCATTCCATTCATTGCAGATGAACAAGAAGCACCATCCCCTTCTTATAGTTCTTCAGGAAGGCTGTGACTCTATCTAAATATATTTCAATGCATACGTCTAGTACCTTAACAACTTAGACACTAGTTATATGTAAGAGTTATCCATAACGTCAGGCAATTAGGGTGGGGAAGGGGAGAGAACGGCCAGTTCGGCATAATAGGCCATCAAACGTGTAACTGGGAATGAAAATTTTACAAAAGGAAATAACTGGGACCCAAACTAGTTTTTTCAGCAATTTTGGTGGTAAACTGAGTTTCGTCCTGTGTTTCTTTTCCCTGAGCTATTGCTACATAAATTTTCACTGCTCGTACCTGTACAACTACAATAATTACTCTTGAACCTTATGCATTAAAGGCTGAGTTTCAGCATTTCATACCCAGATTTAATAATAAAATTTCCTTACTTTTAAGGATACCACTGAAAGAGGGGATAGGGGGCGAAAGCAGAGGAGATAGGGGTTGAAATAGAGGATGACTTTACGAAAAACTCCATTATTTGTAAAAATGCTTAAATTCTCCCACAAAAATACCTTTCTCAAAGATTTTTTTTAAAAATAAAAGTATATAATATTTGAAATATTAAGGAATATTCTAATTCTCAACATGGAATCTTCATAATTAATTAATTAATTATGTGAGAGGCATGTGTTGAAGCTGCCCTTGTACTTCCATATTGAAAGGGATTTTGTTTCAAGTGCCTTGTCAAACCATAGTGTACCACAAGTTCTTTTTTTTTTCTTTGTATTTGAAAGTCCGTCCCTGCAGGGTTGATGGTTCCTCAATTAAAGAGACCATCTGCCTTTCACATGCAAACCTTCCACCATTTGTATAAACAACCTTTTGCACGAGATGTTGGGGAAGGCCCGCTTGAACATGTCGCCCTAATTTTTGGGGACTATAACCCTCAAATAAAGGGGGTGGCCCTTGGGAAAGGGTCTTGCCTTATACATTTTTTTTAAAAAAGAAAAGAAAAGAAAAAGACCCATCATCAAGGAGGTTGTACCCTTCAAAGAGCACAATTGCTCCTTCATCACTAAGATTTTTTTTTCTCTTGCAAATGGTTTTTTTTTTTTTCTTGAAATAAATTTTGGATGGTCTTTTGTCACATTTTCTTTTTCAAATAACTTCAATAAGCAAAACTGACAATAGTTGTTGAATGACAAAATTAATTAGCAAAAAGGTCAAAAAAGTCATGAAAATGATGCCATGTTGCATTAGTGAGAAAGAGTCACATGGTTGTGAGATGCACCAAAGGAAAAATGAGCAAAATTTTGAATGGGTTTCATGTATTTGTGGAAGAACCAAAATAAGATTTCCTAGTTATACCAATATTTGGTTGATGGTGAATTTTCCTTTTCCATACAAATGCATGATTAACAAGTAAAAAGGATTACCTAGAGTGAAGAAGGTTTGATCAACCCATCCTGGGTCTAAAATAAGACGATTTACCATCAACTTTCAAAAACTCAAATATAATTCAAAATAAGTTCAAGAAATGAATTCCAAAAGATTATTTACTTTCCTTTACAACTTTTTTTTCTTCGAATTTTTAAAAAAAATCAACATTTCTATAATTTAGTTTTTTTGGGTAAGTTGTCAAGGTTCTATAGCAAACAATATTTTAGCTTTTTTATATATTTAGGAGGAGCACTTGGGTGTAGCTATTTTTTTTCCAATGGATTTTTTTTTCCCATGTAGAAACATGCGTAGTTTTTTTTAGTATTGTTTCAGGTAGCCTTACAAAGTGTTATGGACAACTGGGCATTTTGAAAAAACATAATGGCATGGTATCATGGGAATTTTATTTATTTTTTAATTCATGGAGGTTTTTACACTATGCAAGGATACCATATATAAATGACCTATTCATATTAGCAAACTTTTTTTTTTTCAAATGCAAATGTGGCAAAAACTTTTTAAATCAACAAGTGAAGATCAATTTTGCATATTTGATTATTGCACCATTACTAAAACAATTCCATGCAAATAAATGCACTCCATAACAATACACATCTACCAAAAGACTCTAGATATGTTTCCTTGTAATAATTTCACCAAGACTCAAAGTGTTGTCAAAAGGTTATTTAGATAGAGTGATTGGATTTATTCAAATTTGATCATTTTTATATAGTTAGTTATTTGTAACTTGAATGTTTCATTCCATTTGAAACTTTCCCATTTACATACACATTTAGCTTTTAAAGATTTGAAAATCTTCATGAGGTGGTTTAAGTGCATACATATTCATGCACTATATGTTATCCAAGATTGTTCACACTATCATGTTCTTAAAACCATGCCTATAATGCAATATTAGAATATTGGGACCTTGTTTGGCATATGTTTATGTTGTGGAGATGATTATGCCAAAATTCAAAATCAAAAGTGCCCCAAAGTGGCAATTCCTTTTAGACAAGATGAAATAAAATTTTAATTGATTGTTGGGAAATATTAAAAGGTCAATTGATAAAAACGGTCAAACATTATTGGATGATTCCTTTTTCACATACATAAGCCTTTTCACATATCTTGCTTAAATGAACATGGAATCATATATACGTAGCACATGGGCTTTAAATTTTAAATTATCCATATCACAAGGCCAATGCAAATATTAAAATCAAAATATCTTTCATGATTATATGATATGTCACAATCCAAAACAAGCTTATTAAATGTATTCATCCCTTTATATCTCCATTCATATTGACCACACATACGTACGTAGCCATAATTACCATTTGTTCCACCATTTCATTTCAAATTTTGATTCAAAGGGATTGAAATTAAATGAATAAAATAGCATAATTCAACCCCTTCATGATGCATTCATTCACATCCCATCTCGTCACCAAGTGTCTCCATTCCCATTAGTGGTTCCTTGGTCACAAGTTTAATAAACATAAGATTTCTACTACAAAAATAGACAAAATACAAAATTTCAAGATGCTTGGATTATTTTGTATATAAAGGTGTATTTCATAGTTGTTTGGAAGGTCATCAAAACCAGAACATAAAAACTAAAAAATATATATATCTTGTACATAAATTCATTTTCATATATATATAATTACAAGGTTGATCCATATGCAAAACACCACCATTTGGACAAAATCCTTCATTTTAATCATCTTATTTTAAACCATGTCTTCCAAAATTGGACTACATGTGAAAAAGGTAAATCACTTCAAATCATAATAAAGAATGATGAAAATGTAAACAATCATAGCCAAAGAGGTACACAACTACTTATACCTTATAATAACACAATATTATGCACATTGCACATGCAACTATGTTGGTTTAAATCATGGAATAAAATAGACACTAAAAACTCACCTAAATATGAAACTTCAAATTTTCTTTTACTACTAAAAGTTTTATACTTGAAGGAGAACATCTTCAAAGAACACCACATTGGAACCTTCAATCCTTGTGGTAGTTTTGGATTGAACATTGACACCCATTCCTATTAACCTATTGTGCCCCATGGAATCTTATGTGGGGTTAATGTCAGCAACTTCCTTGTGCCTTCCATTGTTGTGGTGTTCAAGTATAGAAAACCCCTCTTCACATCCATGTGAAAATTGATCACCCTAGCCTTCACCATCACAGTCAAAAGCACAACCCAATCAACTATACAATGTGGAGGGATCTTTGTATTGACAAAGCTAAATTACCGTATGTTGTGTGTGGAAGTTGATCTCCTATTGCAACACCTCCACCATTAGATTTTCTTGTGGCATTTGTTTCATATTTTGAATCAATAACTCCTTGTGGTTTTGATATAATCTTAACAGAAGAACTTCACCAAGTGAAGCCTTCCTTTGTGAGTTAGTTCAACACTTAAAACCTCCAACATTTCATCTGCTTCTACCATTTTTTAATCTTTAACATTGGATACCTCTCGATACACACTAGTTATTCTAGCTTGCCCAATTGCTAGAAGAGCCAATGCTTGCAAAATCCTTTTGAACGTTGTTGTGATTAGAAATGTTATACCCCTTAATGAAACCCCAAACACAATAGATCTATTTTAAAACAAAAAAATTGTTGCTCACAACCAAACCTTAATCATCGTTGCCTACAAAATAGGATCACACATGTGCTAGAAATGCTTGATCAAAAGTTCATTTTGAACTACAAACACTGAAAAGAGGAAATGTGTTACTAATTAAGGAGTAAAGTAAGTTTAAATGCTCATGATCTCATTCCAAGAACTTGGGTTGCAAGCCCTACCATAGCTCTCCAAATACTTCCCCTCACTCTCATCCCCTTACATTCTAAACTTTGACCAATCATTCTATATCCAATGTGTTTATTTGTAATGGACTTTTCAATTTGTTTCACAAAAAAAAAAATAAATAAATAAAGAAGAAAACTTATGTAAGAGACTAAAAAAGACTAGGCCAAAATCATGAATATGTTTCAAAAGGCATCAATTTAACAATGTCATATCACAATTCCTTATTAACAAATCATGATTTGACCCAATAACTTATAGAAAATCACCATTAAGCCATACAATATGTTATTTTCCCTTGTGCATTTAGAAAGGTTAAATTGCGTATAGGAAGACATGGGAATTTGCTTCACCTACTTGGTAGTTTTGCATTAAAATTCAATCCAATAACCATGCAATGTGTTTTGAGGCCACCTTGCAAGTGGTTGTGTTTTCAATTCAACATTATGCCACATTATATGTTGATTGTTAAACCCCAACCAACTATATTATCAAGGTCATTCTAGTCAATGAGCAACTACAATAATCGTATAAACATGTGGGAATCAAACTTTAAAATAAAGTTGGACAATTTTGTTGATTTCATTGTGTTAAATCCAAGGTGACCAATTTCAAAAGGTGTTAGTAGACCCATGGGTGATTTTTGTGTTTAATAACATTTCAATTATTTTAGGTTACCAAATTCCAATTATCCAAAATCATATGGGTAACAACATGTTGATATAAATCCAATCAAAAACGGGTGAAAGCATGGTAAAGTAGACAATTTTTATCTTTGTCATAAAAAAAACAATTAGCCATAAACAAGTTTTAATGTATTGAAAGTATAAATGTTTTTTTATTTAATGATCAACACGAGGATAATCTTTAATTTTATCACAATGATGTTGATTAATCACATATCTAATATGCATTCAAATATATATTTCTAAAGTAACTATATTTTTGTCTATTCTTTTTAATTGTCCAAACTTGTACAAGTAGGTGAAAGTAGATGAATTTTTGAGTATATTCCATTTTCAACATGATGTAACTCTAAATTGTACTTGTAAGTTCTCAATGTTTCAATATTATAGTAAAACACATCAAAATTTTAATGAAAAAGTAAGTTTTTAATTGAATTTGACCAATCATTTTCAAACATACTTATTATTTACTTTTATTGTGTGAAAGTTTTTCAAATTTTGTAATCACCTCATTATAAACTTAAAGATTATTACGTTACTTTCAATTATTTTCAATCTACTTTCTTTTTACTTGTGTTGAAAACTAGACCACTTTTTGACTACCTTGGAGATACTAATTTTTTTGTATACTTTACCATGATTTCACCCAAACACAATGGAAGTATGAATGGATAAACCTTGCACACAACCAAAAGGAACAATTGAATGTCTTGTGACATTACAAGTCATTTTGTCAACTAATTCATGATTATTATTTAAAGGGAGTGAAAGATAAAATATTTCATTGGGTAGGTTACATTGTTGATGGTTATTTAAAAAATCAATTTCCCCACATACAAGGATAAAAAGCTTTTGAAGGAAGGTTAAATATTGAGTCTTTCATTTAAATGTTAGTTTTCTAGATATAACCCCCCCTTTAAAGTAGTTAATCTTAAATTACTTATGCAAGAAGCTTAAAGCTTTGGTCAAATGTCATATATTTATTTACTTGGGCTTTGCACTAAAACACAACGAATGATGATCAACTAATCAACTAATGAAAAACATGAATTGATTTTGTGAAAATTAAATTTCATTTGAATGAAAATATTGAATGACATTGCATGTAAATTAAATTGAATTTACATTGAATTGGATTAAGATTTAAATGGATTGAATTCAAATTCCAAAATTCAATTCCAATTCAACTAAATTCAGTTTAACAATTGGATAAAAATTAAATATGTCATGCACTACTCTATTTAGGTGCATATATGTTTATAACTACACATCAACATAAACTTTTGTTAAAGAACACACACACACATAATCAAATGTTATTCACCTTCGTGTTGACGGAATCAAAGGATGGAAAAAGTTAAATAACTTGGAACTTACACACACATTCCCATCATCAAACAAACTTTGTCAAATAGGCACAACAAACACATTATTCTTCACAAAACTTTGGAGTTTAAAAAATAAAAAATGAGGCTCCAAAGCATGAAAACCAAATAAATTATCCTAAATCGTTCAAAACGTCAAACCTTTTCACATGAGGATTATGTTCCTTGCTTAAAAAGATTTCATTCAATTACATTGACACTAATTTAACAATTATTGTGCACTACCATATCTAGGCACCTTGTTGTTTACAACAATACATCATTATAAACTCCTATTAAACAAACACATAATTGGCCGCTTTATATGGGGATAAAGTTTTATTCAACTTAATAGTAGAACCTATGTAAGTTTGGAATATGTGTACGATGGAGTTACTAAGAATGGACACCTTCATTCAAAGTGATGATTTCAATAGGCTAGGTGCAATTGTGATCCTCATCATTATTTTCCTAATTGTAATCCTCCTAATCCTTGGCCAAGTATAATCACATTCAAAGTCCCTTTTACAAAATGCTTATGTTAAAAATCTAACTACATGTAGTAAGTCCCACCTTTTTTTGCATGCATTAAAGGCATAATTAAATTTCCTTCAAAAACCACTTCCAAAGGTGGTGTTAAATACCCCATGTGCCCACCCTTGGAACATTGATCACATACCAACACGACAACATCAACACATGTCTAAACCCACATAATATACTTATTAAATCTATAGGCACCACTACAAGGTTTAGGTCTATTTTCCCATCAATGTTGGGAAGATGACATGTTGCACAATTATACACATGATACTTCCATACCATGCCATCTCATCCCTCTAGAATCAAGACTCTTAAAGGCAACACCTCTTTAACTTTCAAGATGACATGTCTTGTCGTAACATGCAACATTATTTGTAGGTGTTATTTGTTGCATGCATGTACACACAGTCTCTCGGGGTATATTTTCTAGATATGTGGTCAATACCTACCCCCATGTTTACTAGCATATTGCAATGTATCTATGTGTTGAACAATAAAAAAAAGATTCAAAGGTCATTAGCATGACTTTTTCAAAGATATGTGCCCTACGATCGCATGCATGCATCCACACATTTGGACCATCCAAAAGCCAAGACTATCACCATTGCTCTATACATGGATGTTGGTAGGTTTGGATTTTGAGAAGATAAAAAGAAATATATTGAAAAAGAAGTAAAGGATGCTTGCTTATTGAATTTATAGCCCATAGCCAACCACAATTATAGTTCCCAATCACCTAAGTGTCACTTCTACAAGCCATACATTTGCAAACCTCTTTTAATTATTTGCACAACCCTCTTTGCCAAACCATCTACTTTGGGATGATATCATGATGTGGTGTGGTCGTCTATCAAGGCTTGCTCACACAAAGCTTGAATTTTTTCCTAAAACATGTTACTTTGATCCATGAGAACTTTAACTAATGGCTCAAATTGATTCAACACTTGATTTAAAAAGGCATAAACAACTCTTTCATTGGACTCCTTTGACGATGGCATTAGTTCAATCCATCTTGAGAAGTGTCCCACCATCACCAACATCATATTGATTATGCCACATGTTCAAAAACCATTGTCCTATAACTTAATCCAAATTCCATTGGTAGCCCAAACCCATGACAAGAAAAGGATGCAATTATGGAATCAAGGCATTGAAAGAGGCTTGAATCTTATCACATACATTAATGCACCTTGCCACAAATTGTTGGACCTTCATGTGCATTCCCCATTGTCCACCACTATTAGCCATATAGTAACCTTTGGGTACATCATACACCAAAATGTCTTAATTCCTCGTGGGCATGCTACACTAGCCTTGCCCATTGGTTTGGATTAAACACAATCCTTATTCATCCATCCTCCCATACATAGAGTAAATGGTTACCCTCCCACCTTTTGGTCTTTTGTAAGATCTCATCCTTCTCCTTGGTCATCACTCCAATCATCATATCCTCATTTTGGAGATAATCCAATATAGGATCTTTATGAACATCTTTATGTCCATTGGGGTTTTCATCAACTTCAAGATCCCCATTTGTTGATTATCCTTTGTCAGGGTAGTCATAAAAGCTTCCATTGCCATGATGCACAAGAAAGTTGAAACATGCCATCTTGGCACTATTTCCCCATCAATCTCCCCATGCCACTAATTCTTATACCATCATGTTAGGTTGTGCATGGGTTATGACTTAACCCATTTGCATTTCAATTAACAATCGTAGCAATGTGCACCATTTGGAAGTCTTATTCTTGTAACATGAATGTCCATCATGCATGCCTTTGCTAGTTAACTTATCCAATTCCATCAACCATTTCAATGGCTAATGATCTATTGACAAGGGTGGAGGGGTTCCCATACGAATAACACTTGAAATGAACTACCACCCATATTGTAGCAAAACAATACCTTTCATAATGTCTATATTTGGATTTGACATTATTATTGAAGGGGTTGGCATATATGTTATTACAGATAGTCTTCCCTCATCATCCACATAGGTAAAGCATTGTTCCAATACCAAATATGCTCCAATCTATATGCAATTGGAATGGGTTTCACCTAATGGGTCACTTCAAAATCAATCCAATAGTTAATTGGGCCTTGAGTTTTTGAAAAACATGTTTTCGTGCATCCTCCCAAATTGCCATGTTTGATTCACCTTTGTCAATTTGATGAGAGGTTTGGTAATGATACTAAACTCTTAGAAAAACTGTTAGTAATAGTTTGTTAATCCCATGAAAGTTCAAACTTGGCTCACATTTATGGGACATGAATTAATGTGGGTGATCACATTCCTTTGCTTGCTAAATCCTTAGCTTTCCATGATAAATCATATGGATTAGATATTCAATCTAGTCATATAAAACTTGCACTTCCCCAAATGTGTGACTAACATGAATCCATGGGATTTCAACCATTCAAACACCCCTTGTAAATGTTTATTACATTCCTACATTGTAACACTTCAAATTATGATGTTATTTACAACATTGAGCCTAATCCAACCTTGTTAAAATCTTGTCCATGATTCTTTGAATTTTTATGAGGGAATATTTCAACCCAAATGGCAAGAACCACCATTAATAGAGCTAATCCTTTCCATGCTCATCAATTCTCCAAATTGTAGTCTTTTATTTTTTCCACCTCCTTGATAGGTAATTTATGGTATCCTAACTTCAAATCCCAAGAACAAAACACCTTAGCATGCCTAATGGCATGAAGATCTATTTGAGTGTTGGCATGACATATTTATTGGACTTGGTTTGTCGATTCGTGGGTTAGTAGTCCCCACACATCTATCTTTCATCCAAGTACCAACACACATCCTTCTTGGTAAGCATCATGATAGTTGAAGCATACTCTAATGTTGATAACTCTACAATTTAACCTCGAACGACTCTTGGCTTTTTGATTGATTCAATGACCTTTCCTTGTCAATATATTTATAAGGCCTTCAAAATATGGGTGTATCACTAGTCAAAGAAATTTGAATTTCATGGCCCTTAAGTGACTGGGCAAATCCTTCAAACCAAAAGAAAAACAATTTTTGTACGCCCAAAGGAATTGGTGGATCTTGTTTTTTTCATTTCTAACAATTACATCTCCAATATTGGGTTCCTAATTTTCTTCCATGACTACAACATTGGGTGCACTAATTAATTTGCTAATGATAAATGCATCATGTTTAATTGAAGATTAACAAAACCTTCAACTACTTGGATGTCTTGTTTTGGATATATTCATCCACTTTTTCCATGTCAATTGAATATTTCCTTTTGTTTTGGGAAGAAATTCCACCCTTTCAACAACCTTGGCCACTTCCTTCCAAATGATTTGTTTTAAATGTTCTTCATCCCACATTTGCCATGGGTGTTTATGCCTTTTGGTTCTTGTGTAGTCACCTTTAGTCTTTGCATTAACCATCTTGGGAAGTTAAAAGGATGTGTCCAACACAACACGAATCGGAACCATGTGGTGTTGTTTCACCAAGCCCAAGTTAATAATCTAGTTCAAACAATTGAGGTCCATGGTTGGACCTAAGATTTGCCAATAAACTATTTCATTCAAGTGTAACACAACATTAATGGGTGGTTGCACAATTAGGTGGATCAACTCCACTAGATAAATAATCCATAAAAAAACCATTTGGTAGTGCTAAAATAACAATTTACTGT
>Ga0116229_10014940_pt1 | contig 10691 bp, 8 predicted proteins | sample S1TSphgellanicum_3_FD_87313 | JGI IMG/M metagenome (GOLD analysis project Ga0116229, IMG submission 87313) | Host-associated microbial communities from peat moss isolated from Minnesota, USA - S1T2_Fc - Sphagnum magellanicum MG | ecosystem: Host-associated > Plants > Peat moss > Unclassified...
CGTCGCCGTCGCCGCGGCGCTGGGGATCGCCTTGCCGATCTCGATCGACAAGCGGATCGACGGCGCGCGGCGGGTCGGCGATCACAAGACCTCGATGCTCCAAGACGTCGAAGCGGGCCGGCCGCTCGAACTCGACGTCCTCTCCGGGGCCGTCGTCGAACTCGGCGCGCGCCTCGGCGTTGCGACCCCCGCCACGCGCCACGTCCACGCACTCGCCAAACGGCTCGACGCAAGCCTCGCCCTCGCCCGGATATAAGAGAGGACAACCCCGCGGGCGGCGGCAACGCTTTCGCGATGGAAACGCTCGCCGATATCGCCGGTACGCATCGCCGCCACGTTCTCACCCCCTGGGCGGCGCAAGCCGCGATCACTCCGCCGGTCATCGTCCGCGGGGAGGGCTCCTGGCTGATCGGCGATGACGGAAAGCGCTACCTCGATGGCTCGTCCGGTCTGATCGCGGTCAACCTGGGCCACGGCCATCCGCGCGTGGTCGCGGCGATCGCCGAGAGCGCCGCAAGCGTCGCTTACGTTTCCGCCGCGCTCTTCAACGACCGGCGCGCAACGTGCGCCGAGAAACTCTGCGCGCTCGGTCCCTGGGGCGACGAGGGCGCGCGCGTCTTCTTCACCACCAACGGCACCGACGCCAACGAAGACGCGATCAAGATCGCACGCACCGTGACCGGGCGCAGCAAGATCCTCAGCGCCTATCGGTCCTTCCACGGCTCGTCGTTCGGCGGGATGACGCTCACCGGCGAGAACCGCCGCTGGGCAAACGAGCCCGGCATCCCCGGCGTGAGCCGCTTCTTCGCGCCTTACCCGTATCGCAGCCCGTTCCAGACCTACGATCCCGGCGACGAAAAGCGCCGCGCGCTCGATCACCTCAACGACGTCATCAACGCCGAAGATCCGGAGCGGATCGCGGCGATCCTCATCGAGCCCGTCGTCGGCTCGAACGGCGTCATCGTCTACCCGCCGCACTACCTCGAAGGTGTGCGCGAGCTCTGCGATCGCCACGGCATCTTGCTCATCTTCGACGAAGTCATGACCGGTTTCGGCCGCATCGGCGCTGCGTTCGGCGGCGAGCGCTTCGGCGTCGTGCCGGATCTGATGACCTTCGCCAAGGGCGTCACCTCGGCGTACGTTCCGCTCGGCGGCGTGCTCGTGCGCGAACGCATCGCGCAGCACTTCGATACGAATGCGATGTGGCTCGGGCACACCTACTCCGGCCATCCGCTCGCGATGTCCGCCGCGAGCGCCGCGATCGACGCGTATCTCGACGAAGGGCTCTTCACCAGCGCCGCGCGGCGCGAAGCGCGCTTCCGCGAGCGTCTCATGACGCTGCACGAGAAGCACGCGATCCTCGGCGACGTGCGCGGGATCGGCTTCTTCTTCGCGCTCGAGTTCGTGGCGGACCGCGATCTGCGCACGCCGCTCGTCCCGTGGCAAGGCAAAACGCAAGGTCCGATGCCGGCGTTCTTCGCGGGGCTGCGCAAGCGCGGTGCGATCTGCTTCGGCCGCTACAACATCGTCCATGTCGCGCCGCCGCTCAACACCAGCGACGCCGATCTCGATGCGTTCGTCGAAGCACTCGACGGCGCGATCGGCGATCTGACCGAAGCCGCCGCCCGCGCCTGATCCGGATTCCGTCATGAGCATCCCCCTCACGCCGGACTTGCAATACCGGTTGACCGAGATGGTCGTTCACGCAAGCGAAATTACGGCCGAACTCACGCTGGGCGATCTGCCGACGCGCGTCTCGTTCACGAGCGGCACCGTGTACGGCAGCCCGATGTCGCTCGAAAACTGGTCGCTCGAAGCCACCACCTACGACGAGGACGAACCCGCGCCGTGGGAACTCGCGCTCAACCTCGACGGCTACGACAGCGTCGATCACACCACCGACGGTGCGCTCGTCTTCACCAAAGGGGCAAACCGGTTGACCCTCTCCTATGCGATCGGACCGGCGGGTGACGACGACGATTCCCGCTGACGACACGCCGGCCGGCGTCCTCGAGGACGATGCGCTCGAACCGACCGGGATCGCGCGCACGCTTGCGGGGATCCTCGAGCGCTGGCGCGAGATCGCGGAATCGGCGCAGATCGTCTTCGCGCGCGTCCCGGCCGGCGATCTCGCGCGACGCGATCTGCCGCGCTTGCGCGCCGATATTCAAGCCTGCATCGACGGGATCGGCGGCGATGTCTCCTCGCGCGCACGCGCCGCGGCGCTCGGCCGAACGTATCTCGAACTCAGCGACGATGGGAAGCGACAGTTTCTCGAGCTGCTCGCCAAACCGACCCCGGACCGGGCGCTGGTCGAAGCGCTCGCCCGCGAGGTCGCCGGCGCCGACGACGCGACCTACGAAGCCAAGATCGGCGCGCTGCGCGCCGCGGTCGAGCCGCCCGCAACGCGGCTCTTCCGGCAATTCAACAGTTTGCCGGCGGGCATCAAATTTCTGGTCGATCTGCGCGCCGATCTGCTGCGTCTGAGCGCCGGCAACGCAACGCTGCTCCGGCTCGAACACGAGCTGCGCGATCTGCTCGGTTCGTGGTTCGACATCGGCTTCCTCGATCTCGAGCGAATCACGTGGGATGCGCCGGCATCGCTGCTCGAGCGGCTCGCTTCATACGAAGCCGTGCACGAGGTGCGCAACTGGCGCGACCTCAAGAATCGGCTCGACACCGATCGCCGCTGTTACGCGTTCTTCCATCCGCTGATGCCCGAGGAACCGCTGATCTTCATCGAGGTTGCGCTCACCAGCGAACTCTCGACCTCGATCGAACCGCTGCTCGATACGGCGGCGCCGATCGACAACCCGCGCGACGCGACGACCGCGATCTTCTACTCGATCTCGAACTGTCAGCGGGGTCTGGCCGGAATCAGTTTCGGCAACGCGCTCATCAAGCGCGTCGTCGCCGACCTCTTGCGCGAGTTTCCGCAGCTCAAGACGTTCTCGACGCTCTCGCCGATCCCGGGCTTCTTGCCGTGGCTCACCAGCCGCGAAGCGCAGGATTCGCCCCTCACCGCGACGCTCGCGAAGCGCGGCTGGTATCGCGATCCGACGATCGCCGCCGCCGTCGAACTGCCGCTCTTACGCCTGTGCGCGCACTATCTCGTCGAAGAAAAGCGGCGCAGCGGCGAAGCGCGCGATCCGGTCGCGCACTTTCATCTCACGAACGGCGCGCGCGTGGAACGGATCGATTGGCTCGGCGACCGTTCTGCCAAAGGTCTGCGCGAATCGGCCGGAATGATGGTGAACTACCTCTACCGCCTCGATCAGATCGACGAAAACCACGAAGCCTATAAGAGCGGCGGAAAGATCAACGTTTCGAACGGCGTACGCGCGTTGCTTCGCTAGTCCGCCGCGCGCCGCGCACGACGGCGAGGCCGAAGAGCGGAAACGGCAGTATTGCGAATGCGAGGAGTCCGGCATGATGCAGCGCGAGCGGTGCATCGGCCGGATGCTCGCCGCAGAGACGCTGCGTCGACCACGTCAGGTGGACGATCGCACGAAGGAGCGGGTTATACGCGATGCGCGCCACGGCGTCGAGCGCCGTTTGCAGCATCGCCGGCGACCAGTCGAATCCGCCCAGGAGATCGGCGATCCGGCCGTCGCCGTCGAGGATCGCGACGATCTCGCCATGCGTGTCGACCGTGCCGCCGCCGACCGTCACGCCGAACCGGCGTGCGAGCGTGCGGACCGCCTGCGGATCGCCGGTGACGAACGTGAGCCGATCGTCGGCCGCGAACAACCGTCCGTAGCGCGCAAGCGCGGCCGGCGTATCGGCGGCCGGATCGATCGCGACGAGCACGAGCCGCTCGCGCCGTGCATCGGCCGTCGCGAGCAGGCTCGCGAATTTCCCGGTGACGAGCGAACAGCGCCCCGTCCGGCACTGCGTCGTCACGAACGCGAGCGCGACCGCATGCGGTTCGAGCTGCGCGAACGAGAACGGGCGCGCGTGCTGATCGACGAGTCCGGCGGCGGCGACCCGGTCGCCGATCGCATACGCGTCCGGCTCGGCGGCTGCGCCCACCCGCGCGCACGCAAGCGCGAGAACACCCGCGATCGCGAGCGTCCGCAGCGCGCGCATCACGAGACGGCGAGGAGTTCGGCCAGAACCGTGCTGACGTTCTCCCGCAGCTCTTCGCTACGCCGCGCGACGTCGTGCGCGCTGCGGACGACGCTCTCGGCCGACTCGCTTACCGCGCCGTTCACATCGGCGACAAGGTTGATCGACGTGCGGATCTCGTCGGTCCCGTGGGTCGCGTCGATCAGGCTGCCGGCGATTTGCTGCGAGGCGGCAGATTGCTGGTCGACCGCGGCGGCGACATTGGAGGCGGCATCCGTCAGCGTATCCACCGACTTCCCGATCGAGGCGATCGCGGCGGCGACTTCGTTGCTCGCCGAGCGCATAGACTCGACGACGTTCACGATGTCGCGCGTTGCCGTTGTGGCGGTATCGGCAAGTTTCCGAACTTCCTCGGCCACGACGGCGAAGCCGCGTCCGTTGTCCCCGGCACGCGCGGCTTCGATCGCCGCGTTGAGCGCCAAGAGCCGGGTTTGATCCGAGACGTTCTCGATGACTTGCATCACGTCGCCGACGCGTTCCGCCGCGCCCTTGAGCAGTTCGGCGCTCGATTCGCACCGCGACGCCTCGGCGCCGGCGCGGCGCGCCACGTCCAGCGCGTGCTGCATGCGATCGCGGATCTCCGTGCTGGATTGCGAGAGTTGCCCGGTCGCGGTCGCAACGCCGACGATGATCTCGCCCGAAGCGGTGGTGGCGTCTTTGACCCGCACGACCGCGCGGCTCGTATCTTCGACCACGCTCTGCGCGCGGCGAGCCGATGCAAGCATCGCTTCCGACGACTGCGAGAGACCATCGACCGTCGACCCAACCGTCGCTTTGAGCCGCAGACTGATATCGCGCAGGAACGCGCGCTGGCGCTCCGCCGCGCTGCGCTCGAATTCGAGCCGGCGCGCTTCTTCGCGCTGCGCCTGGAGTACGGCCGCGCGCGCCTCATCGAGCGCGCTTTCGCTCGTCCCGAGCGCCACCGTTTTCGCGGCGCTCTCTTGGGCAAGCTCGGCCTGCAACTGCTCGGCGCTGGCCAGTGCCGCGTTGGCGCGCTCCGTCTCCGCGTTCGCCGCGACGAAGAGCGCGTAGACGCGCTGCGACATCCAGAAGAGCACGCCGCACTCCGCAACCACGATGACGGCATGGAGAATGACGCGCGGCAACCCGTCGAGCCCGCTCTCGTCGGGAAACACCGAGGCCGGCGCGACGAAGTTGAGGATAAGGTGGTGGAGCGCCGTCAACGTTGCCGCGAGGGCGATCGGACGCCAGTCGACGTAGATCGCGAGCATCGCGTAGACCGCGAAGAAATACATATGGTAATCGACCTGCCAGACGCCGGCACCGGCATGCACCATCAGCATCGGCATCATGACGAGCGCGTAGGCGATCACGAGCCGGCCGGCCAGCGACTCGGGCAAACGCCACGCGGCCAGCGAACCGATCGCGGCGGCAGCCGCGGCGGCCAGGGTCACGATCGCGATTTCCGAGTGGTTGACCGCCGCGATCCACGCGATCACGGGGACGTGTAACCACAGGAGTCCGGCGAAGACGCGGGATACTTGCCCGCGCAGCCGGCGCAGGGCGGGCGGCGCCTCGACGGGAGCGGCGGCGAAAGTGCCAGGGTAGGCGGCGGCTAGGGACAGCACGTAAATTCTTCCGTTCTCTTCAACAGATAATCAAAAAAAGATAATCAAAAGACAGGTGATCATCGTGGGAGCGCTTTCCCCGGCCATCAATATAGACGTCCGAACGTCGCTTCGCGATGCCCAATTGGTCAGACCAGACCGGCAAGACTTTGTAAAGCCCTCCCCGGGAGCGCCCAGGACGCGTGGCAACGCGATCCATCGACCTCCGGCAATCTCCCCATCGAGCATCATCTCGGCCCCTCGTGCGAATGAAGCGTGATGGAAACATTCTAGAACGCCGGGGTAACGGCGTGGTAACCCGGGGCCTTGCAACTGACTTGCTGTTCACGGGTGGGGAGGGTGACCACCATCACCGAGCCCCGCTTCCCGCCCGGCTACGCTTGAGCGAACGGTTCGCCAGGGGTAGGGATATGCTCAAGATCGCGGTCTACGGCAAAGGTGGGATTGGGAAGAGTACGTTTTCTTCCAATCTCTCCGCAGCGTTCGGAAAACTCGGCAAGAAAACGATTCAGGTCGGGTGCGATCCGAAGCACGACTCGACGTTCACGCTCACGGGGTGCCTCATCCCGACCGTGGTCGAGGTGCTCTCGCAGTACAAATTCAAGAGCGACGAGATCGAACGCGACGAGATCGTGTTCCCGGGCAAATTCGGCGTCGACTGCGTCGAGGCGGGCGGACCGCCGGCCGGTGCGGGCTGCGGCGGCTACGTCGTCGGCGAAACCGTCAAACTGCTCGAGAAGTTCGGCATCTATCAGGATTACGAAGTGATGGTCTTCGACGTCCTCGGCGACGTCGTGTGCGGCGGCTTCTCCGCCCCGCTCCAGCACTCCGAACAAGTGATCATCGTGGCGACCAACGACTTCGACTCGATCTTCGCCGCAAATCGCATCGCCACGGCGATCGGTATCAAACAGAAGAGCGGCGGCGGTCAACTCGCCGGCATCGTCGCGAACCGCGCCAGCAACGCCGAACTCGTCGGCCCGTTTGCGGACCGCATCGGAACGACCGTGCTCACCTGCATCCCCGAAAATGACGGCGTGCGCAAGAGCCGCCTCACCGCGCAGACCGTGTTCGAACAGGATCCGACCGGCTTCATCGGCGGACCGTGGATGGAGCTCGCGCAGCGCATGCTCGACGGCATCCCGGTGTCGATTCCGACCCCGATCCCCGAACGCGAACTCTTCGGGCTGCTCGGCGGCGATTACGTCCGCCCGCCGTCCATCCCCGCACCGCTGCTCGCGGTTTAGCCCGCGTGTTCGACGAGACGCCCAACGTCCTCGAACGCGACGACTTCTGCTCGCTCGCGCCGATCGGCTGGCTTCATCATAAGATGCAAGACAGTTTCTTTCTCGTGGTCGGCACCGGCTCGTGTCAGGGCTTCTTGCAAACCGCGCTGGGCGTGATGATCTTCGCGCAGCCGCGCTTCGCAACGGCGATGCTCGATGAAGACGATCTCGCCGGCCGCGACGCGCTCACCGCGCTGATGCCGCTGGCGAAGACCGTGGTCGAGAAACATCAGCCGAAGGCGATTTTCCTCGGCTCGACCTGCACGCCCGAGATTCTCAAGATGAACATCGCCGGCTGTGCGGCGCCGATCGAACGCGAGACGGGCGTGCGCGTGTATCCCGCACGCATGGACGGCTTCGACGCCTCGTACACGCAAGGCGAAGACCACGTCCTCGAATCGATGATCGCGCGCGCCCCGCAGACCGACGAAGCGAATCTCGTGATCCTGGGCTGTCTCTCGGCGCTCGAAGAAGCGGAGATCCGCCTCGAATGTACGGCCATGGGGCTGCCGCAACCGGGTTTCCTGCCCGGCGAGAGCGCGCTCGACGTGCCGGCGATCGGTCCGAAGACGGTGCTCGTTCCGGTCCATCCGTTCCTCAACGGATCGTGCATGTATGCCAAGCGCGAACGTCGCTGCACGATCCCCGTGCTGCCGTTCCCGTATGGTCCCGACGGCTCGGCGCGCTTCTACGAAGGCCTCGCGGCCGCGTACGGCAAGTCGGTCTCCTACGCGCAGCGTGAACGCGAAGCGTGGGCCGCGTGCGAAAAAGAAGTCGCGCAGCTGCGCGGCCGCTCGATCGCGTTCTGCTCGGATGCGCTACTCGAACTGCCGCTGGCCCGAACGCTGCGCGCCGCCGGCGCGACCGTGCCGTTCGTCTCGACACCGCGCATCTTCAAGAAATTTCACGCCGCCGAACTCACGGCGCTCGGCGATCTCGAGATCCTCGAGGCGCCCGACCGCTTCGAGACCTTCGCGCGGCTCGCGCAAGCGCGCCCCGATCTCGTCGTCGCGAACTTGAACATCGCGAACTCGCTCGAGGGCATGGGCTTCGCCGTAAAGTGGTCGACCGAACTCTCGTTCCAGCCGATTCGCGGCTTTTCGTGCGTGCAGACCCTCTTCGGCCTCTTCACCGCAAGCCTGCGCCGTCACGACGCGCTCGCGAAGACGCGCGCGAACGTCGGCAGTGCCGAACGCCCGATCGACCTCGACTTCTTCCGCCTTGCGCCCGCGCGCGAGGAGAGCCTGGCATGAAACTCGCGGTCTGGTCGTATCAGTCGCCGGCGCACGTCGGCGCGAGCAAAGCGGCTTCATCGTTCAACGGGATCCATACGATCGTGCGCGCGCCGAAGGGTGACGGGTACGGGACGATCATGCTCGCGATGTTCGAGCGCTTGGGTGTCAGTCCGCCGCTCACGATCAGCGCGCTCACCGAAGCGACGCTGGCCGGCGATCGCGCCGATATCGGCCGCATGATCGCGGATGTCGACGGTCGCCTGCATCCCGAGATGATCGTGATCACGCGCAGCGCAACGGCTGCGGTGCTCCAAGAGCCGCTCGACGGCGAGATCGCGATGATCCCGCCGGGGACGATCAAGGCCGAGATCTTTCAGCCCAGCGTCCACCCGCTGCGCGACAACGAAATTTCCGCCTTTGCGAAGACCGTCGCCGAGATCGTCGACCACTTCGCGCAAGACGGCGTGGCCCGGACGCAGGAACCGTCGGTCAATATCATCGGACCGGCGCTGCTGGGCTTCCACGATCACAGCAACGTCGTCTCGCTGCGGCGGCTCTTCGCCGATCTCGGCGTGCGCGTCAACGCGGTCGTGCCGCTCGGCGCCACTCCCGATCAACTCCGTTCGATCGGCAGCGCTTGGCTCAACGTCTCGACCGCCCGCGAACTCGCGCTGCCGACGATGAAAAAACTGAGCGAGCGCTTCGGCACCCCGTTCATCGAGGATGTGCCGTACGGTGAAGCAGGCACGACGCGCTTCTTGCGTCAGGTCTGCGCGCTCTTGGAACTGCCGAACGATCGGATCGTCGCCGCCTCGCGCGAGGCGAAACTGCTCTGGTACGCCCGCACGGTCGATGCGCACGCGCTCTCCGGCAAACGCGTCGGCGTCTTCGGCATGCCCTCGGCGGTGGCCGGCATCGCGCGCGTACTCCACGACGAACTCGACATGCACGTCGAGTTCGCCGGCACGTTCTCGCTCGATCACGGCGATTGGCTGCGCGAGCAGCTGCGCGACCTCACCGACGACGTGCTGGTGACCGACGACTACCAGGACGTCGCGAACAAGATCGACGCCACGCGACCCGACATCATGTTCGGCTCGCAGATGGAACGCCACTCGGCGAGCCGCTTCGGCGTTCCGTGCGCGGTGATCTCGTCGCCCTGCCACATCCTCAACTTCCCGCTCGGCCACGCGCCGTTCTTGGGCTACGAGGGCGCCAACCACATCGGCGACGTCGTGAACCAGACGCAGGTGCTCGGGCTCGAACACCACCTGATCGAAACCTTCGGCCCGCGCAATCAGGGACGCTTCGCCGAAGCGGCGCCCGAAGGCGCACCCGAACCCGCGGCGCCGGTATCGACCGATCTCACCTGGGATGAAACGGCGGAGCGCCTGATGGGTCGCATCCCGTTCTTCGTGCGCAAGAAAGCGCGCGCGAACATCGAGAAATATGCCCGCGAACAGCAGATCGCAACGATCGACGAATCGGTCGTTCTCGCGGCCCGGCAGCACGTCGGTGGCTAAGCGCAACGTCCTCGCCGAGTCCGCCGGCGCAACCGCGATCACCGCGCGCGAGTTCGTCGCGATGCTGTTGCCGTTCACGGACAAACAGCGCGGCGCCGACCGCATCAACGCCTCGCTGCGGAGTTTCGCGAAGCCGGGCACGTGGTTTGCGCCGATGTGGGCGATCATGGTCGGCGCGATCAGCGCCCCGGCGACGCATTGGGATTTCCTCACGATCGGCAAGATTCTCGCGGCGATGTTCATGGCCGGACCGCTCTTGTGCGCCTTTTCGCAAGTCATCAACGATCACTTCGATCGCGACGTCGACCGGATCAACGATCCGGAGCGCCCGTCGGCGGCCGGGATCATGGGCGGGATGACCGTCGCGATCGTCGCGCTCGGGCTCGCTGCGGTGGCGCTCGCGATCGCGTTCTTCTTGCTCGGAACGACCGCCGGGTATCTGGCGCTCGCGGGCCTGCTGCTCGCCGTCGCCTACAGCGTGCCGCCGCTACGTCTCAAAGCGCGCGACGGCTGGCTCGCAAACACCGCCTGCGCCTTCTCCTACGAAGGCTTTGCGTGGGCCGCCGGTGCCGCCGCGTTCGGCGGGTTGACGACCGGGACGATGGTGCTCGCGGCCCTGTACTCGTTCGGTGCGCACGGGCTGATGACGCTCAACGACTTCAAGAGCCTTGCCGGCGACCGCGCACTCGGGCTACGTTCGATCCCGGCGATGCTCGGACCCAAGGGCGCGATCGTCCAAGCGGTCACGTTCATCGACGTCTTCCAAGTCCTCGCGATCGCGTACGTCACGTTCCATCACCAGTGGATCGCGGCGGCGGCGATGACGCTGCTCTTTCTCGTGCAGATCCCCATGCAACGCAAACTCGCGGCCGATCCGGCCAAGAATGCGCCCTGGTACTGCGCGAGCGCGATCCCCCCGTTCTGTTACGC
>Ga0116229_10014942_pt1 | contig 10690 bp, 10 predicted proteins | sample S1TSphgellanicum_3_FD_87313 | JGI IMG/M metagenome (GOLD analysis project Ga0116229, IMG submission 87313) | Host-associated microbial communities from peat moss isolated from Minnesota, USA - S1T2_Fc - Sphagnum magellanicum MG | ecosystem: Host-associated > Plants > Peat moss > Unclassified...
CTCGTCGGAGAGAAAAGTGGTCGAATTCATACTAATTATAGCTTGCAGCACCCTCCGATAGGCAAAGGTAGGACAATCAGTTTTTTTATTTCAATGAACTTTCCATATGAAGGCGGTTTTGGTGAAGTGAGGAGGGCAGTTCACTGGTTTAATTAAAAAAAAAAAAAAAAAGAAGGATATTTATAATAACATAAAAAAGAAATTTTAATATTTAAAAAAAAAAAAAAAAAAAAAAAAAAAATGTTTTCCCAAAAACATTATACCTTTTTTGTTATAATTTGCAAAGAATTGAAGTTATCTATTGCATTGCTTTAACCATTTGGTCATTTTCAATTATACTTGCAAACAATGAAAGTACTACATTCATTTTATCATTACTCCATTTGATATTAGAATTCATAGAAACAATGAGAATATTTCATTTGCCAAACTACCTTAATCAAAAATGGTTGATCATTTTTTAATGTTCCCAAGATGTAAACATACTACAATGTGCTTTTCAACATTAAGCAAGTTATTGCATGAACCTAGAGTTTGAGCTTAGACCCTGAAGTTGAAACTTGGGATGGTAAAATGTTTTTTTCCTTATACACATGCAAATAAAACCCAATTAAACTAAATAATGTCAATGGTGACAATCGATTTTTGAACTTCAGTTTTAATAACTTTTCTCAAACCTAATTATAAGTGTCATTGGTAACAACGGGGGGATTTTTTTCATTGTTTATCAAGGGTGCCATGAATTTTTTCAACTTTAACGAAATGTTGTTAACAACAATGGATTTTGAATGCTTTAAATATATTTAAACTACCTAATGTCAATGGTGACAATTGATTTTTGAACTTCAGTTTTAAGCACCTTACCTAGTTTTCTTCAAACAAACTACTATCATATATGACAATGGGATGTTTTTAATAATTATTTATTTTCAAAACACCCTAGTTTTTCACAAAATATACTTTTAATGTTGTTCACAACAATTGGGTGGGGGGGTTACACTCATCCCATGATAATATTTAAAAAATTGCTTAACATTGTTGATGAAAATGAATTTTTAAATAAAATTTTAAAAATCATTTTGATCCTATCACCATATTTTTCCCCACTATCACAATTTCATTATTCATCATTATTAAATGACATTCAAGTTTGAGATATTAATAATTTGACAACAAATGAGGATGGATATAAATAATTTTGAATTTATTTATTTTTCAATCACAAATGAATTTCATCTTATTAAATAATTAATTATTTCAAATCATAAATGAAATTCATCCATGTAGGTGGATTAAAATCACATTAAGCTTTAAATTCCAAGCTTAGGCTTTACGCTTATGCACGAACAATATTCTTTCAACACCAATTGTAATACATGTATTAAAGTCATCCTTTTAGTAGCAATGAGATTAATGAGGGCTGAAGTCAACGATGAAAAGGAATTTCCAATACTTACATTTGTTAAGTATGTAGGTGGGCTCACATAAATAAGGCCATGTAAACAGGTAGTAGGTAAGTAAATTGTGGGAGAGGGAGGAGCAGTTCAAAATAATCTTGATGAAATTGTACAAAAATTTACAGTCCATACCTATTGATGAATAATTTCAAATTGGAGCAATGAAAATGTGAAAATTAGCCCATGTTGCCTAAATGTGAGCTATGATGATGCCTCAAATTTCAGAGGAGAAATGAATCTTCAAAACTAAATCATAATGGACACAAATTTAATTCAAATTCAGGATTGTAGCTTTGCTCTTGAATTATAATTTCAAGATATCTTATGGAACAATTATGATATTGGAAAAGGAATGTACAAGATGGTATGTGATATCTTTGCCATTTTTCTCCAGCGCAAATTCCTGAACTCAAAGCACATGCACTAAACAGAGCAGGTGGGTTAAAACACTAAGGATGGACTGTAGTCCCTGAATTGATAAAACAAATCTTATTGTTGAACATGTCAATCCTTGTGGATCCTTATTGCTTCATGTTCATCCCTTACAGGCGCAGCTTTGCCCACCTGTGTGTTCTTCAGCACATACCGGTAATTATACTTTGCTGCATAACATCAGTACAATCAAATGGTTGAATCTGAAGCTTTGAACCCCTCACATCAAAGATTTCAGTCACTATGGCGAAATTGAAACAAGTGTCAAAATTGAGAGACAACATCAGATGCTTTTTATTTGAGGTCAATGGTGCTGGTGTCCTACTGATTCAACACCATCAATGTTTCCACCAAGATAGAAATTGTGACCAACCTAAAAAATAAGAGAAAATATGACTAAAAACAAGTGCCCAACCTAGGCAACCATTTCTGCACAAGCCATTTCCTACTTGCGTGCATCCACCTTCTTGGATTCCTTAGCTGTATAAACAAAACCACATCACAAGCAGTAACCAGTCAAATCAAAATCATTACACCCATATACACTGCTGATCTGATAGTGCAATAATAAAAATCCCCTAGAGAACGTGTGTCAGCAAGACAAATTATGAACTCCTATTGCATCCCCAAAATCAAGACAGTAACACATTACATTTAGGCTCTTAGAGATATTCAACTCTCCCTGTTGTGTCAGGCCTCAACCCCCAAACACAAAACATACAGCCAAAGAATTCAGCCAAGCCCAGAAACACAGAAATTTCTCCAAATGAGACAATAACTGAGTGATAAATGAAAGTGATAGTAGTGAAAGGGACAAGAACAAACCAGCCTTCTCCTCCTCCCGTTTCTTGGCAGCCTCCAGTCGTTGTTGCCTTATCAAGGCTAACCTTTCTGCATGGAAATTCTCCTTTTAGGTGAGAGCTGTACAGAGGGAAGAGAACAGACCCTAGGACAACAACACTACATCTCACAAAAAGTGGATAACTCCCAGATGTAGACATCATTAACAACTCCATTCAACAGGTGTCTAGAGGGAGTGAACAGGTATTTTTCTTAAGGATTCTGACAAGTAGCATTGCTGTCAACTGTGTGCTGTCAACTGACAGCTAAACACACATGACCAGACACCTGCACCAGGGCCTATACACAAAATAGTGTACTGTATAGAATGAGTTTGGCAAAGGAGGAGCCAGCTCTCTAACCATCTCGATGCCTCTAAACTCCCCTCAAATTCTAAGTGTAATGGCAGGAGACCCTTGTGGGAGGTCAAAATTTGGAGAAATTTTTCCCTAAAAATAATTCAGAGTGAACTAGCACACATAAAAAAGGTAGGACACACACCTAGGTCCTTTTTGGACTGCTCAGTCTTGCCTTGCTCCTGCAGCTTGATGTACCGTTCATGTGCTCTTTGCTTCTCAATTTCTTCTCTGTTCCTCACACCCACAACTGTCAACCATTAGTTCTGATACATTTGCAACTCCAACTTTACCTGTAACATCAATCACAGTCCAGCTTCACACAAAATGTTAGATGTGAAGTTGGAGTCGCACAATCCAAGTCCAGCTTCACAAAAAATGTTCAAGTTATCTTGGGACTTGCAATGATGATATCACCACCAAAAATGGAGTTGGGAAATAAAGAAATATAGCTAAAGCATACATTCAACACCACAACCATGCAGGGGGTTATGTCCAGATTGTCAGAGTTGCAAGTCCTAGCTTTTCCACCTCACAATCATAAATATGCAAGACCACTAGGGAAAAAGTGCCACAGAAAACAATATTCCAAGGGGGCATAACAGTGGTTGCACCTCTCTCGCCTAGAAAGCTCAGCTGGCCTGTCTAGCTGTTCCACAAAGCACCCACATCAATCAGAGAGCACTGGTCAATTCATTGATACCAGGGTTTGATTAATAATGCTGGTCAACAAGGGGTGGCCTGCTGACTATACAACAATTCCTAACACCTACCCGGCAAAAAAATTGCAGAAAGAAATGAGAACAACCATGCACAGAAGAGGTGTTGACGGAAGGTGTACTCACATCCACATCTTTGACTTTCAAGTTTTTGATCTTGACAAGGTTAGGGTTTTCAATTTCAATGACACCTTGTGCTCCCTTCTTTTTCTGCAAGTCACCAGAATACAACAAAAGTGGGTCTTCTTTCGCTGACATGGAGGACACTTGATAAACATTGCATGTAACAACAAAATGTAAGTTAAAGCTGCAGAAGGTTGAAAATCCTAATCTAAGCCACAAAAGTTATTTCAACAGTACACAACAGAACTGGAACTCCTTCTTTTATGTAAAATTTTCCCAGCTTATTCCTCTCCAATTATTGTAGATGTTACACAGACACACACTTTTCCAGAATATTTGTGCTAGTTCTTTCACCAAACATATCTGAACACTCTGCACCATAACACAATCAACTTGGTGCCATCAATTAGTAGTGGATCAAGTCTAGCTTGACTAGGTGCTAGTGAGCACCAGAACCCTGCCACATACCATGGCTGCTGGCATGCTATTACTATTGAAAAGACATGCACTCAGCACAGTGACAAGATATACCAAGGACTCATCTTCTGACTCCTCCTCCTCCTCCTCAGATTCATCCTCACCATTTTCTTCCTCCTTGGCATCCTGCAGTACACCCATTGCAGGATGTGGACAAAACATGAGAGACATAAGCAAAGCTTCAGCTGATACATCACCAAGCAACCATGTGAAAACAAAAGGGGTAAAGTTGCATACCCGCTTAAAGCTTCGAGGTTTGCCAGATGTGCCAGCAGCTGCAAAAAAGAGCATCAAGCAAGAAGTGAGCAACAGTTAGTACATCAAACATATGGTTCTATCAGCTTCATAACCACCACAAAAGGTGTCCAGTGTGGAACGGTGATACTTCCAGACAAGCTTGCTAATCTGGGTACCCGATTCAATAGGACTGCAGAAAGAATAAACCAATCCTGTGATCTTTGTTTCTACCCCTACCTTTGCTGCTCTCAGGGGGAGAAATTGACCAATTGCACAAAAGGAGATAAGCTCAAAATCCAATTCCATGTTGCCAGGAGACGAAGAAGAACTCAGTCACATGAAGTCTTTATACTTTGTATTAGAACTGTCATTGTGTTCAAAATGATGGGAAGTAGATCCTACTGGCAAACTCTGATTTTGGTGCAAGAGCATTATTCCAGGTTAGGATATACAAGGGATAATACAAATCTCAAAACAAACAGAGCCTGCTGAGCAAGTGAAAATTCTGATCATCAAGCTCATTGGGATGAAACCCTTAGGGTTTGTAAGACCCACTAGGACCATAGAGACCACTCCTACTAGCCATAAAACCAGCTAAAATGTGTCACGTGGAGGCATAAGAACTAGGCGCAGTAGTCGCCAGTAAATTTCAAACAAGCACGAGAAATTCTTGCAACACTGCGCCCCCCACATTTCCAGCGATTACGAGTTTTGCACCCTTCCGAGAGGAGGCGGCAGACAGTTGCCATTAAAGCTGTCTATCTGAGAAATTCAGTCCCGCTCATCCCCAACGACAAACTCCATTCCTGCTACCGCTTCTGTTTCTCCTTTCTTCCTCATTCCTCATAAGAAACCACCAGGTGGATCCATAAAAAGGAACAAGAAAGAAAGAAAGAAGGCAGAAAAACCCACAAACTACAAAACAGCACACAAGAACAAGAACAAGAACAACCAACTAACCAACCAGCCAACCAACCAACCAAGAAAGAAAAGAGCAAAAAGGGTTGAGAAATCAACATACCCATCTCCTCGGGCGTTGAGAAATGGCGGCGTCCCGTAGGCTTCCCTTTGAACTTCCCCCTCCCCGCTCCCGACCCCATCTTTTGCTTGCTTTCTTCCTTCCTTTCCTTCTGGCTCACACACTCCTCACACCCGAAAAACAAGAGTCAGGAAAGACCCAAACACAACCCAAGCGCCACAGAGCCAAAGCTTCTTCTTCTACTACAAGAAGAACTCCTTGCAAGACAGACAGCGAGAAGAGTGGAGAGAGCGCGAGAGAACAAGAGAGAGAGCGCACGGTCTCCTTCGTCTCTTTCCGTTGGAGAGAATCGCTCGTCCAGAGCCCCAACTTAAAATCTATATATCGTATAGATTTTCAGAAAACACATATCTACAAAAAGGAATAGATTTTAATATCCCCGAAAAGCTCTGGTATTACTGTTGGATTGCACACCTATGTATGAAAAAAGTTTAGATTCACAAGATCTACAAAAATGCATAGATGATGAGTCCCCACTCTCAGTCTACAAAGATATCTATTAGATGTGACCCACCTCTCAGTATCCAAGAAATATCTATTAGCCATAGTGAACCAGCACCCACCAGCGCACCATCCATTGGATGCCTGTTATTAACCTCAAATGAGTTAGTATGTGGTTTCACCTTGGTAACTAATTATGTAAGAAATAAGTCTCATATATAGGTAGATAGGTAGGAAAACAGATAACTACTAGATAAAGTAGATAGATTATACATAGGTAAGGGCTGTCTTTACTACCTACCTACCTACCTACTAACAAGCTGCTAGTGGGTTGTTAGGGTTTAGGGTAGTTAAAAAAAGCAACTGAGGTAACCACCATGGTTAGTTAGGGGAACTGGAACCCAACAGAAAATTGTCTCCCGACCAGTTGCCATCCATCCTTCATGGTGTGCTGGTGGGTGCTGGCCAATGTGGGGTGGGGTTTTTTTTTTCCTTGCCTGTTATTAATCGGGTATCAGATCGGGTATATGCATGTATGCCCGCCGGGTCTTACTTTTTTGAAAACCCAAACCCCCCCTCCTACTTGACATTTTCTGAAAATTAACACGTCCCCCCACCTCATAATTGGTGATTTAAAAATTTTAAGTATCGACAACTGGACCCTATCTGGGGAGATTACAAGTTCAAGGTGTCTTTCAAAAACCTAGTTCCATAACCTTTTCATACTCGGAAGAAGCTACAATTAGGGTTAGGGTAACTCATTCTTGTTTGTGTGCCATTTATGTGACGAGTCCATGTAGCTTGCATCATTTCATGATGTCCTGATTTTTTCATGACTACCACTTTTTGTCTTTTGATGTTTGTAATGTTCACATCACATTGCCAATGTCGCAACCCTAGCCTTGGGCTCGTGACCAAGGTAAGGGTTTGCAATTGTGTGGGCCAAGACTGGCCTAAGAGTCACATATCATGCTCCTGGGAGTGCAAAAGAATGTGAAGAATGAACCCTCACACTTTTAAGTGAATTCCCATTTTGGAAATTCCTAATGGATTTTCAAATTTTCAAAAGGCGATTGCAGGGGCCAAACTCGTTGGATTGAAGAGTTCTTTATATCATTGGAAAGCTCTTGATGAAGGTTATAACTTTGTTTTAGACCTCATTTCGATCGAAGCTCTGCACACAAAGTTATGGGCCCCTAAAGTTGCGAAAGTCATAAGTTTGGGAATTTCGAGACTCCCATTTGGGAGTCCCAAGACAAAATGCCATTTGGATGTGGGCATTGTGGAAAGGCACAAAGTATACTATAAGGGGGAAGGCGGTGGCTTCCCCCAAGTCCAGGCCGTGGTGAGTCTTGTGAGTTCGAGTTTGCCTATGGCTCTTCCTAGCACCAAAAGTGCTCAAATTATGCATTAACTAACTTGTTGTTTAGTTTGTGCAAATTCGTGTGAGTAACTGATGCTTGTCACTCTTCCTAGTCCCCATCCTATAGCTCCAGCACGCCCCTCTACCCCCAAAATGCTGCGAGCCAGGGAGCATGCCCTTACTCCTTACTCTTTTGTTGTTTCCACTTTAGACTCATATTTGAGTTTATAAAGGGGGTTGGGAACACGTCAGCCGACTTGCACATTTATGTTCATGAATATGCCTAAGAGCTTCTACAAGAGAATCAAGAACATGGAATAGCACTAACATTTAAATGTCAGCAAGTTGAATGAAAGTAAGTTCTTTTTACTCTCCTTTTGGTTGTGCTTGTTGCTCTTTTGTTGCTCTTTTGTTGATGGTTTTGCCTTATGGTGTTTGATGAATTTTCACATGCACACACCTATTGTTACTGTCGTCAATCTGATTGTGTTGTCCAATATTGTATTATCATCTCTTTCTTTTGTTGATCATATTGTTGAGTGTATTATTGTCATCTTTTTTTTTGTGCCAACGCATGTTGCTTCATTACTTTAAGTTAGAACCATCATGGTTGAGGCGTGAAGTTACATGGGTGGCACTTTTTACTTTGATTTCTCACATTTGTAAACATGTTGCTACTATTGTTGATCCAATTACATTGTTTGGTATTATATTGTCATCTTTTTTTTCTGATCGTGTCATCTAACTTGCTTTCATCATCTCCTTTTATGCCATTGCATGTTGCTTCATATATTGTTTTAAATGATAATCATTGTGGTTGAGGCATGAAGCTGCACATTGGGTGGCATTTTCAACTTTGTTGTCATCATGGAACTACAATCCATATCCATATCTTTTAAACCTTAAACTTGTGTCCTATCCCATTATTGTTGTCGTCTTGCTTTTGTTATTACAATGCTAGGTTTTATTACTTTGATGGTTTATTTTTCAATGCCTCATGACATCAGTTCCATTAATGAAATTTTTTCAACATTTACAGGATATGACAATGGCTACGATGTCAACAATGTGTAACCTTTGCACAAAGTTGGGTCTAAGATAGAGATTCCAACTTTTGATGTTGATGGTGTTGATGAAGAGCATGTTGAGGCACACTTGGAGAACCTACGAAAACAAAAATTGAATTGGAAAACCTACATAAACAGAGATTGGCTTCGAAACCATACTACCACAATTCATCACATGGGCATTTTTCAAGGTAAATGATAATCAACCTATCAACCTTTCCAAAAACCAAATTATGAGGTGCATAATCTACCACAATGAAACAACTCCTCCTAAAATCTTGGCCATACGCACAAGATGTTGGAAGGGCCTCATTGCATACCATAAATTTAATGGCATAACAATCATGAAAAAATATGTTGAATCTTACCATTCTACTTTGGTAGAAAAATTGTTGGAAGATCCAACAAACCTTGCCCCAAGATCTTCATTCAATTGCAAGCCAAGTAAAAAGAGGGTGCATGTATCTCCTTTTGCAACTTTTGGGTTTTTTTCTTTTGCCAATAAGTTCAAGAAAGATGATGCGATTCAAGTTGTTTTTTTGGAAGATTTTATGTTGTTTGTGATTAAAGGGTTGATGTTTACAAGGACTATCGAATTGGTTTAACTCCAAAGGGAACTCCAGAGGTTAGTGTATAAGCTATGTCCACAACTTCTATTCCCACCCAAGAAAAGTTTTGTTGAAGAAGTTCTATCAAGTTTGGTTGAAAAAACTATGACCACTAATGTGCAACTAACATTAGTTGATTGTATATCAACCACCTACACTTTTGACTTATGGATGTCAAAAGGAACAAGGGATGTCTTTATTGTTGTGGTGATTTTTATTTCAAGTGATTAGGAGGCAAAACATGTCACCATCGAATTGTTTAAAGTTTCAGACATGAGTGGTGTTGCAATGGCTCCTAAATTGTAGGAACTACTAGATAAGTTTTCCTTAACCCAAAAAATTCTTGCATTTGTTAAGGATGAAACTAGTATTAATACTTAAGGACATTATGCTTACCTTGAAATTATGTTCAAAATATCAAATCATAACCAAAAATTCATTTCAAATACATTTTTAAAAAATTCTTGTATTATAAACTACAATGTTTTTTAATACATCATGTCCATTGTACCCCATTTAGATGTGGTAAAAAAATATTGAAATTCTAAAACATTTCTACAAAATTCTTTGACTTTTTTAAGTTCTAGAACTTCACATTAAAAAAATTATGAGTGTTTTTTTGATGTGGTTAATAACTTCTTATAATCTCATTTTTTTCATCAATTGTTTTATTGTATGAATCGTTTTAATATATTGTCCTTTGTAGATTTGTCTCTTTTTAACACAATAAAATTTCTCTTTCAAATGTTTTAAATTAAAGCTTAAATCTAAAATCAAATCAAATGGATTTTTAGTATGGATGTCTTACCATTCATATGAGTGAAAGAAAACAACTTGCCATGATTGCCATGGTTTCAAATGGCAAAACAAAAAATGAATTTTTTATTTTGATTGGTTATGTTTAACATTTTGTCCCATTTTTGGCTTGTTTGATTGTGTTTTGAGTTTGGACCCAACATTGAAAAATCATCACATGAGAACACCATAATTTGAAATATAATATAAGAAAAATAGGTTTAAAACTTGTAAATTTGTAAACACAAAAGTTTCATGCAAATTAATGATGTTTCAAAAATTCTTTGTATGTTTAAAATACTCAAAATAGGGATGTCATTCAAAAAAAAATTTATCCAATGCACATTTTTAAAAAATTAAAATTTATTGTGAGTTAAATTAATGCACTTCACAAGAAAGACCATGTGTTCAACCATTCAAAACTTCTTTTACATGCACCATCTTGGATTTTGATTTTCGAAATTATTAACTATTTAATAGTTCATAATTTGTGGTCATGGTTAAAAACATTGAAATTTTACATTTGATTATAATGTAAGGCATTGGTCAAAACATGTAACTAGGAGCCAAAAAGGGTGTCGAATGTTAAACATAATCAATCAAAATCAAACATTTTTTTTATTACCATTTGAAACCATAATAATCATGAAAAATTAGTATTTTTTCTCTAATAAATGTCAAGGAACTTAGAGTAAAAATTCATTTGATCCAATTTTAAGTTTTGATTTTAATTTAA
>Ga0116229_10014943_pt1 | contig 10688 bp, 15 predicted proteins | sample S1TSphgellanicum_3_FD_87313 | JGI IMG/M metagenome (GOLD analysis project Ga0116229, IMG submission 87313) | Host-associated microbial communities from peat moss isolated from Minnesota, USA - S1T2_Fc - Sphagnum magellanicum MG | ecosystem: Host-associated > Plants > Peat moss > Unclassified...
ATTGGAATAAAAAAAAAAAAAAAAAGGTGTGGGGGGGGGGGGGCACCGACCACAATAGCACATAAGTCATGACACTCGAAACGCTCAAACAAGAATTCCAGATTTTCTCGGAACATTTTGTTCAGGCGTTGGGCGATCAATCCTGCAAGGTTGATATTACGCCCTAAAAGCTGAAGAACCAACCCCCCCCCAAACAAAATTCCGGATTAACAACCGACACATCCTAGGATACCTTAGAGTCTCAATTAGGTAGTACTTTAGAAGACAAAAATAAACTCGGTATTCAAAACCCATGTAATAAATATATTTAGTAAAAAAAGAAGAAGAAGAAAAAAGACCTTGAAATGAATGGAAAATGTCATAAGTTTTGCTTATGATTGATGTTACGCTCACCTTTGCACGATGGACTCGGAAAAGGTGGTCATATCGCTTTGGAAATACGGTGTATTGGTCCCAATTTTCCACCATTGTACGGAACCCCATATCCAGCATTTTACTATTATTACGAAAAAGAAACAATCACCACGGCTTAATTAGATATGGCCTATTGCAAAATGCCAAGAAAACATTTTAGAGTTCAGTAAGCTAGTGTGAAAGGAAAAGTGAAGAAGAAGAAGAAGAGTGTGTTCATATTAGATCGCATGGTGGTGGGATTAATCATATTTATTTTTGAACAATAAAATAAATGTTGTAAATATAAATAATAGTAATTAATAAATATAATAACAAGTCTCCCTTGGTGGTGCTTTTGGTTTATCATTATTTAAATTAATAATGGGTTGTGATTATTGCAGCTGACAAACTGACCAATTTTTATTTTTTTTAAATCTCTTTAATTTATAAGTTATTTGCTGATCTTATAGTTAACACAGGACATTATTGTTACTGAAATTAGGGTTTCAGTAAACATCACCCAACAATTGATCAATCAGTTTAGAATGATGAAAAGAAGCCAAGCTCAGTTAAGGAATTGATGTTGTTGTACCTGGCTGCCACACTCTTGTAGTAAGCGAATATATGTTCACTCAATTTGAACACCAGCTGATCAAAGCACAAATCCACCTGAAATATGCCATTTGCAACCATTAAAAATTTGGAGACTATTTACTTCAAAAATTAGAATTGTCCAATTTTAAAAACTGATCAACAGGCAGCAGCTCAATCTGGGGTTTTTAAAAATAAAATAAAATAATAATTAATTAATTTTTTGCTTTAACTATTCAAAAGAGCTGGATTTAAGGTACACCCAAAATTCATTAATAGAAAGCAAATTTGTTTTTGGTTTGGAAATGATCATCAGAAATTTGTTGAAGAAAAAAAAAGAAAATGGTGAAATTTCAAACTTGGAGTACACCCAATTGATTAAAAAAGAAAGGAATTATTTTTCTTTGTTTGGAGATGATCATCAGACAAAATTGTTAACGAAAAGAAAGAAAAATGGCCCCCAATAAAATTCAAACCTGAAGAAGAAGAAGAAGAAGAAGAAGAAGAAGTGGATCATGACAAAATTGTTGTGGGCAGGTTTAGGGTTTAGGGTTTAGGCATTTGGCTAACCTCAGCTTCAATCTCGTCATATAGGAAGCGTTGTTTGAGGACACGCAATGCATAGTCGGCGGCATCATTGTAAATATCAAAGGGCATGAGAACAGTCTCCAATAGCCCCACATCAGGCGACTGTAACACATGTTCCACTAGCATCCAAGGCAGCGAACACTCAATTGGGAACTGCACAGACATGCACCCAAATAACAAAAGAGAAAGCATTAGAATGTAGCATAGAACAACCACCTGATAAAACACCATACCATAAAATCCCATCCATACCATACCATACAATATCATACCATGCCATGCCATGCCATGCCATACCATACCATCCCATCCTATCCCATTTTGTTGCATAAAGAACAAGAGGAACATTGTTTTGTGGCCCATAGGAGAAAAAAGGGATGGAATCTTGAAAAGAAGAGAAAAATAATCCCAACCTGAATTACACGGGAAGTTTCAAGATAGAATTCTCGGAACCAAAGAAAACCCACATCTGTCAAGTGCGCCAGTGTTGCTGCAGTTTTCAGTCTGAAACAAGTTAGGGTTTTTACAGCGCATGTCTAGGGTTTAGGGTTTAAGGTTTAGGGTTTAGTGTTGATACAACAGCTACAAAATCAAAAGACCCAACAACAGTGGATTGATCCACCAGCAATTGTGACATACTAGTAATAATTAATTAATATATATACCTCGGTAGTCAAGGATGTGTGGGAAGAAAGCCAGTTGATTGAAGAAATTCTCAAATTGTCTCAAATTTCCAGATGGGATATCGGTGTCGGTGGTACTGAAGAAGCTGCCCACCTTCTTGGGTGCACCCCCTGAGACAAGCTCAAGAATCAAATACTGCAAACAATGCAACTGCACAAATTTCCCACCCACCCCAAACAAGAAAATTCATCACATGTATCACGGTCAATAATAATAATAATAAAAGGATCAATTCCTGGTTGATACCAGTGGTTTTTAATTTTTTAAAATTTCGCCCAATTTTAATTTTTTCTGTGTAGCTGACGTTTTAACAGATAATCCATAAGATGCTGTAGCCAAATCTGGCTATTTTTTAAAAAAAAACCAAAGAAAGTAAGAAAAAATAAAGCATCCTTTTATATTCTTGGTTAACCTACTGGAACTTAATTCAGAATCTGGCAATTTGCAAAACATTTGTGACTAAAAAACCCAAAAAAACACATACATTTTCACCATTTGGAAATAAAATAAAATTGTGCAAAATAAAATAAAATGCCGGTTCATGTGTGGTCAATACATTGGTATATTGGGTTTTCTCCTGTACTTGGAAAATAGAGTAGCATGGGAAAAGACTAATCAACCTGAGTAGCTGTAGGACCTACTGCCCGAGAGTAGAAGCCCGTGGAAGAAGGTTTTCCATTCTCTTCTTTGGGTTTTGACAAGGCATGATCAGATTCTGTGTTGTTTGTTGCATTTCCCATCCAATCTGCTGCTACAGTTCTCATATCCATCAAAATCCTGCTCATATTTTGAAACCCATTTCAGCAAAAAAATAAAATAAAATAAAATAAAAAGCTGTAAAAGAAAAAGTCATGTTTCCAAACAAGCTAGTAAATTTCTTTTTAACTGCCCTTCTCTTCAAAAGAAATCGCTTGACCCATTGAAAAACTAGATCGATTGTGGGCAGGCATTATATCGGTTCAGGTAGTAAATTTTTAAAAAACTGCCCCATTCCAAAAAACAATCACTTGACCCATTGGAAAATGAAGATCTATTGTGGGCTCATATGCAATTTCAGGTTTGAGGATGGGATAATTTGAGGTTTAAGCAAAGATGGGAAAAAAACCCTAAACCCCAAGAAAAAAAAAAGGGTTAGGGTTAGGTTAGCTACCGAGCGAGTTCCTTCTTTTTCTTGAAGGAGGTTCGTAGCATAACAGTGATCTTGTTTTGGACAAAGTCTTGAATTTGTGCATGCACCGACTCCCATATTGAATCTGCAACCAGTGTATCAACTCGCTCCATCATGTTGCCTATTCCCTTGATGTAACTTATGAGCTCCACCATTGCCTTCCTCTCTGCTGCTGTGTAATTGCACCGCACAACCTGTAACAACAGCAGCAGCACACCAAATATTGTTTTGGAAACTTAGTGTATACATCATACACACACATCTCAGTAGCTTACAAACTCTCAAAATGTTTTTGGGTATGACACAAATAAGTGTTAAAAAGATACAAGAAAACAAAGAAATTTTTTTAATACATATTTCAGTAGCTTACAAACTCTAAAATGTTTTGGGTTAGAAATGAAATGGGTCTGACCCAAAATGAGTGCTAAAAATCTTTGAGAAAATAAAACAGTTTAGACACACTTTAGTAGCTTACAAACTCTAGAACATTTTGAGTTAGACAGAAAATGGGTTTCAGTCAAATGAGTGCTTGAAGTCTATGAGGAAAAAATCTAGTTTATACACACTTTAGTAGCTTACAAACTCTAAAATGTTTTGAGTTTGAAATGAACTCAGTTTGACCCAAATGATCTAGCGGGGAAAACGGAAGTTTCTTTTGGTTTGTGCGTTGTTATACAGTGTTTTTGTTGCATTACCTTTTCGTAATCACTGACATCCTTTGAATGATCAGTGTCAAAAGGCGACCACTCTTTAGCAGGTCTTGAGAATTTCCAAGCAGATTGTTCCCAGACCCAACCAGTCCATTGACTCAGCAGCTGGAAGCCCTCAACTATGACCAAGTACATGTTCTCCTTTGCTTGAGTGCTCACTGCAACCTCCGTATCCTTTGTCATCTTTGCCAATTCCAGCTGCAAGTTCCAAGTATGCAAATGTCAAGATCCCCAATTGAAAATGATACAATAATATTCAACAAATTCATCCAATACCTTGAGAGTGAAAAATTATTACCTGGTTCATGGCAGCTGCAAATCGTATGGAGTAATCATCATGTTGAGCTCGAATGTTGGGCATGTGATTTACAATGAGGTACTCTCTCTGGTACTTGGTGTCAGTTAAGGTCCCACCCTCTTATAGATTTTACAGAAAAGTTTTTCTGCCTAGCCTTGACAAACTCACAATTACATGCAGCACGTCCAAAAATTCACTTACCTGATTTTCTCTCTTTGTGTATCACTTATGGTCATAATACTATCCATGACACTCCACGATCCTATGAATTTCAAGGGCACCATGTAAACCAATTGCTACATTGTAGGGTGGATATTCAGCAGCTTCTTTTCCATTAAGCTCATGTGGCAGTGGGAGGCCTATTAAGCGCATTTGCGCAGACAGGCGGTGGAAATATGGTGCTAGCTCCTTCAAGATGCTTGCAGGTGCCAAGTGCAAATCTGGAAATGCTGGAACCACTGGGTCTTTCTGTGCACCCCCCACCCCACCCATCCAAAACATTTGCAATGGGTTTTAGTCTCAATGGCACAGTAACTGACAAGTTGATGTGGAAGATCAAGGTTGGTTACAAAGTCCTTTGATTGCATTGGTTACACTTCTCAAAAGCATTCATTCCCAATCCTGCATAAAAAAGAGCTTTTGGGTACTTTACATACTCATTGGATTCATTTCAAATTTATCCAAATTCTACAACGATGTATTAAAGAGATTATTGAGTATTAAGTACATCAACATTTTTCAGAACATACAAAATTAAACAATGGTTACATTACATTTGCAATGGTTCCTTACATTGTGGATACATCACATCCTAGGGAATATCCCAGTACCTTGAAAATGCTCATCAGACGGGGAATCTTAATTTTCTTGAAAATTGACTCGCCTTCTTTCTCCCCAGATGTTGCCAACACAACAAGGACAGGTAACACTCTCAAAAGAGTGTGACGCTCAGAGAAGAGTAACACCCGATCCGACTCCAAGCACTCGAGACAAAAGATGATGAGCACGTGTATAATGTCCTCCACACTTTTGCATTTGGAAAACAAAAGTTAAGAAATGCACCTTGAGATAAAGGCAATGAAAAACATTAAGCTTGTGCTTCGTGTTAAAAGGAGGGTGGTGACAAAGCCATGAAAATAATACAACTTCTTAGACCCTTTTGGGGGGGTGGGGATCAATTTACAAGGGTTTGTTTTGCATAGAGACTTGCTACAATATAACAACAAAAACTTGAACTAAGAAGTGATGTTACCAAAGCTTGAGTTCATTAAATTGGTAGTAATGGGTATTGGAAACAATGTGAGATTTGTCCAACAAATGCACGATGTGCGAAATGGGGGAAAAAAGCATACCCATTAACCCGGAAGATTTCAGCTTGTAAGTTCAAGAGTATTGTCCACCTTGTGCTCAAAAAAATCTGAAAGGCAATAATGAATGTGAATCAATTCCAAGAGTTTTACAATGAATGTCATTGAATGGCAACCATTGAAATGAAAGAATGGAAAAGCACTAGATCACCAAAGCAACAATGGTGAAAAATGCAACACCAAAACAAGACTTAATTAGATAAACTTATGAGTGTTTGTGTGCCAAGTTCTCATTAAATTGCTTTAAACAATGTGAAACACACCACCTACCATTAATACAAAATGTAATTTGGAAGACCTTCCTGACTGTGGTAAAACTGTTGTACTGGAGAGCGGGCAGGGTTTTGTCAATTCCAGCTCCTAGCTTGCCCATAGCCAAGCTGAGCAGGGCAAGGCCTGGGGCAAGCTAGGAGCCAGAATTAGCCAAACCCTACCCACTCCCTACAGTTAACAACTGCTAGTAGTTAACATAATTGGCAAGGATCTGTCGATTGGGTCTCCAGAATCAACACCCATGTTGAATGGCTGATTCAGCATGAGAATTAGTCGATTAAAAGGGAGAATAAGACCTACCAGCTATTAACAAGATCATTTTAAGTAGATGAGAGAAAAACTAAAGAGAAACAAGTAAAAAAAAATGCTGACCTGCAAGTCATCGAGTTCTTCCCGCATCACATCCGTGTCAGGCCAATTTGCACTTACTTGGGTAAATGTTCTACAAGTCAGAAACTACAGTCAGAAATCTTACAACTACATGTAACATAATTTATTTTTTCTTGTGGGTTTTCTTCAAACTAAGCCTATCAAGATTTGTATCCAAAAAATGGACTTACAATCCTTGAACTATTGTCCAAAGACTGTCAAAAACAAATTGCAATATGTGCCCAAAAACCGTCAAAAAAGAATCACAAGATGTGTTCAAATGAGAGTTACAATTGAGGAGGTTGTACAAAATTTCATCAAGAATACATACATACCTCTTGTACCAAGAGAAGTCATTCGGGATGCTTGCCTTCGCATTCTTCAAATGGTCTAGTTGGAGTAGCACATCAAGCAATCTCAACATGGCCCTACAACACGGGGAAAAAAAAAAGCGCAATTTCTCAAACTTTTAGCATTTGACATTCTTATTATTTACAACCATCACCATGCAAGGCACAAACTTGATATGGTTTAAACCCACTTGAGAAAATTATATAATTATTTTAAGGAAATTATTATAAATAAAATTACAACTGAAGTTGTATGTATTCTAACTAACCCTTGCCTCTCCATTAAATTTGGGATAATGGGGGTTTCAGGAGGGTGGCTGGCCTTGGTCTGATTTTCTGGAGGTTTATAACTATCACAGTTCAGCTTTGGGTTCAAGAGTTTAATATGCAAGGAGCCAAATGCTAGACAAAAGAAGGAAAAAAAGAAAATTTCTATTTTTTTTGTTATTTAGAAATTTTTAAAAAAAAGAATAAGGGTTGAAAAACCTGTAAAGTTACCACATGTGTGTGACTGTCGGCCCATTCAATCTTTTTATCGATTGTGTGTAGTTGTGCATGTCTACTGCAAGCTGTGTCATCCAAACCCCCAACCCACAAAATGATCTCAATAGGAGGCTCTCTCACTGCTGTCCTACAATACACAATGCAGCAGCTACTCAATTTCACATTGAAAACCTCTAATTCTTCTAACTGCTGCAGCTGCATTTGGAATCATCATTCCCCATTCTCAAATTGTAATTGTAGTTAGTGAGCCTGAATAAATGTTCCATGTTGTATCTGAGATGTGTCATGTTTGAAAATCAATGACCACACCCAAGTGAAATTTTTTTTTAAAGTTAGCCTTCTTGATGTTCCATGTTGTATCCAAATGTGCTATGTTGAAAATCAATGACCAATCCCAAGTAAGAAATAAATTATAGTTAGCCTGATCAACGTTCCATGTCATGTCGAAATGTGCATTGTTGAAAATCAATGACCAAACCCAAGTGAAAAAAGACAATTTTGTTATTTTACAAATCCCCCGATGGTGGGGTGTAGTAGATAAGGAGAGATCTAGAAGCATGGTTGTTACCACCTTAAAAGCTGCAGATGATTGCCATTGTTGCATCTCCCGTAGACGGCCAATCTCAATATCAAGTACTTGATATGTTTCCAGATACAAATCTGCTTGAGTTTGCTTCACTGTTTCTGGCAACTACACAACAACCAAACATGTCTACTTAATTTAAAACACAAAAGGCAAGCCAATAACAACAAGATATTGTTTTGGACATGAAATTTGTATCACCCAAATTGATGCAAAAAAGAGCTGAGAGCTGGTGATGGGTCATCTACATGATGAGTGCTGAATGATGCAATAGACTTACTTACCTGGGGCAGAGCTTTCACACAGCTCCGATATGTATATAATACTGCTACCAATCCTTTGCCTTCTCTTATCAATGTATCCTGCACAAAGATGTGCTAACTTGAAGAAAAAGTTCATAGGAATATCTGCTGTTTTTACAATGGTTATTTGAAATCAATTTCAGCTCAAGAACTAATTTCAGTGTTTTTGTTCTTTTTTCTTAATTACTACAAGAAGGAAACAATCACTGTGCAATTTCAAATGGTCATCACAATTCCATTGAATTTCAAACGTCATCATTGTTCAAGTGACAAGTATGCCCTCCAAGTTTGATAGGTGAAAGAAGTGTGCGGGTTACTACCAATTGTATGATGGCATTAGTGTCCTCCACAAGTGACAGCTGGTAAGCTGGCGTATCTTCATAATCTGCACACCCAAATAAATTAAAAACTTTTTTTTTTTTTTTTTTAAATGTCAGTCCAGGTAGAAATCATCATCTTCATCTACACCCAACTTCGGACTAATTGTTTTCTCTTTTTTTTGCAGAAAATATGTTTTCATCAAAATATGCAATATGAAACATGTTAAGAAATAGGCTTCAGTGTTATAACCCACTGCATCATCATCATCAAAAATTAGTATTTCCAGAAACTTGATTTCAAAGAAACAAATCTAATTTCATGTCTATTTCCCAGCTCAAATTATGTAGCTGAGAAAGGAGATGCATTGTTTACTGAAGTTTTTGGATGCATTTTGATTGCAATTTGCTATTCTGGTTGGGAATCCACTGCCACATCATATCATAAAAATCTTACAAAGAAACTACAACACCATTTTTTGGGTGTAGAAGAATCCTTAAAATACTTCATCTCTAATCCCGTACCCTTCAAATCACAACTGATATGTTGGGTTTTGGAAAGTGAAAATGATGATTTTTGACCAGGGGAAAAATAAATAAATCATTGAAGAAGTACCGCCAGGTTTTGGAAAATCAAAATGATGTTTTTGACCAAGGAAAAAATTATTGTTTCATCAAACAAGAAGCACCACCAGGGTTTTGGAAAAAATCAACATGATGACTTTAGACCTTTCTGAAAAACCAAAACAATCTGAAAATTGATACCCAAAGAAGGTTTAAGGGAGAAGTGAATTTCTCACCTATGGGACTCTCGGTGGTACTTCGACCATTGACCAATGTCACTGCTAGACCTTGAATGTCAGGCTGCTCATGCTGCAAACAAATTAAAAAAACAGCACATGAATCCAAAGCTGCAAAATCAAAGCTCATCTGTGGGACCCAAAATGGATATGTTTCTCACCTTTGTTTGTAGTAAGTAGTACACAACAATTTTCATTGCAAAAACCTCAAAGCTTTTGATGGCAAGCAATTGTCTGATGAGTTTGTGGATCCTGGAAAAAATGTGCTCTTCAAAGAATTCAAGAATTGGGTTGATTGTGTGCACACTTACAGATCGCAGATCCGCATTCACAAATGCAAAACACATCATCTGAACTACTAAAAGGAAGAGAGAAAGAGAAGCTTGAGCCAATTTGAAAGTTGGAAAAGATCAAATCTTGAAGCAATAGATTTAAGAAGAAGACAACATTTTGTTGTTGTCAGGATGATGGGATGATGATGATGATGACAATGCTGATTGTAGGTTGATTGTGGAAAGTGTTTTGCAAAGTGCAAGAAAAAGCAAGAGAGAAGCAAAAGAAGCAAAAGAAAAGAAACAAAAAAAACCAATCGAAAACCCAAAGACAAGAGAGAAAGGTTGTACCTCAAGAGAGAAAGTAGACAGAGCTGCAACAGCTTCTTCCACAGGGACAGTCATCTTTCTTCTCCTTCTTCTAGCTGTCCCAGCTCCTCTCCACTTTCTTCCTCCTCTGGAGTGAGTTCTTGGTAGATTGGAAAGATTTTGTCCTAAGTTTCCCACTGTTCTCTGCAACTCATGAGATCCCACACAAAACATTCACTGCACACTCAGGGAGAGATTCACCAGGTCCTGAACTGCCAGGTCTGCTCCTATTTCTAATGACTAACTAGACAGGAAGAAGAAGCTTCTCAGCTTGCTCATGAGGTTCAGAGAGTTTTCAGATGTGGGGAGGAATTGTACTGTGAATTTTTTGTGTGCAAAAAACTTTATCTTCTTCACAAGAGCAATGGAGATGTATGTCATGACATGAAGATTTGTATGAGACATGCAGGAATTCCATTTATTGAATCTTGGGTGGTAGTTGTAGAGCTCACACAGCTTGCAACAACTGAAAAGGGGGGGGGGGGGGGGGGGCATTAAAAAACCCAACCGGGAAAAAAAGTTAGAAAAACAAAAGCAGGAACTCGAAGATCAAAAACAGCCTATTCCCGAATGGCTGGAGGAACGTCTCTCGGCGGTTGAGGAAGAGGTGGACGAGCTTAGACGTGATGTCGCCTCCGAAATCGACAGTATGCTAGACGAACGAGAACCCGTTGATGACGAAGACTTGTCCGACTCGGAAGGCGACGAAGACGGACCCTAAATCGATGCGCGGTTACTGACGCGCAGTTA
>Ga0116229_10014944_pt1 | contig 10688 bp, 6 predicted proteins | sample S1TSphgellanicum_3_FD_87313 | JGI IMG/M metagenome (GOLD analysis project Ga0116229, IMG submission 87313) | Host-associated microbial communities from peat moss isolated from Minnesota, USA - S1T2_Fc - Sphagnum magellanicum MG | ecosystem: Host-associated > Plants > Peat moss > Unclassified...
GAGTGCGTCAGTAGTCACCACAAATTCGAAAACCCTCATTCTCCCCCACCTTGGCAACTTTCATAAAATTCGTACAAAATAAAGGTGGATGATTCAAAAAAAGAAAAAAAGAAAAAAGAAAAAAGACTATTGCGAAAGAGGTTACTTGTTGCTTCACACATTCTCCACAAAACTGCAAACAAATGTAAATGTTCAAGATGGAAGCTCTAAACCACATACCTTATAATTCATTAGGCTTTGCATTTGCCATGCTCCATTAGCTAGTAGGTTGCATTCATTGATTCAATGACACATTGACTAAAAGCTCCAAGTGAACATTGCAAAGGTGGAAAGTGATTGTAGAAAGTGAAGGAGATATGCACGGTGCAAATTGCAAACACAAATTGGAAATTACAAAAACTCAAACCCCTAGCCCTGACTATACTAATAGTGTATAAGTGATATTAAAAGGGTATACGTTGAGTTTTTGGTAGATACCCTTTAGATTTATTTCTGTTGGTTTGGGCCTGGTTACAAATATTTAAAATTATAAAAGTTTTAGTTATGAGGCAGGGGCAAGCACAAACTTCTTGAAATGCCTGGGTAGGAGGTGAGGCCAGGCTTTTAAAAAAACCTGGTGATCTTATATATATACACCCGATTCAATACTCTGCAAGCAGTCAAATACCCACCCACCTGCCGTAGAGGGTGGAGTTATTATGGGATGAGGAGCTTGCTCTTGTGAGAGAAAGGGAATGGAACTCCAGCAGACTTGAAGTCAAAATTGGCCACTTATTTTAATCCATGCAAATATACCCCACAACACGTGTCCAATATGATGTGGTGTATGATTTGAACATCATACACTTGGCTTATGATTTTGGTCAGCCATTAAAGTTATCTGTAAAGTCATCCTGTCTTTGATTTGAGCCTTAGTTTGACCTACCAACTCTTATTTGATTGTAGCCAAAAAGTGAGCAAAATTGGGTATCATTAATGAAACTGGGTGCCAGTTAACAAGATTTGCATGATTTTTTTGTTGTTGTTGTGATATGACTTTGGATTAATGAAGAAATACAAGCAGTACAAAGGTGCATGTAAGGCAAGTCCAAAACTGGGGGTGAAATCTCCCCTAGAATCAATTTGGGTGAGAAAATCAATTTTGTCCTCTTTTTGTTTCCCTTGTCCTGTTTTCCTCCTGACTTTTGATTTTGTCCTGAGTTTCAATAAAACTGAGGCCCAGTAGCTGCAGTTTGGGGTACTTTATGGCTAAGTCTATTATCTAATAAGGCATTGCAAATTACTTTTGTAATCTGCTCATTTCCAAGTGAAATGTGAATGTTTAAGCTTTTGTACTATTGACAAGGCTGGAAAACTAGAAAAATCAAAATACTCAGACATCGATACATTGTTGGATATGTATATATGTATATTCCTAGTATCAAACAAGACTGTGGTGTTCAGTCTTTCCCATATCCTGTATACAAACCAGTGTTGGTCTAGTGTTGGTCTGGTGTATAGGTATGTGCCTGATATCAACACTCATACCAAGGTCTAGACTAGATTGGTATGACCTGAGACAATACCAGCCTTGTACCAATACCAGCTTCAGTGGAGACCTGATGTAATATCAGCCTTGTATGAATACCAGCTTAGTGGAGACCTGATGTAATACCAGCCTTGTTCTGGGCTCTTATATCAGTTACAATATCATGTGTATCCTTGCCTTGGACACAGACAAAAATCAGTCTTGGACCCAATACCACCACTAGGAGGCTGATATGAAAGTACACAAATTTACCAGGACCCAGCAGTCTGGTATGAAATTTTGAAAAAAGTACCCAGCATGAAGACAAGGCCAGTATGTTCAAAAGTTGATACCAGACCAACACTGGTACATTAAACTACTTGCAACAATGATCAACTTTTTTCCTTGGGACAAAAGCCAGCTTTACTCCAAGTTCTCCTGGAGAACAACAACCCATTATAGTACACGATGCTTTTTTCCTTTTGCAAATTGTCATCACTTGTTGACAGAAGAAAAAAAATCCAGTGCAACGACTCATACATAGGACACACCTCCACTAGGTATGGGAGGCAGACACAACAAGCTCACAAACTCAAAAGCCAACAACAAACGGAAAGCATCATATATCTGTCATCACGGGATGCTCAAAAGCTTTTAAGCAGTTCCATCCGAGTGGAATCTCAGTTTTCTAGGGATCAGTTCTGATCAAAGAGGCTGTACTTTGTTTCCACTTAGCACTTCCAACTTTAATAATAACTATCCTCCCCTTCTCTAGATCATACCGTTACTAGTGTGTCATTGCAGGTCACTGTTAAGACTGAAAGCCTTGAATGTCCCCAGGTCCGACAGACAACTGCCTTTGAAATGCAATTGTCTGTGTGCCGCAGGCATTTTGTGCTGTACAATTGGGGGGAGGAGGGGCCCCGGAGATAAATTAACCTGCCGAGGATAGAACATAGAACCCATTTTGAAATGCTTGAATTCTATTAAATAACAAATATCCCAAGGATAGAGCATAGAACCCACTTTGAAATGCTTGAATTCTATTAAACAATAAATATCCCAAGAATAGAACATAGAATCCATTTTGAAATGCTTGAATTCTATTAAACACCAAATATCGCTATGTGACAAAAGGGTGACAAGAAAGAAAAAACAATGAATTTTTAGCCTGGCAACAAACAACTCAGTCTCTCTTCACTTCACTGTAGGTATATGTGATCCTAGTTTGTGGACAAATTCCCTTTGCTAACAACACAAACACAAAAAACAAGTCCAGGGACAAAAATGCTGCAAAATCTTCCCCCAAAAACTCAGAAGCACCTTCCTAAGCTAGATCCGCACTTTCTGAATGTTGTTGTTAGGTTGACATACTGATCCCCCTAAAGCTCAGTTGACTGTTCTCTAGAACAATTTTTTTGTCATTTACTTTCAGCAACAAAATGAATATTGTTTTATAATTTGGCACTGCACTAAATAATGATGCTTAATGTGCATGAAATTTTCTTTCACATTTTCAGCATGGCAGGTACGTATTTTCAGAACTTTTTGGCAATTCCAAAAATAATTAATTCGTGCATAACCAGTCTAGGTACTAGGCTAGTAGAATCCAAGCCAGGAAGCACCGTGAGCAAGGCTGGGAACATGGAAGCCAGTTCAAATTACAAGGGCAAAGGTACTGGCAAGGCGAATTCTGCTACATGCCAGACATGGGCCCGGACATGTATAAGTTGAGTGATGTGGAGAAGTGGAATGGCAAGTTAGAACAGGCTTCAGACTCACTAGTACTTAGCACCAAGTAGTTCCACACTAAGCACTTAACATCATAAGTACATTGTAAATTTCATTCAAAATGTACCCTTCTCATGTTGGAAGAATCTGCAATTGCAGTGGAGAAAAGTAATTATAAAACTGAGTCTGTCATGTGGGTACTTACACTTTGCTCAAATTTGTGCACCAAAAATACTTACCTACTTGGCACCTGTGGAGAGCTCAAATGCTCTGTTGTCCAATTGCTTAGTTTGGGGGCAGACTCCAGGGCCCTGGGGATAGTCGGTCTTTTTCATTTACAACAAAAGAAAAAAAGGGTAGTTAGTACCATATTTGAATAGCAGATTTGTTGGGTTTCTGTTAAATAATTATAAAATTTTGAATATTCCACTTTGACAAATAAAATATTCTTGAATACTCCAAAAGACACTTCATTTGCTTTCACAGACTATTTTTTTTCTTCAAGAAAAATATGTTTTTGAAAATTTCAGCATGTCTAATTTAATATAACTTTTTTGTTGAACCCGCTATTCAACTAGGATAGTTACTAGTTTACATGCAACCCGACCCCTAAGTATTATTGCATAGTACATCAAGTACAAGCAGCAAAAAATTGGCTACCATTTTGTTCGTATGTCAGCAAAGAACTGCGAATAAGAAGTTTCATAACATTCAAGCCATGCTTGCAAAGTCTCTGTTATTCAGAAAAGTACATGAATATGAAATGAATGTTGATAACTAAAGGCTTATGCTCTTTTGAAAACTATAAGGGCCTCAGCCTATTTAATGTATTGTGGGAAGTGGCCCATTGTGCTGGGTTAGCCAGCCTTGGCGAGCCCCGTAGGGCCAGACAGGTAGTACATCCAGCATAATGGGTGGCCATGAGCCCCTTCCATTACTTGCATTAACATCTTTGGTGAATACTTACCACAAATGAATTGTGCATCAACAAGTAGGAAATAGAGTTCATGACATTCTCTTTATGACTAGACAGACAAGTGGCATTTGGAGTTTTATGTTTTGTGGGCACCTTGAGGCATTATCTTAAGGCCATTAAACCTTAAAGGTCTTCCATTGGCACATGACTTGCCTCAATTCTTAACATTTCAGTTTTCTTCATTCAAAAGTTTGGTGCTAAACTATCAATGTCATTTGTATTAGTTGTGAGAATTCTTGCATCAATTGAACTTATGAAAATATGTGTTAAAATTTTCAAACAATTTTGCATGAATGCATTTAATTGAGCTTAATTGAAGATGAATAAATTTCAATATTCTTTTCCTTATTGATGATGATGGAATGGTTCACTTTGAAAATATTTTCATTATCAAAGAAAGGAACAAACAAGAACAATTGTTTCTTATAATAGTTTAGTCAGAGAAATATTAAACAAAGAATAAGGTCTTTTGATTTATTTATTGATGATTGAAGGACATATATTATTTATAGATTTCAAAGGAAGCACTTTTAATGACACGACATTTAAAAAAAAAAATGCATGTGTTAATAAATTTGAATGTTCTAAATGCATGTTATAATGAGATAAATAGCGTTATATATGCAACTAGTTGTGTTGCCATTTGTTGCACAATAACAAAAACATTTCTCAACCTTCAAATGCAAGTATTTGCTTCAATTTTTTTTTCATTATAGAATTCAAAATAATGATTTGTAATCATTGTTTTACCTATTTTTGTTAGATAAGATATGCACTAATTAATGGTTGCATAAGGGGTGAATGCATGGTAAGATGGTTCACTTATGGAGTGGCATTCATATTTCTATAGGGTACCTTTTGTTTAAATAAATGTGGTGATAAATGTACATTTGTTAATTGATAATTGATCCTAAATTCATAACTTGAATATGAAACTAAAAATATTATTATTTTTTGAAAATGTTACCTCTATTGTTAATAATGGACTTTTGAAGGGATAATGTATGGATTGATTTCCTAACTACAATGGCATAACATCAATGTATTCATAGTAAATTTCAATTTGATTGATTTTTAATGATTAGTAAATGTTGAAAAATGGAATAAATAACATATAGATGGGACCATTTTCTTGAAAACCTTAGCAAATATTTTTTTGTGGAATTTAACATGGTTAAAATTTGACCTTATTTTCATAAGTCTTTGTGAGTTACAAATTATTTTTTCTTTCAATTATTTTGTTCTAAAATTGAAGATGCTGGAATATCACACATTTTTTTATACCAAATCTTAATCCCTCTTTCAAACCCATTAACCCATTTGATAGGACTGACATTAAACCATATTTAAGTTACAAATTCACTAGAACACCAACATTTTCAACATATCAAATCAACTTCATATTAGTCCAAATGGTTTGACACATGAAAACACAATTCATAAAACACATGTAATTTTTTTTCACAACATTGTAACTCATTATATTCACAAAACCATGCCTAGTCCGAACATGTATGATATTAGGTGAATTACTAGTCTAAAGATAACCAACCAACAAAGCATTTTCCCATTATATATTCAAGGCACAATATTTAATAGGCATTAGTTATCCCACTTGTAGACTAACCATCTTACCTAATATAAACTACATTTAATCCAACATGGACCATGAACTTGACAATTTCAAAAGATACCAGCCAATAACGTTAGGATTTCTTAACGAAATCACAAATTTATAAGCTTCATGGGTTCGTTCCAAATCTGTGCGAAATATGTTATTTCATAGGTTTGTATTGTTTAAACAAGAATGTCATGTATTATCTAAACACAGAAGTCATGTGCACAACTTTTGTGTAAACAACACAAATTGACATACAACATCTGTGTCGAAACAATATAAACATGCATATGACATTCATGTTTAAACAATGCACATGACATCAATGTTCAAACAATAGAAATAAATGAGTAACATCCTTGTCTATTCCATATGAACATATGAATAGCAAATTTTACATAAATGTTTTGCCAAATTGTGACCCATGAAGTTTGTGATGAATCGATACATAAATCCATCATTCACACAAATACCAACAATAACCCAATCATGACCTACTCATAAATCACAAGGTGATCTATGGGTTATAAACACAATCACCTACTTTCACTCAAGACAAAAACATCCCATCCTCATTGGAGCCTCTATAAATGCCTATGTTTGTCATCACATCTGGTAATTATTGAGTAAACATGTTTTACAAAGTGATAGAAAAATAAATTCTATCTTTTATTGTAAAACTAAATTGATAACACCACAACATTCACAACCTAACATCAAAATTGTTTTCAAACACACTTAACTTCATTTGCTAGCAAATTCTCCCCTTTTCCACCAACATCCACACTCCAAATTTATTCTAAAACTTTTTTGCATGTTCCTCAAAATGGTTTGCCAATAATCATAAAAAAAAAACACAATAAATATAGGAAATAACATATAAGGCAAACTTATCATGATCTCTAAGAGTTTCCTACCAAAAAAACCTTCATTTGTGATAGCAACAATATCATTTAACAATTTGACGACCTAACACACATAACTTTCCTTTTCTTCCATAGGACAAGGAACACACAAAGCATGAAATTTTTCCATCCCCACCTAATAGAAATAGACATCCTCCTTCAACTCCATTTTTTCCATCATTCATCATAAAGGCATAATGTTTAACAGTTTTTAGTACAAATTTTGAAGGAGTAAAGTTTTAATTTGCCATGCCAAATGGAAGGTTGTTGAAGATTTTGTTTATGAAGTTGAAAGCTTTATGGATTTTGATATGTTTCATTTCCTAGCTTTCCAATTTTCAACAAATATTCCAAATTATGAACACTTATGCTCATGTAAGCAATTATCACATAAAGTTGGTTCATGGTTTTAACCCATGGTTTGTTATGACATTTATTGATGCAAGCTCAATGATGGTGGGTTACAATTTGTTGCAAGCCAAATCATATTATTAATCACATTGACTTCACACCCCTTGTTCCTCTAATCTTAAGCCTTCCAATTATGTAAAACATGTAATTTTCCATTTACGTTCAACAGATGAAATGTTTTTAGGGTTTAGGGCCCTTTTAGGGCAACATGGTAAGGGAAGAAACCCACATAGGTAGTTTCATAATTTAATTTGAGTTAGAGATCGCTGGGCATGTGTATTGATATTGCTATTAATATTACCGAATAGGTTGACTTGTAAGTCTTTTTTTCAATTTTGTGAAGTATGTTGGACTTGTGATCATCTCCAAGAAGAATGAACCAACTTTGGTTAGAGCTCAAGTAGGAAAGTAAAACAAAATTAGAATTTTGCTTTGTTTTACTAGCCTTAAAAATGTATTATTTAAATATGATAAATTTAGACATTTTCCACCTAAAAATGTGGCAATTTTGGTGCCTTTTTTTTTCCCCTCGAAAAACCTCCTTTGCACCATTCATGCAATTGTTTTTTCACCATGGTGCGAAATTTTGCCACAAAAAAAAGAAATTCATTTTAGATAATGTTTTTGCATTATACAAATGATACCTATATACAACCATGTATATATTGTACATGCAACTAATGTTTGGCATATGATAATTTTCAAAAGGGTATGTAAAATGAAAAACAAAACAATTGACCTCACGTTATCAAATTTTCCAAAAAATGAATTGTAAACCTACATAACATTTGGAACAACCCATTCCAATGAATTATATAGTAGCAAATTCAAAACATGAAAAAGACCTTGCATATTGATATTTGACTATTGAAATCTTGAAATATTTAAATTGAGGATATCAAATTGAATCTTAAGAAATAAAATTGAAAAATTCTATTGATTATTATTTGTAGGTACAATAGTCATTTGCACAGACCAAGGATGATACCCTACTCACCAAATCTTGATTTGGAAAAAATATGATAATACCAATATTGGCTTGTAATGAAATGTAATTATTACCCATTAATAATAAGAGTCAAGAATTAAAATGTTGATTTTATTAGAACATCATTAGTTTCAATATCCATTGCATTTGTGGCAAATGGTGTCAATCTTTCTTGAGGCCCTAAGTCTAGTGTCACAAAAATTATTCCAAACACATGAGCTTTATTTAATTTGGGGGTGCATAATTGTGTATTTTGTTTTTCATCAATCAAATTTGACTATGTAAGCTTTGTTTGATTTCCCTTGGTGCATTGAGTTGAAGCACTCCTCAAATCATAGTAATAAAATTTTAGTACATTTGCAAAAGTCTCAAGCACCATTTGAATTATCTCATGAAATTGTAACATCATGAAATTTAAATTTCTTAAGCTATTGAAAAATATCAAGGATAAATGGATTTTTATGCTTAATTTGGCCAAAAATGTGATGGTAGACTACAAAACATTATTGGTGAAAAGGGGCCTAGACATAGCCATGAACTTTTTCACACTACATTAACTAATTTGGAGCTCATTTGATTTACTTGACATATTGTCCTTTTCTATTATCCTCCTGTTGAAAATGGTGCATAACTTGATCAAGTTTTCTTGAAGCAATGATATATTTGTTTGTGATTTTGTGAATGCAATGAAGATTTGTCAAACATAATTACATGCCCTAGTTGATCTTGCCACAAAATTTTATATAGGTGAATGTTTTCTTACCATTCTTTATTGGATTTTGTTCATGAGAACATCACATTGAAGTGGAAGTAAATGCATGATTCTTCTTTTAAATATCTCATATTCAATTTGAATGGTATGGTTGATTTTCACCTTGTATAGTTGATTGGATATATGGTTTGCATATAAAGGGAAAAAATCTTTGTAACAAGAAAGGCCCAAGGTCAATGTGCCATTCCAATATTGAAGCAATCATGACAAGTTAATTTTATTTTTTTTTCCATTCATTTTTGCCTTTTATTAGATTTTTAGGCTTTAGTTAATACATTGATCAAATATCGAGGGAGAAAGTCTTTGTGACAAGAAAGGCTTGAAATTGATGTGCTAATTTAGTGTTGAGGCAACCATTCATGACACTTTTGAAATTTTGTTTTTTCTATTTTGCTTATTTCAATTTTGTAACTTTAAAGTTAAAAGCTTAGGTGATGTATCAATGAATTATAATTTCATAGGGAATAGTTATGAAGGTTTGTGTTTCAATTCTATAACCTTAGAGGTTGGAGGTTTAAGTGGGGTTTTAATTTTATAACCTCAAAGACAATAGGCTTCAAGGTCCTTATTTTAATTTTATAACTTCATGTAGGTTCAAATTCACAAATTGGGTGCAATCACAATAAAATGAGTCACAAGGGGTGTGGACAATGTTTTTAAAAAAAAAACATCTTTTGAAAAATCACAAGGGGAGTATTATAAACTGAATTATTGATTTTTTTCATTTTAAAATTCCATTACTTGCAAAGTTTCAATGTTCAAAACCTGATGCAAATTGATGATGTTTTAAGAATCTTTTTGCATGTTCAAAATAATTATGGACATTTTTTTTTCAAACATCCTTTTTCATTATCAAATGTGCATAATTCATTTTCAAAATTGGAAAGAATCTTAATATTGATAATTAGAAAAAAAATACTTGAAGTTGGTGAAATTCACTTTAAAACACATTTGAACACATTTGTTTCAAACATGTTTTTGATCTTGAAAATTATGAATTTTGAAAATGTGTTTTCAACAAAAGTTATTCATTTTGATGTTATTCAAAGCTTGGATGCATAATATAAAAGGTGCAATAAAATATATTTTATACCTAGCACAATGTACTTGTAAAATGGGTATGAAAAATGCAAAACATAGGAAAATAGACCAACATAGGAATGCCATGTGTCAAATGTAGTCCTTGGAAAGAACTTTGACCTTGGCACCTTTGGTTCTTTTTAGTATGTTTGCACCCATGTGAACTTGTTTCAACTTTGTAATTTGAAAGGACTTTAAAGCTCACATGCATATGCAGTTTTGTAACTTCAAAGGTTAACATGTTTGTTTCAATTTTGTTGATTAAACGATTTCCATGTTCACATGTTTGTTTTATTTTTTTAAAACTTGGAGGTTTTGTGTGTGCTTCAATTATGTAATTCAAATGCTTATATATGTTTGTTGGCCATTAGTTCATCCCGTTTGTCACTAATGTCTATTGTGTGGCAGTTAAACTATGGTAAAGATTATCAAATCTTTTTCATCTAAGATGAAAACTTAGCTTCCTTTTCATGAGGTACTTGATACATATGGCATTATCTACCCATCATATTGGCTTCAAAAGGGAGTTGAGATATCCTTCTTGAAGCATCTTGCAATCTTGGAGCATTATTATGTAGGTTTGCATTGTCCTTGCTATGCAACCAAGTGGTGAGGAAATCAATTGCATGCTTGAAATTTTGTCTATTTTAGCACTTGACATTAAACAAGGGTTCGTTACTCTTTTCACCAAATAACAAGA
>Ga0116229_10014946_pt1 | contig 10686 bp, 6 predicted proteins | sample S1TSphgellanicum_3_FD_87313 | JGI IMG/M metagenome (GOLD analysis project Ga0116229, IMG submission 87313) | Host-associated microbial communities from peat moss isolated from Minnesota, USA - S1T2_Fc - Sphagnum magellanicum MG | ecosystem: Host-associated > Plants > Peat moss > Unclassified...
AGACAGAGGGTCACGCCAGAGTTGCTGCCGTGCGGAGGAGCGATGGCGACGTTGCACCTTTTTGCGATTTTTTCTGCACTCACCACGACGCTTCTTCTGTGCATTCCTACTTGCTCTTGCTCCTGCTTGAACACAGGTTTGTATCGGAAATCCTCAAATTTATTCTTATTATTATTATTATTAGTAGTAGTAGTACTACTACTACTCTCTCCAATTGCTTCAAATTGTTTGCAACAGAATGCATCAATCATCAGTACAATGATCTGCAAACTTGCTGGCCTGATTGTTGTCAAGTAGAAGAAGAGCTTGTGAAATTTTTCCTGTGGTACAGCGTCACCTATATGGTTCCACAAGAAACCAGAAGCACAAGGGTACTGACCTGAGTTGAAAGAGATTGAATTGATTGTAGTAGGTTATGGAAAGGCACTTCAGAATTTCAAGAGTCTCAGAATGTATCTTGTTGAAGTAGATGATGGCCTTCTAAGTGTGTCCAAATAGTGCCAAGAACTACATCTTCCACACATGCAGATTGAGAAGAAAGTCCCCCAAAACTATGCAATTTGGCTCTGTTGTATCCAGTGAATGAGAATACTCACATAGATCTTCTTATAGAATATAGCCCTAGACTATACAGCTGTAGCTTGCAAGAAATGGGCAGTGTTTCTTCTTTCCGAGAAGTTGGTGTTTCCATGCATCTTACACAAAAATGGATGGATGCAGTGGCTGCTAGCTCCACGGGACAATGCCTTGTTGCATCAGGAACATCAGATATCTACTCCAAAGTCACAGAGCCTACTCTTGCCCCTTCTCATCTCCAAGGTATGCAGCTGTCTCTACTCAATGACCAGCTTCCAGAGAATGCAGCAGGGTGTCTTCTTCTTCTTCTTCTTCTTCTTCTTGATTTTCTTTCTCAATTGCCTTTTTACTTCAATTATAGGTGGACATAGCATGTACTGTCAAACTGTGCTTCAGAAGCAGCAACTGTTGCAGGAATCTCAAATGTGCCTCAACTTAACTCCCTACCATCATCCCTTCTGAAGTGTAAACCCTAACATCTGGTGGTTGAGCTGAGAATATTTTTGTTTCTGGAATCTGTATCCTGGCTGGATGCTCTATATCATAACCTAGTATTTATTAATGAGTATCTATGTGGATTAATCATGCTCAACTCCATCTGTATGAAGAACAGATCTGCCAGGGTTTACAAGGAGTGTCTATGAGAGAGCCTATGCGCTTATCACACCAGAGAGCCAGGTCTTCAGCCCCCTCCTTGGATGGTATGCCTTCTTGTTCATTGGCTATCCATGAGGTGCTTCAGTGAGGTATTAGTACTTGCTGAGTTGCCAATATTGCATTGGTGTTTGTGGTTGCAGGACCAACACATTGGCAGCTTATCTGATCACCCCTGCTATGGGTGCCCATTTCACCATGTATCTTGCTAGCATGGCAGGTTGGTTGGGTTCTAATCTGCCTCTCCTCCATTTGCCATTTTCATGTATGCACACATATTATCTTTACCTTTTATATAGAATCTCTGTCTGTTCCATCCCTTTTTAGTGGATGTATGAGGCCTGCACAAATTTATGTTGTTTCCATCTGATATTAAAAGAGCAAGCAAGAACTGGCTTGCCTTTTAATATTGTTACTGCTTTTCCTTTTGCTGCTGTTAGGGGTGCATGTTACTCAGGCTTAAGTATGTTCCTAACTTCCTCTCTTAATGATGGAGGATTTGACAGCTTAGAGTATAGAATTTGATCCAATTGTGAACCAAAAAGGCTGCTGCCTCCTTCCCCATGTTAAGGCATAAAGGAGTACAAGACATTGCCTGGGTTTTCTTGCAGCCACCATCTCTGGATATGTATTTACTTTCATGCAGTAGGCTTTTGCAGGGAATGCATCCTCTTTCCAACCACTATCAGGCATTGAACGGTAATTCTCTTGATTCTCTTGAATTGTAGCAATTTTTCTTGCTCCAATTACATTTGTAGTTGTGAAGTTCCTTCTATTGCAAGTACAAGGCCTATATAGCAACCACATAATCTTCTGGGTTCACTTGCAGTCCAAGAACATCAGTTGGAATTCTCTAATTTTGATCATCTTCCTGATTGCCATTTCAGGTTTGTGTTTGTGGTCAAAGGGGAAGTCATGCTTACTGTTCACACATTGCTACAAAGCCACTGCTTGCAAGTACGTATTTGTGCTTCTGGCTCTATTTCATGCTGGCAGCCTGTTTGCTCCTACATGGCTCAATTTGTCTTTTCGTATATGGCAGCCTTTGTGAAACCTACCTTCTTCCAGCATCACTCTCTTCCTGCTCCTGTAAAGGTCTTTTTTTCCAGAGTACATGGGTCAACCTTCTAAGTGTTTATGGAGAATACTTGGAAGGTTATATCATCTGATACATCATGAGTTATGAAATTCAAAATACTGAATTAAGCATTCCATGATTGCAGTAGCAGTCCTGCTCCTGTTCATTTTCTCTTCCCCTGTTTATTTTGAATCGTACTTGCTCTAGCAGAATTGTGCTAATATTATTAGTTTGAGTGTGTAAAGGTGGATGGGTTTGCATATTTACCTCCAGAGATGGAGCATGTGTTAGCTACAGCAGGATCATCTGCTACTTTGATTGTTTTTGAGCGCAGGTAATCTCTGAAACCACTTGTGTTCAATGTTGTGCAGTATACTAGACAACCAAGAGGAAGTTTCTTTTGTTCTACTTTTGGTCTAGGTCATGATTTGCGATCTTAAGAAACAACAATCTGAGCCTGTCTTGAGTGTATTGCTTGATGTAAAGCATTCTTTGGGCATAAATTCACTGCTATGATGAGTATCATTGCAGCCTCTCACACTCTTAAAAGACATCTGTCATCCCCTTATGTGACATTATGTCAAAAAGCTTATTTCTGATATATGCCTTCAAATTGGACAGAGTGAGGAGACAGATCTCTGTTTTCAGCTAAATATTTTCCTTTTAGAAGTTCTATTTTGAGTCCTATATTCATTGGTCCATGCAGGTACACAATAATGGGTGGAAATCAAGCTCCAGAGTTGATTGTGGGTTCTACTGACAAGCAGCCACTTATTGAGGCTCCAGGAGAGGTAGGCTGTTTAACTTGGGAGAACTTTCAGTTTTCTGTGTTGCCACACAACTACAAAAGATGGCATGATGGAGGGGGAATCATGTACTCCAAAGTCCTGTTTTTTTGAATCTGACAAATGGTGATGGTTGTCCATGGAAGATTTTTGAGCTGCGGAAGCTGCTCCCAACAAATTCTATCTATGACTTCAACATCCATGTATATACACTTTACCTATGTCCTTTTCATAGAAAGACAACACAGTCTAGGATGCAGCCCTGTTTTCCTCAGCAAGAGATTACAATCCCTGCATTAGGTTGGCATAGTTTCCTGCAACTATCAATGTGAGTGTCATCAATCCTGAATTGCATTATGCAAAGAAAGTATTCATCATCCTTATGGACTGTCTATGTTTCCATTGTGTGGTATTCCAGGTCATGGATTTCCAACCAGGAGAGTTTCTTAATGTGAAGGTATTGCCCATCTCTCTTCCAGATTCCTGCTTGTATTATTTGGTCATTGCATGACTCTGATGGTTCTGGCATAACAAGCTAGTACGTAACAAGACCATATTACATTGACATTGCAAATTGCCAAAAGAACAACAGGTGGCACTTGAAATTCTTAGGCAGATTATTGAGACTTCTGGTGCCTTGGTCTCAGGAAGTTCACTACAACCAGCATGGGCTTCTTCTGTTGGAGGGCCAAGGCATTTATCGTCTTGCTGATAAGTGGTATGTCTCTCCCTCTGCATCAAAAGCTCTTTCTATGTTTCAAGTGTGCATATGTTGCTGTTTGAAAGTTTTGTCCAGATCTCACATCATGAATCTCTTCTTCTCCAGTTTGTGTTTCTGTATCTAAGGACCATGCATTATGATACGGCAAAGACAGGGCAGTGTGATCAGAACAAACTGTTTGTCTGCAGGTACCCAGTGCAAGCAGGTGACACAATTTGGATGGCACCATTTGTTCCACAATGGTGCTCTTTCTGAACCAAAACTTGTGTAAAATATGACTCTGCTTGTTTTTTTTCTGATGTTTGTAGGACATTTCATGATCTTGAAAGAGAATCTAGTACAGTGTGTAGTTCTGCATGGTTTCCTATGCTGCAAATCTTATCTTCATGCACAGATACACACTGTGCATACAATTTCCAAACCAATGTTTGGTAGTCCAGTTTTGGTGAAAAGAGTGTCTAACCATGGGAGGTGCATGGCTGCAGGTATGCAGCATTGGGTAAAACAAGGTCACGCTACATTCTATACAAGGATACAAATCGAGATCCTTTGCTGCACCTTTAGCTTGAGCCATTGGATGATACCACAGCAACAGGGAGGGTAGCACCTCAACAACCACCACCTTCCTCACCTCAGTGAGGTCACTACCTCTCTGTGTGTGCACATCTCTCTTGGCTCCATTGAAACTGAACTCTAGACCACAAGGATTCAGAGGACAGTCTTATAAGTGCATAGATCATACAACATGCAGGTCTACAGCCACAGCATAATTGTGAGCATACTGAGAGTAATATCTATATCTCTCTCTGCTCAATGGGCAAAGCCTAAACCGGGTGCGGGGTTTGTGTCTCCAAGGCTACAAGAAGCAGAATTTATGAGTCCTGTCCCTCAATTTGCTCTTGTGCTGTGCATGTATAACAACAGTTTCTCTTATCCCCCCCTCCCCCCAATTTGATGTTTTAACTACCTGCTTGTAAAAGTATTCTGTTCACATGACCAATTTTTATGTATGTTCAACTTGATGTTGACTTATGTCTCTTTGTTTCTTTCCTGTCTCCATAAGTCTATGAAGTATTATAAATAGCACAATCTGTTGGTGTAGATGCTAGAGTTGTTGAGCCTGTCATCACAGAAAGCCTGCAGTAGAACTTATTGGTGTATCATCACAGGTGCAACATTGTTGGGAGTTTTCCTGCAGGAACTGACTTTAGGATAGTAGTCAACTGACACATTCCTGATTTAACACTGACGCATTCCTAACTTTTCTGGGCCAGTGTAGTGATAAAAGAATTACAAGGATTGAAAAACGTGGTCTAGAAGATTAGATTGTGATTTCAAATTTAGCTCCTGCTGTGTGACAAAAGATAAATAACAGTGAAACCGAGGATATGAAAGATGGCTTAATCATGAACAAAAATTGTTTGTCAGTGTTACACAAAGAATAAGTAATATTGAACCTGATTCTTTAAGAAATTTAGAGATGATTTAACTACAAACTACTTCAATTGAAGTGTATGAGGCTACTGCTTCAAATCTTTGTTTGAGTCTTCATTTCAAAGTTAATTTTAAAGGTATCTGTAAATGATTGATCTTTCTGTAGCTCTTTCGCTCTTTGATGCTAGTTAGAACTGTTCAATCATGCTAGAAAGGTTGATAGTATCTAAATCAATAGTTAATGACAGAGACATGCATATGAAAAAGAAAGAACTCAAAACTGATTGCATTCTTCACCAAACTCCTTGATCTATGATAACTCTAGTTGCCAAGCTAAAAATGTCATTGGCAATTTTCTTTGAAAACATGGTCCTGGCAAGGTCAGCTCACAGTATCACCAATGTTAAAAGAGTCACAGACTCCTCTCTACATGATACAATATGGACAGTTACAATTGTATTTGGCAAAGCATGCCAACTTTGGTTGGTATATACAATTCAGCAAGGCTGGATTTTTTAACCTTGAAATTGGTCCTAAATTGTTTTTTCAACCTACTGTAAAGACTTTTTCCTCTCTTCACTCCCCCACCCCCCCTCCCCAAAAAGGGGAGGCAAGACTAAAGCCTAGGGCCACAGACCATGTTGCAGACTAAAGAAGAATTTGTAATGTGAAAAACTAAAAGAGAATTCTAATATAAATGATGAGCCAAAATGCCAGTGAAAAGACTCCCAGAATATGCTCCCAAAACAATATTGCAGAAGCTTCTTTTTCTGCATGGCCCCTCAGGCTTGTCAAAGCGCCTGTGAACATGGACACAATGAAAATTCAATCAGCAAGCCAAGATTTAATAATCCCTTCTAGCTACTGATCAGCTAAAATAGTGGTAATCTTAAATGCAAACTTATCACATCTTCTTAAGTCTAAAAACTTGCTTGATTTCAAGCAGGTACTCTTGTTTAAGCTCAGACTGGGATGCTTGGATGATGATGGATCCTAGACACAAGATGGAGGACTATCACATGGAAAATTGGTGGACCAAATGACGCTTTCCAAAACTCCAATTAACTACATGTAAGTACAAGCTACTATTAGATTCTCAGTCGAAACCTGCCTACATACAAAACACTATCTTTGTAACGAGGTCATGAAATTACCTGCAAGTATGGAACTAGGCATGGACTGCTGCAGGAGGAGCACAAATCGGAACATTTTGTCATTGGGTGGAAGAAACCCCAATCTGTCTGCTGTCATCACTACCACTAATCCTATGGGTTGCACCAAAAACAGCCTTGTGAACGTTATTGCTATTGTTGACCGCACACCCAAATGTGAACTTCCTGATCCTGCAATACAATTCAGCAATTTTTCATGCCTCAGACCCAACTCTGTTGTGGCATAAATACATGTTTACTTTTCAGATTGGAAAAGCACAATCACAATAGAATAAGAAGCTAATCACACCATCCCTTGAAAATCAAGAAGTATCATCATGGATCATAAGAAGACTTTTCATCCATCCCAGTTACTCCCAGTTAGGATGTCTATGCTAGAATATAATTAGGTATTGTGAGTAAATGTTCTTTGAGAGCAGTTGCCTGCCTGACATGAAGAGATAACACATCTATGCTGCAAAATTTAACATTGAAGTGGGAGGGAGTTGTGAGAGGAAAACGCACCACCAACTAAGTTGCCACCCAAGACTAACATAATACAAGGGACCATTGCTCCCCTGCAAAACCCAAACAGTCCCACTTTGAGTGAAGTTGTAAAGGAATCACCAAGAGGCCCAATTCGAGTGACGTTGTCAAGGAATCACCAAAGAGGTGCAATTTGAGTGAAGTTGTAAAGGAATTACCAAACAGGCCTATCCTACAATTTCTATCAGTAACCTGACACAGTCCAACTCCAGTGAATGTGATGGGGATGACATTTACCCTAACAAACTGAGGCTGTCATAGAAGAAGTAAAAGATAGAGTGCTCTTCAAACATGAGGTTTCTCAAGAATGGTACCGATCCCATCACCACCGCCAAGAGCTGCAAAATTCCAATTTCACCCAGTGTTGTCAGCTTATGCTAGTTATGTCCAATTTCCTGGATGGTTTAGCTCAGACAATAATGTCAGCAGATGAAAGACCATACCAGTGCAACTGGAGTGGTATTTTGACACTCCATTTACATTGCAAAATGGGAATCATTGAGGTGCTGGCACAATGAAACATACCGAGGCAACAACCGGAGGTTGGAAAATATTTTGCAGGTTTGAAGAATGAGCCAACCACTGCAGCCATCCTCCCCGAACCTAAAAGAAAAAAAATCAGAGAAACAATGTAAGAATATGCAGTTAGCTTCCAGGTAAAATGAATAGCATTGTAAGCACAACCCAAGGAGAAATATACAATTCAGGATCTTTCCAGCATCTGTTATGTAGAGATATCTAATTTAGGAAGTGTTGTCATAAAGATCCCCAACATACAACAAGATTTCAGTGAATTGAAGACAGAGTTTGTGACTCTAACCTTGGGTAAGGTATCTGAAGATCGGGGGAGTAGGAGGGGGACAGACGTGGAATCATCTTTTTGGATATCCTCTAGCAGGATCAAGCCAGAAAATCCATTAGCATGCTCTGAGTTCATGCTCTCCACTTTGATATCAATTTCATCACATGACTCCTCATTTTCATGCGATGCAATGGCATCTTTGGGTGGTGCCAACATGTGATACACGAAAGTGTACACTATTCCAGCCCCCACCTGAATCACATATGACACAAACTCAGAAAATCCCCACACATGCATGTGACATTCTACTCAATGCTCCAAATACACGGTATTGTAGGATTGATTTCCAACCCCTTGACATGTGTAGTAGGAAGACATACCCATTGGCCAAAAGATATATATGCCACACCATCTGAATTGCATGTTTCAGGGTCCAGCCCAAATGGATTGCCATCATCTCGGCATATCGCTCCTATGATCACTAGTGGTATATTGCCAATATTCCCTGTCCAGTCCATAAGAGACAACAAGATATATGTACTCAGCAGCATTGACAGAAATTGACTTTAAAACTATAACAATATTGCGGTTACATCCCTCACCCATCTTGTAGAACAAGCTGAAGCAATTTCAAAGGAATCGAAAGTCATGAGAGTAATGAATAAAATGTGGAAACCTTGAAAGAAACACACTTCCAGAGGATTTTTCTGTATTCCTAATCTTGGAAATTGATTTTTCTTGAAGTTATTATACAATTCAGTATCCAGTCCTCACAAAACACGACAGTTTTTGTTCAACCTCAATAGAAAAATCATTTACCATTTAGACCAACAGTTATGACAGCCCCAGAGATTGGAAGAAAGAATCTTGCTTACCGATGCCAATCATAACAATGAAAAAATTGAAAAATTGTGGAGGTGGTCTGACTATGAGTGCAATCAAGTAGCCAAGCATGCACCCCAAAGTTGCTCCTAGCACAATATTTACTGGAATGAACCACCTGCACCACCCAATTGCATTTTGCACATATTGAGTTCATGGTCCAAAATCTAGCTTAACGAGCTATGCACACAAATTTGCAACATCAGAGTGTGGTAGTGTCTACCTCGTAAAACCTACTTAACCGAACAATTTGGATTGTGTGAAATTGGTAATTGCTCTTTCATCACCAACACACCCATCTCTCACACAAAAAAACAAGGGTCTTCAACAAGATGCCACCCTACTTCTATAATGTCAACCTGAATTTGTGTATATTGGATGTAGGATTGGATTATTCAAGAACATGCTTGAGTCTTTAATGAAGTGAGAGGTTTCTTTGCACCCCAGCAGATATGACTCACCATTGGAGTATTTTTTCCACACTGACAGTCTTCCCCAGCTGAGTAAAAATCAGGCATGGCAAAAACAGGGAAAATACAAGCTGCAAAAATGTCCATACAACAACAACCCACATCCCAATGAGCATCAGTAGAAAGCAATGAGCATCAGTTTTTTTCTACAAATTTCAGTTTGAATGAGGTCCGGTTTCTGACAGAAAGAAGCAAGGGAAGCACAAGAAGAAGAAGAAGAAGAAGTGCAAGTCTGCATTCATGTATCTCTTGAACCACTGTACTATTGCCATCTACTACTGCCTTCTTCTACTGTGTTCAATCTCCAAATGAGACGGTGATTCTATCGAAATCCAGCTTCTCACAAGGACTTGTAACAACGCCCCTAGAGGAAGACAGACAAACAGTTTCGTGAGCTGCAAGGAGATGTTCAGGAGTTGGTGTCGACTGCAAAATCATCATCACCTTGCTGAGCAGACGACGAGAGGGCGCCGGCAGGATGTTGATGTAAGGACTGGCCATGGCGGCACCAAAACCACATAACACCAACACCTTTGCTATGGGCGACACTGCAAACTCCAGCAACGCTGAAGGTGACAAGTGTAGCTGTTGCAATACTACGTCTCCCAACATCCGGGCGTCCATCTTGAAACTCCTACACTTTCAGATAACTGCAAGGACACAGCATCTAAGGCTTCAGTAAAAACCCTTGTAAATGTCTGCATCTTGGACATCTAGGACGTAGGCAAAACTCGAAAGAAGAAAAGAAAAGAAGGTCTTGAGATCGACACGACAAGAAAACGCAGTTACCTTGACGTCGTTCAGTCGCAATATTCTGATGACCAACTCTGGATTATATTTGTTCACACACCATGCTTTCAACCCAACCAACTCCGCACTGATCTTCAGCTGGAATTGGTCGAAAATCACAGCGATTGAGAAAAATGGCAAGCAAGTCTTTTTTCCACCAAACTGGAAAATTTCAAAGAGGAACCGCACCAGTAGCCAGATGATAAAAATCCTCGGAATGCGACAAGGGTTCAACCTGGTTTTTTCACGTCAGTAGTACATGACCTCCGGCGTGGCCCCAGTACTAGACCGCGTGAAAAGCTTCCCAACGAATTCTGGATTCAACTTGAGCCCTAATTTCACCTAATTTTTTTTTGCTGCCGACCAGCTGCTCCACACAAGAATCCACTCTAGAACCTTGCTTTCAAAACTCTGGTCACTAGCTAGATCAGTACTAATTTATTTGCCAACCCAGAAAGCTGCAGAGCTTGCTATAAACGCAATGACTAGCTACCGCAAATCTCGTCGGACGTTGATGGGGGACACGGCTTGCTTGCTTGCTGCCTAGACACCTAGGGGGGAAAGTTCAGGTGGTTCTACAAATGCCTAGAGAAAGGCACACCCTAGTAGCTATCCAAACGGTCTCGAGAGCTTCCGTCGAAGTTGCTCCAAACTGGAAAACAGAATTCAGGATTCACCCAGCACTAGCAGAACAACCGCTACAAGAATTGCTGGGAGCTGCTACTAAAAAAAAAGAAGCGACAACTGCAGTACTCCGACCGACCAGGACACGGGGAGGCGTCGACACAACAAACAAAC
>Ga0116229_10014950_pt1 | contig 10683 bp, 8 predicted proteins | sample S1TSphgellanicum_3_FD_87313 | JGI IMG/M metagenome (GOLD analysis project Ga0116229, IMG submission 87313) | Host-associated microbial communities from peat moss isolated from Minnesota, USA - S1T2_Fc - Sphagnum magellanicum MG | ecosystem: Host-associated > Plants > Peat moss > Unclassified...
ATGCAGCTGCGCAGCGTCCTTGCAACTTCAATCAGAAGCAGATCGCCGATGCGATGGCCGAGCGTGTCGTTGACGTTCTTGAACTGGTCAAGATCAAGGAACAGCACCGCGACGCCGCCCATCTGCCGGCGTGCCCGATCGATCTGGCGCCGCATCACGGGCTCGATCGCACTGCGATTCAAAAGCTTGGTGAGCGAATCGAGGCCCGGATCCTCGACTGTCTTCGAGGCCAGATCCTTGACCTGCGAGACGTCTTCGACGAGCACGTAAATCGACGACACCTTGCCCTCGTTGTCGCGCAGGATCGCAAGCTGCCACTCCGAGGGAAACGGCCGCCCGTCGCGGGCGCGCGCCTTGGCCAGAAACCGCCGCGTGCCACCGTCCTCGGCAAACGAGCCGTCGTCTTGCTGCAAGAACTCGGACATGCCCTCTTCGGAGAGCAAATTGAGGTGCGCAAGCGGCTGCACCAGGACTTCGTCACGCTGCCAGCCAAAGAGGTGCTCGGCGCGCGTTGACCAGCGCGTGACGAACAGCTCGTCGTTGAGCGTGAACGACGCAAGCGAGGTGTGCTCAAGCTGCGTCGAGAGCAGGATGTTGGCCTGGCGCAGGGCCATGTCCTGACGTTTCCTGGCGCCGACGTCGGTGAAGACCAGGTAGACGCCGGAGACGCCGTCTGACGCATTGCTTGCGGCAATCGCCTTCAGGTTGACCCAGCGCCTGCCGCCATCGGGGAATTTCAGTTCGCGCTCGAGCTGGCCGTCCTCGCCGGTCAAAGCGCGTGCCAGCAGGACTTCGAGCAGGCGGAAATCGTCGGGCGAGAAAAAAGTGGCGAGCTGGCGCCCGCCGACCGACTTGGCCTCGACGCCAAACCAGTGGGCAAAGATGGCGTTGCAAAATGCCGTCTCGCCATTGGGCGCGACCAGAATCAGGGGCGTCTCAAGCACATCGATCGTGGGCGCAAGGGCCTCGCGCGCGGCTGCCGCGAGTGCCTCGCCATCGACGGGCGCCGGGCTTGCCTTGACGACGTTGCCAAGCGCAGCAGGCGCAGGGGTAAAGGCGAGAAGCACGCCCCGTCCCAGCGGCAAGGTGACAGCGCGCATCTCGATGCTGCTTGCCGCCGAGGTTCCCTTGGCCACGGTGTGGGCGATGTCGATGGCCAGGTGCTCGCCTTCGATGACACGCTCGAGATAGGGCTTGAGCACTTCGAAATTGGCGGTGCCAAGGATCACGCCGAGCTTCGCGCCCGCGCCGTCGCCAATCGACTGCGGCAGGCGCGCTGCGAGCGACGCGCTGCCGCGCACGATGTTAAAGCGGTGATCGATAAGACACACCGGCGCGTCGATCCAGATCGACAACAGGCTCAGCGACTGCGACCACTGGGCTGCCGTCAGGGGCGCGCCATCGGCCGTGTCGGGCACGATCGCATCGCCCTTGATGCGCCTGACCGCATGGATATGCGCAATCTTTTGCAAGAGCGCGGGCGCGTTGGCTGACGGCATCGGCGTCACGATCAGGTCTTCTGCGTAAGTGGACAAAGGGTCTTTGCGAAACCGACAGCCGGCCGGTCACGATCGGCGATCGCGACGGGGCTGGCAGCATTGTTTCGGCAGGAAAGCTTACTCTGGCTCTTTTACGCTTTAAATGCAATGCCTTAAGGCCGCCTTTTCAGCCGATCTTGCGATCTTGTGACGGCTCTGCGGGGACGATTCCAGGAATCGTTGCCGGCTAAGCAGGCTTCGGGCAAGCGCGCTACCATCCAGTCTCGCGCCGCCGTCCTCGCGCAGCTTCCCTTGGCCACATCCATGAGTCCCTTTTCGATCACCCTTAACGGCGTCAAGACGGAATTTTCGCTCGAGCCGCGCACCTTGCTTGTCGAGGCGCTCAGAAGAGCCAACCTGACCGGCACGCACGTGGGCTGCGACACCAGCCAGTGCGGCGCGTGCACGGTCCTAATCGATGGCGAGGCGATCAAGAGCTGCACTGTCCTTGCCGTGCAGGCAGAAGGACACGAAGTGACGACCATCGAGGGCCTCGCGCGCGGCAAGACACTGCACCCGATCCAGGCGGCCTTCATCGAAAAGCATGGCCTGCAGTGCGGTTTTTGCACGCCCGGCATGATCATGACCGCGGCCTGCCTTTTGAAAACCACGCCCAATCCCACCGAGGGCGAGATTTTTCAGGCGCTCGAGGGCAATATCTGTCGCTGTACCGGCTATGTCAATATCGTCGCCGCCGTGGCCGATGCGGCGCTGCGCCTGGCCAGCGAGGAGGGCCCGAAATGAGCCCGTTATCAGAGGACGCGCCAGGCGCGATCGGCCGCTTTGGCAGCGGCCAGGCGGTGAGGCGCATCGAAGATCCCCTCTTGGTCTCAGGCCAGGGCGTCTATGCCGATGACGCCAAGCTGGCGAACCAGGCCTTCGCCGTATTCCTGCGCTCGCCTTATGCCCACGCCGAGATCGTCTCGATCGATCTGAAAGCGGCGCTGGCCATGCCGGGAGTGATTGCCGTATTCACCGGCGCCGATCTCGCCGCAATCGGTGCCAAGCCGATCCCGACCGCCCCTTTCAAGCGGCCCGATGGCGCGCCGCTGTCGTCGCCACCGCGCCATGCGCTGGCCATCGGGCGCGTGCGCTTCGTTGGCGAAGCCGTGGCGATCCTGATTGCCGAATCGCTCGATCAGGCGCGCGATGCCATCAATGCGATCGAAGTCGAATACGGCGAACTCGAGCCCGTCACCGATCTTTTGCGCGCGGCCGGGGAAGATGCGCCCCTGGTGTGGCCAAGCGCGGGCGCTAACATCTGCGCGGCCATGAGCCATGGCGATGCCGCGGCCGCGAGCGCGGCATTTGCGAAAGCGGCGCACACCGTCAAGCTGCATCTCGTCAATCAGCGCCTCGCGCCAGCGCCGATGGAGCCGCGCGCGGCGTTAACCGAATTCGATGCCGCCAGCGGCCGCATCACGATGCGCCTGTCAACGCAGATGCCCACCGCCGCGCGTGGCGGGGTGACCGCCGCGCTCAACCTGGAAACCGAGAGCGTGCGCGTCGTGGTTGGCGACGTCGGTGGTGGCTTCGGCATGAAAACCGGCGTCTATCCGGAAGAAATCGCGCTCGCCTTTGCCACGCAGAAACTCGCCCGGCCCCTGAAGTGGGCCGCCGAGCGCAGCGAAGAATTCCTCGCCGCAACGCATGGCCGCGATATCGTCACCGATGCCGAGCTGGCGTTAGATGAGAACGGCAAGGTCCTCGCCTTGCGCACGCGCTCCTTGGCCAATGTCGGCGCCTATCCGCTTGGCGCAGGCGTTGCCATCCAGCTCTTGATCGGCCCGTGGGTGTCAACCAGTGTCTATGACATCGGCACGATCGATCTCAATATCACCGCCTATCTGACCAACACCGCGCCCACCGGCGCCTATCGCGGTGCCGGCCGCCCCGAGGCGATCTATATCATCGAGCGCTTGATGGATGCCGCAGCACGCAAGATGGCGATCGATCCGGCCGAGTTGCGCCGGCGCAACCTGATTGCTCCTGCGCAGATGCCCTACAAGAACGCCATGGGCCAGACCTATGACAGTGGCAACTTTGGCGCCATGCTCGAGCAGGGCTTGAAGCTTGCCGATTGGGCCGGCTTTGCCGCGCGCTATGCGGCCTCGAAAATCCAGGGCAAGCTGCGCGGCCGCGGCATTGTCACGTTTCTCGAGTGGACCGGCGGCAACGCCTTCGAGGAACGCGTCACGATCACGGTGACAGCCGATGGCATGATCGAAATCGTTTCGGCGACGCAGGCCATGGGCCAGGGCATCGCGACCAGCTATGCCCAGCTTGCGGTTGACGTCTTCAAGGTGCCGATCGAGCGCATTCGCATCATCCAGGGCGATACCGATCGCGCCAACGGCTTTGGCAGTGCCGGCTCGCGCTCGCTTTTTACCGGCGGCTCGGCGATCAAGCTCGCAGCCGAGCGTGTCGTCGAGGACGGCAAGGCACTGGCTGCCGAGGAACTCGAGGCGCCGGTTGCCGACATCGAATATCGCGACGGCGTCTATGCCGTTGCCGGCACCGATCACCGCGTCGACCTGTTTGCACTCGCGGCGAAACAAAAAGGCGCGAACATCTTTGTTGACTCGACAACTGCGGTGGCCGGGCCGAGCTGGCCCAATGGCTGCCATATCTGCGAAGTCGAGATCGATCCGGACACGGGCGAAGTCGCCATCGTCAGCTATGACTCGGTCAACGATGTCGGGCGCGTCGTCAACCCGATGATCGTGAGGGGCCAGATCGAAGGCGGTGCGGTGCAGGGCATTGGCCAGGCGCTTTGCGAACAGATGGTCTATGACGACGCCTCGGGGCAGTTGCTCACGGCCAGTTTTCTCGACTACGCGATGCCGCGCGCCGATCTTGCCATGCGCTTCAAGACCGTCCTTGACCAGTCGGTGCCGTGCCTGACCAATGGTCTTGGCGTGAAGGGCGTGGGCGAGCTTGGCACGATTGGCGCAACCCCTGCGGTCGTGATCGCAGTCATCGATGCCCTGTCGCGCGAGGGCATTGGCGATGCCGTGTATGACCTGCAGATGCCGCTGACCTCCGAGCGCGTGTGGCAAGTGCTCGAAAATCACAGAGCCGCATCCTGATCACACATCGAGTTCGTACTGGCGTTCGCGCTCGCGACGGTGCTCCTGTTCGAGCTCGAGCCTGCGCTGGCGCCAGAAATGGGGTGTTCCGTCGCTGCGCGCGCCGCGCGGCACGGTGCTTGCCGTCACAGTGAGCCCGGACAGCGAAGGGGCGATGTGGCGCGGCTTGCCGTAGGCCAAGGACGAGCGTTCCTGCTGGTGGCCCATGGCCTGCGCAATGGCCGCGCGCGACAGGCCGCGCCGGTCGCAGTCGCCCCGAAACGCGTAGCGAAAATAATACGGCGTGGCGCTCGCAGACAGTTTCGAGCGTGGATTTTTTCGCAGCGCATGCATGCGCTTCAAGAGCCTCGCGTAGGACATGGCGACCGTCATCGACGCGCCCGCATGCCCTTCCCTGGCACGCAAAACGTCGGCGGCAAGCTGGCCGCACAGCGAGTCGTCAAGCGCCGTATCAAGCGTCAGTGAGCGCAGCGTCTGGCCGCAGCCAGCGCGGCACTTGACGCCTTTGATTTCGATGACAAGCGTGACTGTGATCTCACCGCTCGCGCTGCGGCGCACGCTGGCGATGGTGCACTTGACACCCTGGGCCAGTTCCGCCGGACGGCAACCGCTCACGGCGAGCACAAGAAATGGCGCGCGATGGGCGGGCTCGATCAGTGCGATCGCGGCCTCACGCCAGTTGGCTGCGAGCTTGCGTTGCAAGGCGGCGGCGCGGCGCGGTTTTTGGCGCATGGCCTTTGGCGGAGGACGCAAGCCAGCGAGCATGTCCATCACATCGGCCGTGGCGTTGGCGAGGGTGGCGCTGCACACCGGCGCGCGCTCTGCCGCAAAAAGCGATTCGAGCGTCTCTGCGGCATTCCACCTGAGCGCGGCAACCTCGTAGCGCCAGCGCGAAAGACGGGTATAGGTCATGAGGTAGTCGCCCTGACTCATTTGCGCTGCGGCGGCCAGAGCCTCGACGCGCCGCACGATCTGGCGATAGCGTTTGCACGTCGCCTCCGATGGCCGCTCGCCGGGCTCCATGCGCGCAGGATTGTCGCGATAGCGGGCAAGCCAGGCGCGCGCCTCGTTGACGATGGCAAATCGGGCTTCGGCGTCGATGGCATGCATCGCCCCAAGGCTAGCGTGCCTGGCGCTTGTCGCGCCGGCTGCGTGCGCAAAATGCCAACGAGCTGCGCCTGGCTACATAGGCGGTGAAACCGGCGCCATGGGCAGTTTGAGGAGCGCCATCAGCGCGCGCGCATCGCGTGGCGCCATGACCTTCGCGTCGTTGTCGAAATAGCAGAAGACTTCGCGCGATGCCGGCGGCGCCGCACCACCGATGCGGCGCGCATCTTCGGGCTCCGCGCCCTTCACCCAGTCGCTGATGCGCGCGCCCCAGCGGGCGATGGCGGCATCGTCGTAGCCGCTGGCGTAGAGCTGTTCGTGGCCGTGCAGACGGATATAGACAAGATCGGACGTGAGGTCTTCGAAGACCGGCCAGCGCCCGTCAGAGTCCGAGATCACAAGGCCGATGTCGGCGGCGCGCAGCAGATCGACAAACTCGGTTGTGGCAAAACTCGCATTGCGCACCTCGATCACGTGTCTTAGCCTTGCGATGTGCTCGCCATCAAGGTCGACCCGGCCTGAGAAACGCTTGTCGTAACGCTGAGCGAGCGCGCTCGCCGCGTGGCCATCGCGCGGCAGCCACTTGAAGAACTGCACAAGGCGCTCGCGATCGAAGGAGAAATTGGCCGGAAACTGCCAAAGCACGGGTCCGAGCTTCTCAGCCAGGCGAAATACGCCGGATGCAAAGAAATTGGCGAGCGCGATCTCGCAGTCGCGAAGGCGCAGGATATGCGAGATGTAGCGCGGCCCCTTGACGCTGAAGATGAAATTCTCGGGCGTGGCATCTGCCCAGGCCTGGTAGTTCTCGGGCCGCTGCAGCGAATAGAACGAGCCGTTGAGCTCGATCGTTGAGAGCTGTCGCGAGGCGTAGGCAAGTTCCAGGTCCTGCTTCAAGTCCTCGGGATAGAACACGCCGCGCCACGGTGGGTAGCGCCAGCCCGAAACGCCGATTCTGATTCGCCTCGTTTCTGCCATCGTCAAGGGTCGCTCCTCGCAAGCCGTGCGCCTGCGATGCTAGCGTGCAGACTTCCGCGCCGCTTGACAAGGGTGCTTGCACTCGACAGGATTCGCTCTGGTTCGCAACAGGAGGAAAGCCATGTCAAAGGCCCGCGATAGCAAAGCCGAAGAAAAGAAGAAGCCGACCAAGACCCTAAAGGAAAAGCGTGAGCTGAAAAAGGTCAAGAAGGACGAGAAATCTCGCCAAGGCTAGACGTATTGCCATGCCTGATGGTCTTGCGGCCCAGGTCCAGGCCAGACCTTTGAGCTCTGCGCCATCGATTTAAAGCTCGCCGCTCGCAGCGGGCTAGAACAGTTTGGCCGCAGAGGTTTGGCCGCTGAATCAGACCGCAGAATCGTGCCGCAGAATCAGGCCGCCTGCAGGATCGAGCCGTTGAGCGTCTTCAACAGCTCCTCGATTGCAGCAAGTTCACGGTCCGCGCCGATCTTGAAGGTCGAAGCGTGGTTGGCGCGCTCGATTTCGGCCTTGCGCTTTTGCAGCAGTTTGATCGCCGCTTCGGGCGTGTCGGGCGCGTCTTTTTCGACGCTGAGTTCAAATGCGGCCTTATCGGCGGCAGCCCAGCGTAAAACGCCGTGGGATAGCTTGGTGGTTTCAGTTGCGCTCACAGGTACCTTTCTTGTGCAGGGCCCGAAGTCTACGGCATTTTGGCCAGAATGCTCGCAAGCTCGGTGTATGTCCTTGAAGATACGACAGCCCGATGGCGAAATAAATCCCGAGCCAGCCCTTCCTTAACGAAGTTAGAGGCCAATCGGATGACGTCGTGGGGAGGTAGCCTTGCTCAGTTGCAGCGCTACCGAGGCAAGTGCCGATGCTAGAGTAGGTGCAATGTCTAGTCCGGAAACCATCGATGAGTGACAATTCGCACGGCTTCGCGCGCGGGCTCACCCAGTACGGCGATGCCGACTTCTCGCTGTACCTGCGGCGCAGCTTCGTCAACGCCATGGGCTATTCGAAGGAACTGATGGCGCGGCCGGTGATCGGCATTGCGCAATCTGCAAGTGGCTTTAACAATTGCCACCGGCACTTCCCTGAACTCGTCGAGGCAATCAAGCGGGGTGTGCTTGCGGCTGGCGGACTGCCGCTCGATTTTCCGACGATCTCGCTTGGCGAGGCCTTTCTTAGCCCGACCAGCATGAAGTTTCGCAACCTGATGTCAATGGACGTCGAGGAGATGATCCGGGCACAGCCGATGGATGCCGTGGTCTTGCTTGGCGGCTGCGACAAGACCGTGCCGGCACTTTTGATGGGGGCGGCATCGGCTAACGTGCCATCGGTGCTGCTGGTGGGCGGCCCGATGTTGCCGATGGCCTATCAGGGCGAGCGTCTTGGCGCGTGCACCGACTGCCGGCGCTTTTGGGCCAAATTTCGCAGCGGTGAGATTGGCAAGGCACAGATCGACGACATCGAGGGGCGCCTCGCGACCACCGCCGGGTCTTGCGCCGTCATGGGAACGGCAAGCACCATGGCCGCGATCGCCGAGGCGCTTGGCATGTCGTTACCGGGAACCGCTGCGATTCCGGCAGTTCACGCCGACCGCCTGCGCGCCGCCGAAGCCAGTGGCAAGCGTGCCGTGGAACTGGTTGCCAAGCCGATCAGGCCGAGCCAGATCATCACGGCCAAGGCGGTTGAAAACGCACTGCGCGTATTACTTGCCATTGGCGGCTCGACCAATGCGCTGATCCACCTGACGGCAATCGCAGGGCGGCTTGGCATCAAGGTCTCGCTTGAACGGCTCAACACCTTGTCTGACGAGACGCCGGTCCTGATCGACTTGAAGCCGACCGGGCAGCACTACATGTCGGATCTCTACGCTGCAGGCGGACTTGGCGCGGTGCTGCGGGAATTGCGGGCGCTATTGCACCTGGATTGCTTGACGATTACCGGCGAGACGCTTGGCGAGCGCTTGTCTGGCGCAGAAGGCTATGTCGACCGGGCTGTGGTGCGACCCATCGCCGATCCATTCTTGCGCCAGGGCGGCCTGGTTGCGCTTTTTGGCACGCTTGCGCCCAACGGCGCGATCCTGAAACGCTCGGCGGCCGATCCGCGCTTCTTTGAGCATGAGGGCCGCGCTGTCGTCTTCACATCGCTTGAAGACCTTGCAGCACGCATCGACAGTCCTGACCTTGACGTTACCGAGGATGACATTCTGGTGCTGCAGCACGCCGGACCCAAAAGCAGCGCCGCCATGCCAGAAGCGGGCTATCTGCCGATTCCAGCCAAGCTCGCGAAGAAGGGCGTGCGCGACATGCTGCGCATCTCGGACGCGCGCATGAGTGGCACCGCCTATGGCACGATTGTGCTGCATGTGTCTCCAGATGCAGCCTCGCACGGCCCGCTCGCACTTGCCAGAAGCGGTGACCGCATCCGCATTTCAGTCGCAAGGCGCAGTCTTGACCTGCTGGTTCAAGAGTCCGAGCTGGCGGCGCGGGCAAAGGCGCTCGCGCAACCTGCGACACTTCCGCTTCGTGGCTACGATCGCCTCTACAGGCAGTCGGTGCTGCAGGCAGAAGACGGATGTGATTTCGACTTCTTGCGCAAGGCCTAGCCGGCGGAGGTTGAGTGCCCCTTTGGGCGCTTGTTCGAATGCAGCCGTCCGGATTTCTCGGGACCAGGTCCAGGGCACCCGACTTGCCGAAGGTGACCCCGAGACTAGACTTGCGAGCGAGTGTGTCGGTGGATGTCTGCTTTGCTCAACCGCCACTGGCTGAACGGGGGCGTCAGCCGCCGGCACGACAAACGCTCAAGGCAACTTCCTCGTTGTGGAATTGGTGGCCCCGTGCTGGATTGCGCGATGTGTCAACCGTACGTCTAATCGATCCCACGTCAAAAAAGTGAAGCCATTCTGACTTCATTTGCGGCCACGCCATCGGTTGAGTTGCGCAATCGAGCACCACCATTCTTGAGCGAACTGCAATGCTTGCGGTCCGGACGTTTTCGACCGACAATCATCGTGACAGGCAACGAGTTTGTGAGACGAGTGCAGAAGTTGGGCAAGCGAACGGGATCCTCGGTGTCTCTGGATGCCTATCGTGGCAAGGGAAGTCATCAAACGCTTTATTACGGCACTGCTTTTACTGTCGTTCGCAGCTTGAAAGATGAACTGAAGACGGGCACCTTGCAGGCGATGTGCAGGCAGCTTGGTATTCGAACTGATGATCTTTACTGAAAATTAATGAACCGGTTCGAATACCCCGTGAAGGTTAGTCGTTCCGCCGAGGGCGGAGTTGTGGTGACTTGTCGTGACCTTCCCGAACTGATTACGCAGGGAAGTGACCTGGATGACGCGCTTCTGGAAGCTTCAGATGCAATGGATGAATTATTCGCGGCGTACATGATCGACGGAATGACGTTTCCTCTACCAAGTAAGTTGCGCAGAGGTGAGTACTTGGCCTGTCCGCCTGCCGAAACGATGGCGAAGGCGGCACTTTACGTCGCGATGAAGGAGTCTGGCGTGAGCAAGGCACAACTCGCTGAGCGTCTGGGCGTCGACGAAAAAGAGGTCCGCAGGATGCTGGATCCCCACTACGGCTCGAAGCTTCCTCGTATTGCTCAGGCTATTAGCCTGCTTGGTCGCCGCCTAGTGATCGGACTGGAATCCGCCTGAGATCGGTCTACGCGCAGACCGGATGAGCTCGGAGTACGAGAAGGCTCGAGTGGGAATGCGGCGCCAGTTGCCCGGACCTAGACCTAGCAGAGGTAATAATGGCCTAGGAGGTGCCTAACATTTCCCGCGCAGTCCTTGTCCCCAGCCCTGTTCAACACTGAGCGGTTGTGTATGCTGGGCAATTGGCAACGCGATTTCATCCGTCTCATCGTGGACGAGAAATGTGTTCGTACACGTAAGCCCCCCGCGAACACATGTTGACGGGGTCGAAAGGTAAAATTTCAGACGCGGCGGCGGCGACTTACTGCACGGTTAACCTCTTATGCA
>Ga0116229_10014952_pt1 | contig 10682 bp, 7 predicted proteins | sample S1TSphgellanicum_3_FD_87313 | JGI IMG/M metagenome (GOLD analysis project Ga0116229, IMG submission 87313) | Host-associated microbial communities from peat moss isolated from Minnesota, USA - S1T2_Fc - Sphagnum magellanicum MG | ecosystem: Host-associated > Plants > Peat moss > Unclassified...
CATGTATTGAATAAAGGAGAATTGAAAATAGAATAAATCAAGTTGAAACATTGAGAGTTATAGTGTAAAGCATAAGTATGATCTTCCCTTAAACAAAACACTAGTCCTCATATATAGTGAAACCAAACCCATGTGTTAACAATTGAGAGAGAGAGAGAGCCTATGAAAATTCCTTAATTGAATTAGCCAAGAGAATGCTTTTGAATGAGAGAGAAAAGAACATGGCCAAGGGGGAAGCAACTCTACCTACTGATTTTCAGTAACAAAATACATCGAGCAGAGAAAAATATCCAACAAATGGCATTCCTCCAAGCCCCAAAGAAAGACCTCATTGTGACACCAAAAATTAAAGAAATTCGGCCTCAATCCTTGCATGTTTGCTATGAAATATGGTAGCACTATAATCAGCTCTAATCGCCCTCCAAACTTGGTGATATAAGAAATTAGGAGAAAATTTCTTAAATAGAAAAATTACTCTAATTTTCACTAGGGAAAAAAATTCCCAATTTTTTGGTTGAAAAAACGACAAAATTTGTCCCCCAAAAAAAAAACACTGAGATTTAGGTTGCACATAGTTTTACATTCTTAAAGAGTTACTGTAGAACCTTTTCAGGTTCCACAAAAATAATATTATTTTGTAAAATGTGAAATTTTATTAGACAATTAATGTCCCTTCCTGGTGAATTTTTTTAAAAACTATTGTTTATTGATGCCGAAATTTCATAGGATTCAAGAAGTTGTTACAAGGTAGTTTTAAGGTTCTAGCATTTATATTATTGCATGTACTTTAAGCAATTTCAGGTTATTGTCAAATATTTTAAAAATTTAAATAAAGTTTTGTCAAAAATTTAAAATAATAATTTTTTTGGTGCTGAAATCAAAATTTCAAAATAAAATAATTATTCTTCAGCGAGGTGCTGAACCTGAAAAGGTACTACAGTATACATCCAGTTAACACCATACTTACTCATTTGAGCACAAATCAACTTGGAATTTGGAAAGACATTTGTATGATTTTCTATGGGAAAATAGGTGTTGCAGTTTCATCAGCTAGTTTTAGCAATTTGTTTTGAATTTACACCAAGAACAGTGTTCCAGAAAATACAATAATTTTTTGGCTGTCAAAGTGGGAAAATTAACCCCCAGAAAAACGCTAGGAGCCATATCAGGGGCTCATATCCTAGTCAATCTTTTTTTGAATTTTTGTTATTTTTGTCCTTTGGAATATCAGTGGCTCACCTTGCGTGCTTTGAAACCCTGGTCCAATTAGTTGCCATTACGTGTGTGAATGCTCCCCCTCCCACTCCCCTAATTTGATGGTGGGAGCATGAAGGCGGTAGCCAGCCATTAATTTTCTGCATTACCTTACCTCTACAGCAGGTTTGGCTAAATTTATATTATTTTGAGAGATACCAATTTCTTAATTATAGAAATTTCTCACCCCAAAATTCTGTGAAAGAAAATCAAGCATCATTTTGGAATATTCTGTGTGCTGAGCCTTGTTTTTTTTAATTAATTAAGTAATTATTTGATAGAGACCTCTCGAACTTGCTATTCACCTGCCATGTGGACCAGTGTTGTGCCTGCAAATGGTTTAGGACTTACACTAAGTGTAAAACGTAAAACCGTGTAAAGTTATTTGATTCCATGTAAAACAATGTAAGTGTAAAAACAAATACAACTTATATGGTCTTAAGTGTAAAAAAAATGTAAAAATTGTGATTTCTACTTGGAGATGGGGCAATTTCATAATGTTTTTGGCAATGGGCCAACTAAATGATGAAATCCTACAAAGATTTATTAATAAACACATTATCGTAGATTTGGAAAATGTACAAAGGAGTAAGAAAAAGGAGAAGTTACAGGATGTCAAGTTAGCTCAAACTAGATGTCAAAATCTCTCCATATCTCGAAACAACTGCCTATAGTAAGTAGGTCAGCCATTTTTCTCCATTTCAAAAATCGATGGCCTGAAATAGGTCAACCGTGGCCGAGGTGATGGGAGGTGTGTCCTGAAGGGGTGGACGTGGGGAAGTAGCTAAGCCGTGGTCTATTGGAAAAACAAGTTGCAAATGGCTCACTTATCAGCATGCTGATGATGGAGGCACTTGCCTATGGCTGCTGCACATCCCCATCTTCATTGGCTGATCATCCTTACACCGGCCCCTATCCCTATTTGGCCCTAGCTTGTCACTTGCTGGAGCGGTATGATTTCATGGTGTTGTGGTGGATGTTTAAAGGCTTTGACTTGTGCTCGGAGGGATTGCTAACTCGGAAGCCTGGGTCCCAATAAGAATGCTCTTGAAGCTTTGCTTTCATGCCCACTGTCTGGTGGCCAGGTTCCCGGGATGTCCTACGCTCCGAGGGTAAATTGAGGCATGCAGCAACCACTTTATCAAAGGCAATTGACAAGCTCAGTTTCTGCACCTGGTTGCAGTGTGTTGCATCTAGAGTGTTTTGCTACACACTTCTTACTTATTCTACCGTAGTGAATTGGAATCCAGGGAGAGGTCTTGTGAACCTCAAGCGGATTCTACATTCAAGATTCTTCGAATTGTCTTATCCTCAGTCATGGGTTTTTTTATGTAATGCAGGTGGAAGAGTTACAGTGGGAGCTCTTCCGCCATCTCCTTCAATTTGTTCCGTCATAATCTGGTGAATTGCAACAGCAAGTGCCGGGTGCGGTTTTTTTTACGCAGGTTTCTTCAGCACTTGGTGTGCAAGAATCGTGGGACAAACAGGAGTATGGCACCGCCAGGCCATTTCCGATAACTCTGTGCTGGTTTCCGTTTACTGTGTTCTGTTGCGGATTTTGTCAGAAGGTCTTGGGACTGGAAATTAGGTGTGTGCTGAGTCTGTGGAAGGGACCGAGGAGCATTCAGAACATAGTGTGGGATTTCTTCACAGGTATGCTAACTTCGTATCCAGGGTTGCTGAGTTTAGAATATCCAACATCCAAAACTCTCTAGGCAGTATTGAGACCGCTTATATGCTGATTTATGTGCAGAAAGTGTTTTGGGTGTTGTTGGTATATCGAGGATTTATAACTCTGTTGTCATCTAATTGCTATGGTGACATGCAAGGAAAGCAAGCGGAGATTTCCTGTGCATCTTTTCTTGAACCATGGTCGCTCCTCCGATTTTTCACGCACGGCCAGCAACAAGCGAGTGAAGAACCCAGATAGTTGAGAAAACGGAGTTGTTGTGTTTAAGCAACCCTCTATGAGGGTTGAAACTCACGACCTTTAGCTGACGAAGCGAACGCACTAACACTATGCTACGAAGGCATGGGTGAAAACAAGTTTCCAGTAGAAGCTTTCAATAGTCTGTAAAGATGCTACAGTTCAATAATCTCTCATCAAATTCTGGGAAACCCTTTTCCCTGCAAGGGCCTCCCCATTTTTGATAAACCTAATTGTGAAAGATTGGCACCACACACCCAATTAATTAACCTCACCTAGATAGAATGATGTAAGAAAGTAGCCATCCAATGATTTTTTTGGGGACAAATTTTGTCCTTTTTTCAACAACAACAAAAATTGGGAAATTTTTGAAAATTTCTTTTTCCTAGTGAAAATTTGACTAATTTTATTAGAAAATTTCCCCAAATTTTTGGTATCACAAAATGTAGTTTTAACCCTTGAAAACCATTGGTTATACTGTAGAGGTAGGGTAGGTTATAGGGTCATTTATTTATTTATATATTTCTCATAAACATGTTTATGGTTTTAAGATTGATAACCCACTTGGATGAAATTCCAAACATCCAAGTAGCTTATTAAATTTTGAAAATTCAATACCTAGCTAGTAAGTAATCTACCCAAGTAATCTATCCATTTTCAAAAAAATCAATAATTGACTGGTAGGTTATTGATACCTAAGCCTAGACCTTGTCAACACTAGTGTAAACCTTTAGATAGCCAAAAACTGAGTTTGGACTTTGGACTTTGGACTTAGGAATATACACAAGAAAGAACTCATGACTCATTTCATGCTCAAAATATCAATGCAAGAGCTCATCATTCATCCCTTACTCAAAGGTACACAAACTCATCAATCATTCCTTACTCAAATATTGGTGCAAGAAAACTCATTCATGAATTCATTACTCGAATATTGGTATAATAACTCATTGTTCATTCCTTACTCAAATATTGGTAAACTATGATTATTGATGAAGAGATGCAATAAAAAAACACTCCATCCCTACTCAAGAGCTTGCCCACAAGAGTGGACCTTAGTTTTCAAAAGGACATTAACAATGCATTTGGATCCTTTGTACACACAACATGGGGTAAAAGCTAAGTCCCACCCAAAAAACATGGGACCCACATCTCATATTAAGTTTCACAATTTATGATCAATCTATGGTGTGAAGGATAGAGATCCTTGGGCTATGATCCATAAAACGCTAGACATAAAATGCACATTCTAACACAACATATGAAAGGTGGTATCATAGATGTGTGTTCCAATTTTTATGGTCTTCATGTTGAATGTGCATTCATCATTTCATGATATACCATATTTATGAAATGGTCATTTTGCATCCACCAATTCCACCATCACATTTTACCCTTTAATATGATAATGATCACTATGATATTAGAGGGTACAAAGTATACATGAAATCTCCATTTTCTCCCAAACATATACACCACATATTATTAATTACTAGTAAAATTTAGAATCTTGAAAGGAATAATATTGATTACCTTCGATAAACAATTGAATGCTTCATGGACGCCCTCTCTTGCAATGGGTCCATTGTGTGACATGGGTGTTGCAAGGGAAGGAGGAAGATTAATGGGTGGTGGGAAAGGTTGAAGCAAAGGAGCACCATGGGGTGTAGATTGTAATTGCAAGGTTGAAGTGGGCAATGGAGGGGCAGTTGAAGTTGAACTACAAGGTAGAGGAGTGAAGAAAGTTGGTGTTATAAGAATTGTCCGCATTGGGTTGCTAACATTTGGAGTATCCACACACAAAGGAGGTGCTAGGGATGTATGTGGTAATGATGTTGTGAATGTAGGAATTGGCATAGGAACAATGGTGGAGGCAACTAATGTTGTGTGGTTTGGTAACATAAGAGCTATTGCAATAGGTCGTGGAAAAATTGTCAATGTTATATTTGGGGTGTTAATATGCCCTACATTATATTTCCAAACATCTTAAAATTAGTTCTCAATACATTAGTGAAACCATAACTGCAAAAGACACAACCAAATAGATAGAGAATGAGAGAAAACATTGTTTGGCCCTTGCCTTTTAATCATCAAGGATGCCATCAATTTAACATAAAGTTTACATAACACATCTATTATCATCTAAGTGTTCAAGCAAAAATGACAAAACATACATAAAAAAAACGCTCAAGAGGTTCATAAGTGCCTTCAGTCATAGAAAATAAAGCTCCTATAGGTGTTTCAAGTGCACCTTCTAACATGTTTGCCATTCACTTCAACTCTTGATACTCTGAGTTGCATCCACATGAAAATGTTAAATTAAACACAGGTCCAAAAATCCATGCAACAAATGAACCACATTAAAGGTTTGCTTTCTACATAATAAACATTTGCAATGTCATTTTATGTAAAGGTTGAAACTATCACCTGGAAAATGTATGTTTGTTTTGTGGGGGAAAAAAAACATGGTGCATCCGGTGTGTGCTAAAAGATCTTAGCATGATGAACTCATGAAACATTTGTATACATTGAACACGAAAGGAATATGTTAAGTTGCATTTGATGGATCCCATACCCAAATGAAAGCAACAAAAAAAGGAAAGAGAAAACACATTATGAGGAGAATATATATATATTTTTAGGCTTCTTGGAAAAGGTTGACAAAATCTTACACAAAAGCACAACAAACAAGTGAAGCTCCAGAATAGTTCCATATCACATATTCTAAAAGAATATCTATGAAATCCCTACCACCACAAATTTGTAGATAGAAAAGAGGTCCTACAAATAGACACCAAGAAAACTAATTGAAGTAAACATATCATTTTCACAGCCACAAATCCTTCATTCATGTCTACAAAACATCCTAGGTGGTGACACGGCCACATAACAAATGCAAATCTTGTTATATGATGCTATGTTAGAATTGTAATTTTGAATAGGATGAGATCGGGCATCTAGACTAAAAGGACAAAAAGGGAGTGCGAAAAAGCTTGGCCACCTTATCACACTAGCGTGGGTTGTAGAACCAAATGCCATTGACTTCATGTGCAACATTACAATACATGATATATGGAACTTGTACCTCATACTCAAAATCACCAAACAAATCCTCCACAAGATTTTTTGTTGTCCACCCACCATAAGTTATTCATCTAATTGCAGACATAATGCTCAAAAAAACATGTAAAGTAACAAAACAAATGTTGTGCCAATTGCAAAAGTCAATCCCATGTTGTTTCTCTTTGACCAACCTACTTTAGTTATAATCACACCATTATTCTGATATTGAGCTAGAAAAATCATAAAAACCAGCAACATGGTGTGCTTAAAAATTTGGGCATAACAAACCTTTCCCAAGCATGTTACATGGATTCATCTACAAATTAAATGGAACACCTTTGAACCTTAAGATACGTTTGCAATATATTCAATAAGGATGAAACTTACTACCAAGAATAAACCTATGTTACACCAATTCATGACAATAAATTGAAAGTGAGGTTGTGTCTACTTGCAATAAATGAAATTCCACCTTTTTACAAGAAAATTAACTGAAAGCAAGTCTTCTATCATCAAGAAAAAACTTCAACAATAACAAAAAATAAAATTGAAAAGCTAGAGTTGTACATGATTCACCATTTTACAACAAGTAATGAACCTTCTACATCCTTGTGACTATGTAATAAAAAACAATGAACTTGTCAACAATTCAATTTTTCCTCTCAATATCAAATTTTTAAAATATATTATGTTGAAAATAATTATAGAGTATAGTAACTTCAAGGGATTTTGCCCCCTATCAACTAGGTGAGATGATTCATTTTAATTTGGTTGCAAAAAATTCACATTCATCTTTTGACATTTTGTTTTCTTCGCCAACTCCTCAAATGTACACCCAGCCCAATTGACTTTGTCACCAATCCATAACCACAAAACTAAATATGAAAATACTTTCTCCAAAAATGGTTATGGCACCCATCATACGCAAGAATTTATGTAATACTTTCTAAATGCGAGAATGTGATTGAAAACATTCAATTAAACATGCCATGAAAACTTCTTTTTTTTTGTTTGAAAGAGAATATTTGGTCTTTTTATTTTGGGAGAAAAAAGTCATTAGATTTGCAAAAAATTTAAAATCATGTTGTGACATTTCCCTATTGGTTTTGGTTTGGTAACAAATTTCTAAATGTTTTAATAGGTTCCTAGAACATGTCATCATTTAATGTGAGATCCCTTTTGGGTTCCTCATAACTAATTTTAAAAATGAAAAAAATAATTTAAGTGTTTTCTTTTACAATAACATGATGTACATTAAAATAATGTTTCTTTAAAAAACATTTCCCCTAGCTATAACCAATTTATCATAATAATCAATTTTTGATATTAAATTAATTGCATGGCCATTGTGTATAACACACATTATTGAATGTTTTGGTCTAACATATAAAATTTTGATAGTAGACCAAAACACATAGGGAAATTTCATAATAAGATTTTTATTTTTCCAGATCTACTGATTTTTTTCTCAAAAAAATCAAATATTCTCTTTTCATATATATTTTTCATATTTATGAAAATTTTCAAACCAAAAAAAAAAAACTCATCATGACATGTGCATTCAAATGTTTTCAATCACATTGTCACATTTTGAAAGAATTACATTAATTTTTGTGTATGATAGGTGCCATAAACATTTTTGAAAAAAATAATTTCATATTTAGTTTTGTGGGTTTAGTCACTTGGGGTTGAGTGCACATTTGAGGAAGGGTTAGAAAAAACAAAATGTCAAAAGATGAATGTGAATATTTTTACAAACAAATTAGGATGAATCATCTCACCTAGTTTCTAGGAGGCAAAATCCCTTGAAGCTACTATACTCTCTTATAATTCTCAACGCAATATCCCTACCTTACAATGCAATGCCAAAAACCCATCAAAACATTTGTGTTTTGGGACACATCACAATTAATTTAATTAATTAATATGGATCACAATAAGTACCTAAGCTCTTGTGAAAGTTTAAGCCAAAAATGGCAATGAAAAAAATTAAGAATAAAAGTTTTACTCACGCAATGAGGTGGGACAAAATGTGCATTCAAGATATTCCTTGGAATAGCACCACTATGGTCCCATATTGATAGAATGTTAATGTTTGTAGAGTATCAAAGTATCATGATTTTTTTGTGAAGGGTCAATCAAAGTGGCCCACTACAACAAAAAAAAAAAAAAACTTTGGGATGCACTCACAATTAATTAATATTGATTTGCAAGAAGGTATGGTCATTAAGGGTATATAGTATATACATTTACACACCCCAATACATTTCATAGGGCCATGTAAGTTTATTTGACACATATTTACATTGGTTTCGTGTAAATGTGAATGAACACATATATACATGGCAACAATGTAAGTGTAAATGTAAAAAGTTCAAACATGTAAGCATAAATGATTTACATTTACATGAGACTTACATACATACCATATATACATTTATCGATATTTACAAACACAACACTGGTATAAATAAAGTTAGGCAATTTGTGTACTAACTATATGTTGGATAACTAAATCAAAGGTTTATAATCATTGCATGTCACATGCATTTTGATGGCAAAGAAAGACCAAAAAAATATTGCATGTCGAATGGAAGGCACTTTTAAAAATTTGCCTATCATAATGAAAGGCAAAAATGAAAAGATGTCACATGCGTGAAAATATGGACATTTCTATCATTAGCTCCTCTTTGGACACAACCATTTATGTGTTAAGTAAAATTTTAAATCTCAATAACTTTGCACATGGTGCCAATAACCTTGGCCCCGTTCATTATTACTTTTATATGAGAGTTCTTTAAGATGATTGAGAAGAGGGTATAGTACAATGCATTACATGCACCACACACGCATATTTGATCAACTTGATTTGTTGGAAAAGATGAAAAAATGGTTGGAGACTATTTGTAAGAAATTATAAATAGTTTAAACAAATGATTTCTCAACTTGTTGATTTTTTATGCAAAATTACTTGATCCTAAACATTATCTTGATGATGATGGTGATAACAACCAATATATGATGACAACCTACTTGTTATATAGGTTGATGGTGATGTTCATGATTTCATAAGCCAATGTTATTTTTTGCAAGGTTAATATTTTTAAATTTTCAAAAATTTGAGACATGAATGTGAGAACAAAGGCATGCTTGAACATGTTTGAATCATGGTGTGTTTGTGGGCATATAAATCATTGGCATATGAATTGGCCATTCATTAATGAACCTACAATAAAAATTAATTGTCATTTTGACAAGTACATCCATATGTGAACGAGGATTTTTCAAACAAAATGCTATAATAGTCATTTTCAATCACATTTGAGATTTTGGACACATTGGATGCTTTTATGCACTTGTCATTGTGTGGGATTGAAGTTGATAATATGAATTCAAGAACAATTTTTGACATTTGGTGGAACAACAAAGATTTAACTATATTGTTGGACTATAGGTGAACATTGTGTTTTTTTAATACAATCATGAAATTGTTCTTTGCAATTTTAGTTTGTACATATAAATTTACATTGTTATAACTAAACATAAACAATTTCGATTTTGCACATGTTATAATCCATTATAACAATGGGAATTGTTAGTATTTCTTCACATATATAATTAATTGAAATATTTTCATCTCACGATGATGTGTTAGTATTGAATGAATACCACAAGAATGGATATGGACTTTTTTGTAGCAAAATAAGATTTTTCTTTTGAAGTTTTATACCAATTAGTGCTTTTGTTGAAATTATATTCAAGAATTGAATTCAAATACAATTTTCCCTTGCAATTCATTCATTGTTCACTTTACTCATGGATGATTTGAGTTCATTTGTATAATTTTCATGTGAAAAATTTACTTTTTATAGCTTATCATGTAAAAAGCATTATTTGAAGTTGCACATCAAATGAAAGGCAACTAGCCAAAGTCAATGTGAAAGGCAAAGGCTTGTCAAATTCCTACATTCTGTAGATGGAACCAAATCAAATTGAGCTTTTTTTTTTTTCATTTTTTTTTTGGTATTTAAAGAACCATTCTCAAACATACCTTGAAGGTTCTACCAAATAAAACAATCAGCAAGAACTGAAACATGAGATTTTTTTCAAAACCAAGAATTAAACAACATTGGATATAACAAGTGTTGCTATGGTATATTATGTACTAGTTTGGTATTGATATACATACCTCCTTATATTCGTGCATGGGCCTCTTTTTGCGTGCATTGCACGCATTTAGGAAATCCGCGATTCACCTATTTTCGTACACATAGATTTATGTAACAAACTGTAGGATTCGAAATGTCTTGGCGATCAATTTAATGATTCATGGACCATGGCAAATCGACTCCCAGCTGATGATTTGGAAGAGGTCACTAGGGATGTTTCTCGAGTCTATGTTCAAGCTATGTACTCAGTCGCCGCTATAGTTGCTGAG
>Ga0116229_10014953_pt1 | contig 10682 bp, 8 predicted proteins | sample S1TSphgellanicum_3_FD_87313 | JGI IMG/M metagenome (GOLD analysis project Ga0116229, IMG submission 87313) | Host-associated microbial communities from peat moss isolated from Minnesota, USA - S1T2_Fc - Sphagnum magellanicum MG | ecosystem: Host-associated > Plants > Peat moss > Unclassified...
CTTAGTGTTTTTATTTGTGGCGAATTTTCACCACATGACAACAAAAAAAATGCATGGTGAATGGCTTTGAGGATTTTGAGTCATAGGATCTGAAAAAATCAAAATGATGCAACATGGATGAGCGAAGTAGGCATATTGTTGACTGATGATCCCATGTTGCCTACTTTGTTTTATAGTGACACTATCTTGTGTCCACTCTATCCAATGGGGACATTACACTTTTGTTCACTCTATTCAATGGTGACAATACAATTTTGGCCTTAACATGACCCTCATGTATTCCGGATTCTGTCTTCAAAATTCTATGAATAGTAAAGTATAGATTTGCATTGTCAAAGAACAACTACATAATCATTCTAATTGTTTTAAATGAACTAAGTGTTCCTCTTAAGGCACCAATGTAACCTTTTGTGCTACACTATTCACATTTTAAGTTGTGGATTGTTCCACCTATGCTATAGATAACCCTTCATTCTAAGGTTGAATATGGGGAATTTGTCGATACAATTCTTGATGTACCTCTTCAATGGTCTTTGTATGACCGTTATTTCCTTCCTTTAGAAGTGTCCCTTGTTGGAGTAGCTATACCATAAACTGCAAAGTGAGAAACAATTTGTGTTGTCGTGTACTTAATAAAATATGTTGTTTTTAATGTTGTAGCAATTGTTCCTACACTTCTATGGCTACATATGTAGTATGTTCCACTATTTGACCACCTTCTAGCTCAACAATGTCATTCTCCATTGCATCTCCTCCCTTCATTTCTTCAAGCGCTACTTACTATACCTATGATGCTTCTCCACTTGTGCTTGCTTGAAATTGCTCTATGTTTGATTACACAAAGTTATCTTCTAGAATGACAAAAGGAGATTCATAAACAAATATGGATAGGCTTCCTTATACACTTTGAGATTCCTCTTGTATTTGGCTTCACCTGCTTTATGTTTTTTAAACAAACCATTAACATCCTTCTATTGAATATCCTGGACTAAATTCTGCTAGACATAATATCCGATGCACCTAACTCCATGGACTTGTGTTTAGTCCTCAAGATAATATTTTGCATGAACAAATTGTTATACTCTTGAAGTCTGTGCTTTGAAGAGTATGGCTCCATACCTTTTAGTTTATCCACAATTGCCTTTATATGCTTGGAATCATGTTGAAATGACTAAATTGCCCTACTACATGTAGCTTGTGTTTGTTCCTTTGCCAACAATGCATCATTCTTTTGATGTACAACAATTTTAATATCTTGTTTGAGCTTTAAAATTTTTGTTTCCTACTCTTTTACAACATGATCCAAACTACTCTTATCCTTTTGTAATGTTACAAATTGGGCTTCAAATTCATTTGTTTGTTTTTTCAAAGCTTAATATTTCCAATCCTCCTTCTCTTTACTTCAATAGATCTTTCTCCTCCTTTATTCTATCCATAGATTCTAATTGTTGTTCCACATTGTGTTTTCTTTTACTCACTTGAAATAACTCCATCTATATCTTGTTCAATTGTTGTTCCTTGGCTTGTTACACTTCTTTGTTTGAACTTCATGAATTATGATCTTGTGTTTCAAATATTCCACTTCTTGTATTGCATATTCAGGTTTGTTTTCCAAATTTAACTTTTATGCTTCAAGTTTGTTTCACTATAGTTTAAGTCCTAATAGTTCAATCATCGTTTTCTCCATCTTTTTGTTGTAATGTGCCAGATGTTGGAACATTCCAACAACCTTTAGATATTCTTTTGCCTCTTGACTCAAAGATCCAAATGTTTATGGTGTTTAAAAAACTAAAGCACCTCCCTAGATGTTTCAACAAATGGTGTTACACTTTTATAAGTTCCATATTGAATTCCTACTACATAGAAACCTCTTGGCAATGATGTATGATCTTCATGTTGTCACTACTAAAAAAAAACATGGTTTTTACCGTACTAGCATCATGTTTTAAATGATCATTTTGTTAATATTTAGAATACATTAATAATCTAAAGTGACTAAATGTGTCCATCATGACTAAGATCAAAAGACACAATGTTTGTTGTGACTAAAAAATCTAGCATTATAGTTATATTAAACAATATATTACACATGTGGTGAATGTGGGTGCCCATGTGGATTTGTCTATGTTGATTAACACAACTAGTTCATGACTATAATTAGTCATATTTCATATGACACATGTGATTATAATGTTATTTTTAATGACATTGTATTAATAAAATGGAAAAATAAACATGTTCTCATTTTTAAAACTTGATTACCAAAAAAATGACAAAAGATATAGTTATCATGATTTCAATTATTATTCATAATTATTAAACTAAATAATTTGAAAGGGGAAATTTTTGAAAAAAAATGGAATATTAGTTTATTTTCTATTTTGATCAAAATTATAGAAAATAAATCATTGTAATTAACTAAATGTACATGCTAATCTTGAATTATTCAAATTACATGATTTAATTTTTATTTGTGATGAATCAATTGAATGCATATATATGTCCAAATTACATTAGCCCCAAATTACACCATTTATTTATTTATTTATGATCAAATGACATGAGTAAAATGAAATAATAAAATAAAATAACTTCTTATAATTTAATAAAAATAGAATAAAACTAATGTACATCTCATTTAAATTAAAAATTAATTAATTTATAAAATCATAATAAATTCCATTATTACTACAAAAACATTGTAACATTGAATTCAATTTTTTACTTTTAAACAAATTTTGACATAAGATTTTGAGGCATATAAATTTTAATACCATAATTTCAAAAATGACTTTTTTGGTAATGATATTTAAAAGATATTTTGTTAAAAAATTAAATTTTGATAAATATGTGGCATAAATCAAAGTATTAAATTAATGGAATGTCTAAAACTTTGGATTAAAATTATTATAAAATTGAAGTTAGTGATGAAAGTAAGGAAACCAAATGTACCCAAATAGTTATATGTGAAATTTCTAACCGAACAAAAAAAACATTGCTTGAATTTTTTAAACAAATATTGAAAACGTTCTGAAATTGAAAGGAATTACAAAGTTTAATATGATTAGGATAATAAATTATTTTACCTAAATAGTTATAGATTATAATTCAATCAAAGATCTAACGCATTATATATGAACTTCTAAATTAAGTGATTTAATTATTTGTTCACATTTTGAAACTAAAGAATTTTTTCAAATCAATGTAATTCTGAAAATAATTTTTTATTTAAATAATTATATTTCAGACATTAAATTTTATTTTTTTAAACATTTAAAACCATTTTAGTTGTTGTACATTTTGAAATGGAAAAAAACCAATGAGTTTCATGAAAGTTAATTAATTAGATGTGCTTAAATAATATTTGAATATATAACTCAATTCAAAGTTTCAAAAAATGCATTTGAATTTGTTAATTAATGAATATTTAAAATAATTATGATTTACACACATTTTTGAATTAAAAAATTACAAAGTTCAATGTAATAATAAACCTACCAAATCAATTGGATCAAATAGTGATATTAAACAATCATTTTTTCCAAAATATGTGTTTATATATTTTGCAATGTCATTTTTTGTCATCACATGAAGTGATGGCTTAGTGGTTAATGCCTTGGAGTATGGTTGAAAAGGTTGTGGGTTCAAACCTTACTTGGATTTTTCAGTAAAAAATCCCGAATTTGGGGACTCAAAGGCCTATGATGTTGTTTAACATAATCTATATATAATGTTAGCCCAAAAACAAAAATTAAAAAAAAATTACAACATTGAATCACATATCAAAGGTGATAACGTTTTTGGGTTCACTTGTAATTCAAAAATATTAAAGTTCCATAATGTCATTATAAATTCATATGAATAATATAACTTTTAGTTTAAAATAACCATGCCATGTCAACTAATAGCCTTAATCATTTTAGTAATTTCGAATAAGCATATTTTATCATGTTAGTCATGTAATTTTTAGTCACATTTGTGTCAAAAACAATCGGTTTGTTATGACTACAACCAATTTTGTCCCTTGTCTGATGTGATTAGAAATATGAGTAAACTTAGTTTTTTTAAATTAGCTTAAAAACACATATTTGTAATAATGTGTGTAACTTGTGCAATTTCAATGCATACATGTTCATGTGGTACTAGAGATTGTGACCTAGGTAAGGACCACCCACTAAGTTTTGGTTTTGGAGATGAGGACTTCCTCTTTTCTCATTTTATGATTCCACTAGAAACTTAGGTTGTGATGCATGTTGTTTACTATCCTAGAACATTTGTGTCCTATTTGGCATGTAATTCTTCCCTAGAAACAAGCTTTGGTGACCTTGGTATCTGTATTGTTTCCTGAGGTTGTTGTTGTCTTGGAACAGTAAAGGTGGTTGTTACTTATGGAGTTTGATGCAAAGCTCTTATCATCCACCATCTCTTCTTAAAAGCCAAAGGATTCTTTTCATCTTCCTCCTCATAAAACTCTACTATAGTCTATTACCCAGTTTTTGTTTGTGCCTCTCTAGTTTTGGAATCATTTTTGGAGATCTATTAGACAACCATAAAAGCCATTTGTTCTTCTACAACATGTCCTTCAATTTTGAAACACTAGCCTTGGATGTTGAAGCTTGCTATACTGGAATAGGTTCTAACATTGTTCGTATCTATGGGTTTTTTTTTGAAAAACAAATCCATCTACACCTCAATTACCAATGCAAAATGGCATACATCCTTTTTGAAATCAAATTTTATTATACCCTTGTGAATCTTGGTCTAAGATGTTGTCCACCTAACCAATTTTTTGTGCTACTATTTGGACATGGTATTTGCCCAATCTACAAATTTTCCTTGATCTTCTATCATCATGGAGATAACATTTATGTTATTAAAGTAATAGACTCTATCCCTTTTATAAACAATCTGAATAAATGTAGGAAAATGAAGATCATAAGGTGATTTCATTATACTAACACTCCATTGTTTTACGTTTATGTAAACTCTAGGCAAAGTAATGTGTTGAAACATAGCTTCAATAGTTTGCTTTTCAACTTGTTTTTTCTCTTTCCAACTAATGTTTGATATTTTAAACACAACAATGATGACATATTTATCCACAATAACTACCTTCTCCCCTATCCAAACATAAATTGTGTCCTTGTTCTCAACTCTCCAAGTATTGAAAAATTCCGCCAACAAATTATGACATGGTGTTCTCCACTCAATTTTGAATAGACCTACCAACCCAATCATGAATGCCCATCTCTTCTTTATTTCTCCCATTTTCACCTAAGTAGTGTTTCTTTCCAACTTTTGAGTATATGATTGTTTTGTAGGGGTAAAAATCATTTTGTTTAATTCTAGTGGAATTACAGACCTACCCTAATGAAACATTCTACCATGTTTGTTAAATTTGGACACAACAATTGAAGAATTAAGATTTGAGGAACTTGGTGCAAAATGTTGTGCAAAAAGAATTGTAGATGAAGATGGTGTTAGCTCTATTAATTGTTTCAATTCTTGAAAGAAAAGCAAGTCGTTCTTGTCTTCATAATTTGGTAGCACAACTATTTTAGGCATTGCTTGAAGAAAAGAAATCCTAGGTACTTTTGAAGAAAATGCAACCACTTCTAAATTTCATTCCTTGTTCTTTCTAAACAATGCAAACTCTCTTCAATTTGCCTTCATGGGTTGTAGTTTGGAGAAGAAGACGAAAAACAAACTTGAAAAGGTTTTGGATTCACAAATTTGAAATGTGAATCTTATCTTTCCTTCCATTTTTTTGTCTTATTTAGTAGTTCCACTTGTTCACATTAATAGCTCTCTCTCTCGGTCACAAGGAATGCTTCTTTTCACCTCTTCCTTTTTCTCTTGTTAATATCTCTTTAGTTTTTCAACAAAACTTTCATCACTAATTTTATTTGATTGAAAGAGATGTAAAACAACACAAGTAAGTGATATTGATTTAGAAATGTTGCTATGGGAAATTAGCGCTCCTATTTCCTACCTCCACTAAGTTGTCAATTGTTAAGGTTTCCGTGTTTGAAATGTTGTGGGGTGTGATCAAAATCAAATGAGCTAATGGTGAAGAAGGACTCAAGGACTATAGTTTTTTTTGTGGTCATTTTCACTTTCTCATATAAAGGACTTTTGGGATGAAATCTTTTGCAATACATTAGTAAAAATACATATAATTTTTTCAATACATCACATTTTTTGTATTAAATTTTCATGAATAACATTTTTTAAAAATATACAAATTATGCCAATTCTACGTTTCGTTTTGAAAAATTATTTTAATTTTAAATTATATGAAAATGCTCTAATCATTTAATGATTTATTTTATTGTTTTATAAACTACAACTTTGTTTTAGATATCATGTACATTACACCCCATTTATATGTGGTAAAGGACTCTTGAAATTTTTAATTTGCTCAATAGATCTTTAATTTTTATAAAATTCAAATTTCACAACTTTCAAATTGTAAGTGCTTTTTGAATGTGGATTATCAATTAACATCATTTCAAATTTTTTTCTCATCAAAATTCCTTTATAAAGAAAATTTTGTGTTTAGTAATTTACAAAATTGTTTTTTTTTAATGCAACTATTGTTCAAGTTCAAAGGTCCTTTATTAAAACTAGAACCCAATTTATTTATTATTATTATTATTATGAATTCTTCAACATTCATTTTAGTCATTTAGCACTAGATTCCATGATTAACATGGCATTAAAGTGGGCACCACAAAAATATGTCTAACAAAATTACAATTTTTATAGAGTTTTAGTGGTTGCCTAACGTGTTTTTTGGTTCATTTGATTGTGACTACACCCTACGCCTCTTACTACCATTTGGCGTTGGATGAAAAAGAATGTCATTTGATTCAACCTTAACATAAAAATAATCTATGAGATCTTTACATTATTATTTGGTTTGTTGAATGTGTACAATGTGTATTATTTTTTCATGACTGTTTTTTTTCCCATCATTAATTGTAGCATCACCTTGTCCATCCCAATATATAGGTGTGGACCTCCTACACTCTATGCTTTGTCATCCAAAAACTAATAAGGTTTTAACTTGTTCAAATTGATAAATATAAGTTTGGATCAAACTTATCCATTGTGATTAGATAAATAATATTATTTGGTAAGTAAAACTATACTTTGTATGGACCAAACCACTTTTTGTAATTTTTCAATGTGTTTTTTGTGTTTTTGAAAACCACAACACATGATATTCAAACTTAAACCTCTTTTTTGGATACCTTTGTTGACTCTAGAATGCACATTTCCATTGTTGATTGCTAGTGGTTTCTTATGCATGCAGTCTATCAGTTTGGAATTTCTCTAGATCTATTAGTCTACTAGTGAATACTTTAACAAGATTTGCATCTTTGTGTTCCCCACTACATGTTGGCAAAATATATTTTGTGGGCATAAATTTTTGGCCCATTATTTCACAAATATGACAAGGATAGTTTAATGGTCTTGGAAGTTTACTAGCCTATACATTAATTTTAGTAGTAGTTACATTGGGTTCTTCCTTTTTTATTTTTCACATCTTTATGTTATGGTTCATACAATGACAATTTGTACAATACATAGTACTTGGCTTTGCAACGATCTAGTTCCCCACATCCATAATCCATGCTCTTGATGTTTGTGGTACAGATAATGAACTTTAGGTTTCATGTAAAAATAAAAATACCCACTTCACACATAAGTGCATATTCCTTGTGCTATTGTAAAATGTCTCTTTTCATCCCTATTGTAGCAATACGCAAATAAGACCATAGTCTAGATTTGAACATGATTGTCAAAAAAATATCAATTGCAAGAGTTTATAGATTGTTTAATAGTTTTAGTAATCTTTCATAGTACACCTCCATTTGTTTTATCGATTCATGTTTTAGATATATGAACTATAAATGCATTTGTTCATCATTTTGTATTATCCAATAATGTCTATAGAAAGCATGTTCTAGATTTGCAAATCTACAGTTTGGATGATTTCTTATATAATCATTGCACTAGTTTTATGCATATATTGTCCTTTAATGTGAAATTGAACAAATTTGTTATTTCTTCATCTACCATTCCTTATTAATTCTAATTGTAGCTTTAAATATTCGTACATGAACATTTGGATTAAAATATTTTTTGTATTTAGGATAGTTAAAAGGCCTCTTGTAAGGCTTAAAATAAGGTACTAACGTTACACATATGCTAAGGGTTCCCTTTGGGGGTTCTGGAAGTTCTCCTCTTGGATTTGGTGGTATTGGTTTGGTAGTAACTATGGTATGTGATGGTATTTTTATGGTTAAATGTATATGTACGTCTACATAAGGTTCTACCATTGTAGATCTTCTTGGTACATAACTAGTTGGTACTACTTTGATGACATGCAAATGATTTCTTTGCATTGTCACAATAGATTTAGCATGTAATACCACATTGTGCAAAGGAAAATTTTCTACCGGCACTGCAAAAATTCCTTAGTTTCCTACATATATTAGATATCCTTCTTCATGAGCATGCACATGCTTGTTCTAATATGCAACTTTTGTAGTTCCATATGTCATGTATTTTATTGTTGCACGAAATTGTGGTACTATATCAACTATTCCAACATGAAGTGATACACTTTTGTATTGCTCTAGTGTAATGTTTTCCATTTGTTTGTTCCACAACCCTACCACAAATATGTTGCATTAGAAAGTTGTGGTTCTTGCACAATTTAGAGTAAAATGAGAAATAATCATCTTAACTATCTCTAGAGTAGAATTTGGTTGTTTGATTGATTAAAGGACCTTAGTTTTAGAGTGAGTCCTCTACACATCACAACTTTATGTAAAGTAAATTATTTATCTATAGTTTCATTATTATGTCGAATTTGCAATGTCCCAAGGCATGATCATTAAGTTTTACTCCTCTTCCATATCCAACTCAATTTATATCTTGATTTGGAAATGATTGATCGTTGCATCTCATACATCTTCTCAATAAAAGGACATTTGATAAAAGTATGGCCCTCATCTTTGCAAAAAATACAACAATTGGGTGTAGGTATGGGTTCTTGATTTACACCTTGAACATTTTACCCCATACCCATTCTCTAATTAGAAATATGTTTTGTTGATTTGCTTAACCACAAATTCATTATTTTGTAAGACATTAGTGTTTGTTGTTGCTTTCATTCTTGCATTGTTTACTATTTTGGTGGATTGCTATGCTTAGCTTTGATTTCCTTCTTTAATCAGTAACCTATTTTAGTTGCAAAAGCCTCTTCTTCTAAATACTTTATTTGAAGTACAATTTTTGCATATTGTGGTATCACTTGTACAATTATCATCATTGTCCAAGTCTTTTTCCCACTCATCATGGGGTTGATAATACTAAGGTGAAGTAGATTGCCAAACATAACCTCTGCTTATTGATATGATCTCCAACCTTTCCTACATTTTTTCATGGACATGTACCTTTTTCGCATTTATAAAAATTACCATGTTTTCGAGATGACATTTTTTTTTTGTTTCTTCATGTACCCTTCATTGTAAATATGCAAGGGTAACCCGAGTTGCATTATCTCTTCATCCTTATGGTTCAATTTTTGGAGGTATTACCTTCAGCAACAACCTCTTTTGGATATTGGTTCACTTAATTTCTCTACTAGTAAATGTTTCCCATGATTCCATAATTGTTGTAGACAACATCCTATACCTTGTAATACCCTACATGCCACTCCTTTGTCCTAGGTATTCTTGACATTGTGTATTGTACTATTTATGGAATGTGAAATTGTGTTGCCTCCAACAATTGCAGTTCCACTTCTACTACATTTTTTTTTCCATCTTGTCAAACTACAGCTTGGCATAATTGTTTTTGTAGACTTTGGGTCACCATGTAATTCATGTTCGTCCCCATTCTTTTTTTTTTTGGTTAAATTTCTTTGCAGTAGATTAAATCCTTACAATAGTTGTTTTGTTCAAATTTGAAACTTGACAACTTCTTAACCAATTCTAAATCTATAGAACCAAAAATAAATAAATAAATAAATCGCACATAATAACCTTTCATGTTTATAACAAAAACAACCAAAACAAAAAAAATAATAATCTTGAATTTTCTACCCCAAGTTCATTCTCAAGATGGACATTAAATGGTGAATGCTAATTTGAAATTAATTTTCCCCCTTAATTTTGTACTTCCATATTATTATCCAAACATTCAAAGTATATAATAATAACAAACTATAAAAATCAAATAGTAAAACCAAATCAAATACATTCTAGAATCCATATCTGCATTAGTGTTACATTTGCAATGATTTGAAAACAGAATTCAAACCATATGGAATTGAAAACATAAAACAAAACAAGTAAAAAAAATCACAACTATTATTTTCCGTCAAAATCTTTTTATCTTCTCCCATGAACTTCTCTTCATTAAAAAAACTATTCAACTCCTAATGATCACCCAACTTAGAACAATTCCCATAGTCCTTAATTTCCTACCATGAACATCAATTCAAACTATCGACCAACTAGTCTTAGTCAACTCAACTTCATTCACTAGAAGAAAAACATGTATTTTCGACTGCTCTTTGCGACTAAATTTTAGTTGCAAGAGACATTTTGCAACTAAAATCCTTTTAGTCGCCTAAGACAAGTCGCATGTGAAAACTAGTCGCA
>Ga0116229_10014955_pt1 | contig 10681 bp, 8 predicted proteins | sample S1TSphgellanicum_3_FD_87313 | JGI IMG/M metagenome (GOLD analysis project Ga0116229, IMG submission 87313) | Host-associated microbial communities from peat moss isolated from Minnesota, USA - S1T2_Fc - Sphagnum magellanicum MG | ecosystem: Host-associated > Plants > Peat moss > Unclassified...
CTTTTTTGAAAAAAAGAACCAAAAAACTTTTGTTCCTGGAGCGTCACTTCCCACGAAACGCGACCGGGAAAACAAAAGTCTTTTGCTTCTTTTCTTCAGAAAAGAAGACCTTCTTTCCTGTCATCCTCATCCGACAGGGGCGCGTATAGGCACAAACTCAGCAATATCGACCGCTCGCCCAAGCGCATCAGCGTTTCGGCCGAAACTTCCAGTCCTTCAAGGAGAAAAACAATGGATAATCCGGTCTGTCCCGAAACAGGCACCCCCATGCAACGCGGGGTGCGCCCCCTGACGCTGACCTATAAGGGGCAGAGCATCACTGTGGATATGCCGGGCTGGTATTGCGACCAGTCCGAAGAAGGCGTGCTTACCGGGGAGGATATGAAGATATCCGACCGCGCGTTGAACCGGCTCAAGGCGCGCACGCAGGGCTTGCTTGAACCGGAGGAAATCCGCCGTATCCGCAAGCGCCTTGGCCTCACACAGGAGGCGGCTGGCGAGTTGATCGGCGGCGGTCCGCGGGCTTTCCAGAAATACGAGGCCGGAGACCTGCTTCCGAGCCGCGCGGTCTGCAATGCCTTGGTGCTGCTTGATCACGATCCGGCCGGGCTAAAACTGCTCACAGCCTGCCAGGCAACAGCCCCTAGCCACTCCGCCGAAATGCGGCCTCTCTTCTAGTGTGAGATATTTTGGCGCCAGAATCGCGGACTGCGTCCGCTCTACGAGGGCATACCCGGCGGCCCTTTACGAGGACGCAAAAAATCATCCCAAATCAGAAAGCAGCCAAGCCCGATCCAGAACATGCAGGGCACCCCACCGCGCAACATCCCGTAAATAGTCGGGTTCTGCAGGCAAAGCATCAAGAAAAAACCGCCGCCAAGAATCATCGCGCCCGCAAACAAAAGCAATAATATGCGCCGCACGGTTATATCCTTTCGCGCCAAATCAAATCGAACATCAAAATCAGCTTTAAGGCCGCGGAGTCTTCCCCTGCCGCAGATAATCGTTCCACAGCAGAAATCCGCCCAGACAAAGCCAGAAAAGCCCAGGCGCACCATTATGCACCAACTCGTGTGTCGTCGGTGTTTTCGCATACAGAAATAGAAAATAGCCGCCGCCCAGCACCATCAGCACCGAAAACGCCGTCTGTAAAATACGCCTCAAAAAACCATCCCCCACCGTATAAGCCAGAACTCAACAGCCAAAGTAACGTGCCATCCCGCTTCGCCACGAGCGCACGCCCGCTGCCTCACGGCGGCGGAAATTCCTCCAGTAGCCGCGCCCTGTCCCCATCCAGCCGGGGCGCCGGCGCCCTCACCCCATCGTCATTCGCCGCAAACTTCTCGATCTTTACGGGATTGCCAATCATCCGCACCCCGCCAGCCTCCACCACCATGTGCCGCGGCCCCACCTGCGGATGCGCCAGCGCCTCGGCTACCGTATTGATCGGCCCCGCCGGCACACCCCCCGCTTCAAACGCCGCCAGCCATGCCTCCGCCCCGCGCGTCTTCAGCACGCCCTAGATCAACACCGTCAATTCCTCCACCCGACCCCGCCGGTCGTCATTCGTGCGGAACCGCGCATCCTCCGCCCAACCCGGCTGACCCAGTGCCGCGCATAATTTGCGGAACAGCCCGTCATTCCCCGCCGCGATCACAATAGGCTTGTCCGCCGTCTCGAAAATCGCGAACGGCGTAATTGTCGCGTGCCGCCCCCCCATCGGCCCCGGCACCACCCCGCTCGCCAGATACCGCATCGCCGGGTTCTCCATCAGCGACAACTGGCAATCCAGCATGGAAACATCCACCTTCACCGCCTCGCCCGTCCGCTCGCGATGAAACAGCGCCGAGGCAATGCCCAGCGCCGTATAAATCCCCGCCCCCAGATCGCCGATCGAAACCCCGATCCGCGCCGGCTTCTGTCCAGGATGACCCGTCACCGACATGATCCCCCCCAACCCCTGCACGATCATGTCATAAGCCGGCTTCTTGGCATCCGGCCCGGTATGCCCGAACCCCGATGCCGCGGCATAAATCAGCCGCGGATATGTCTGGCGCAGCTCCTCCCACCCCAGCGCGAGCTTCTCCATCGTGCCTGGCCTAAAATTCTCCAGCAACACATCGGCTCGTTCCAGCAGCCGCCCCAGGATCGCCCTGTCCCCCGCCTGCTTCAGATCGAGCGTGATCGACTCCTTCCCCCGGTTGATCGCCGCGAAATAAAGCGACTCACCATCCTTGAATGGCCCATATTCCCGCGCATCGTCGCCCCCCGGCGGCTCCACCTTGATCACCCGCGCCCCCAGCTCATGCAGCAACAACGAGCAATACGGCCCCGCCAAAATGCGCGAGAGGTCCAGGATCACCACCCCCGAAAGCGGCCCCGGCCGCAGCCGCCCCGCACTCCCTGTATCGCTCATGCCGCCTCCTGAATGGACCAAGGCAGATCCCGTACTGCCATTACAGGTGCCATTACAGGTTGCAACCTACGACCATTCCCACTACATAACCTCTTGTAAGTCTGCCTTGAATGATGAATCACCAAGTGCAAGCCCCTCGCCCGGTGTCAGACGGTCGAGGGGCTTTTTGCCTTCGGAGGCCGCCCCGTCCTAACCCGAGGCGGCGCCCCTAAGCTACCATCAGTGCGAGAGCACCACTGTCAACACGATCTGAAGGATCGTGAGGACAACTATGATAGCGTTGTAAGTCTTGCCTTTCGTAATCAATCACCTCCAGTCCGCCGTCCTGTTTGGCGCCAGCGGTGTCAGCCGCTGGCGCTAAAAACGTCGACCTATCCCGCCCGTTAGGAAAGCAGGGGCCTCGGCTTCTGACGGCGATCCATGCCGCAACAGATCAATGCGAAATCCCAACAAAAAAGCCCTCCCGCGGCCGTTGCTTAATGGCCGTTTGGACGGCAGCATCCACAGGCCCACCTACGTGCGGCCTGGCGGGATGTCGGCAATGGCGCAAACCACAACGCAAAAATCCTGGCTCGACCGCCTCTGGGGCGGCATTGCCGACCAAGGCCGCGCCTTCGCCCGCGTGCCGGCATCCGACATCGGCGGCCGTGAACGCGCCGGCCAACTCGCCGCCGCCCTGCTCTCCGAACGCGGCGAAGCCTCCGGCGCCGCACTGGCCCGCGAACTTCTCACCACCCTCAAAACCCTCCCCGAAACCGAACGCCTCGACGCCCTGCGCAGCATCAGCGAAGGCTTCGCGCCAGACCCGGAAAAACTCCGCGCCGCTGCCGAAACCTACCTGGCGGCGCCCACCCCCGAAAACGCTACCCGCCTGCACGACGCCGCCGAACCGCCGCGCCAGGAACTCCTGCGCCGCATGAACATGGCCGCCGGCGGCACCGCAACCCTGGTCGGCATACGCCGCGAAATACTGGCAAGCATCAACCAGAACCCCACGCTGCGGCCGCTCAATAGCGACCTGCTGCATCTCTTCTCGTCCTGGTTCAACCGCGGCTTCCTCGAACTCCGCCGCATCGACTGGGATACCTCGGCGGCTGTCCTGGAAAAACTCATCACCTACGAAGCCGTGCACGAAATCGACGGCTGGCAGGATCTCCGCCGCCGCCTGCTGCCAGACCGCCGCTGTTTCGCCTTCTTCCACCAGGCCCTGCCCAACGATCCCCTGATCTTCGTCGAAGTGGCCCTCACCGCCGGCCTGGCCACCTCCATCCAGCCGCTGCTCGCCGCACCCGCCGAACCGGCCGGCGCACCGCCCAAAAACGCCGATACCGCCATCTTCTATTCCATCTCCAACTGCCAGGAAGGTCTGCGCGGCGTCAGTTTCGGCAATTTCCTCATCAAGCAGGTCGTCGAGGAACTGAAAGCCGAACTGCCGCAACTCAAGCGCTTCTCTACGCTTTCTCCCGTTCCCGGCTTCCGCGCCTGGCTCAACACCACGTTCGACGCCGAGAAATCCCCGTTCACCGAAGAGGAATTCGCAAGCCTGGGCGCTCCCTCAAGCACCCAGCGCGAAGCTCTGGAGGCGGCCCTGTCCGGCAGCTGGTGGCAGGATAGTCCGCGCGCCAAATTGCTGCGCACGCCGCTGCTGCGGCTCGCCGCCACCTATCTGCTCCGCGGCACCCATGGCGGAACCAGGATCGACCCCGTCGCCCGCTTCCATCTCGGTAACGGCGCGCGCCTGGAGCGCATCAACTGGCTCGGCAACACCGCCCCGCGCGGCATGCAGGAATCCTTCGGCATCATGGTGAATTACCTCTACGACCCCGACTCCATCGCAGCCAATCACGAGACTTTTGTAAAAACCGGCAAAATCGTCCGCTCGCCGGAGGTGGAGTCTCTTGCGGCCGGCAAAGTGCCGAAGATTTAAGAAAGAAAGGTCTTCTTTTCTGAAGAAAAGAAGCAAAAGACTTTTATTCCTGGGGCTGTACAAACGATACGCCACCCGCGAAACCCAGGCGTGGCCACAGCAGGAAACAAAAGTTTTTTGCTTCTTTTTTTCAAAAAAGAACATTCTTACTTATGCTTTGAAAAAATCATTCCGCGGGTTGCCCAAGCTGTGGCCGCTGTTTATAGCGCCGCAATGAGTTACGTGTTCGTGCTGATTGTGGGCCTAGCCGCTGGAACACTCAGTGGCATCATCGGAACAGGCTCCTCGATCATGCTTCTTCCCGTGCTGGTCTATCAGTTCGGCCCGAAGCAGGCCGTTCCCATCATGGCTATTGCATCCGTGATGGCGAATATCGGTAAAATTACGTCGTGGTGGCGGGACGTAGAATGGCGCGCCTTTGCCGCCTATTCGATCACCGGTGTTCCCGCGGCCGCCATCGGCGCGCGCACCCTACTGATCCTGCCCTCGCATATCGTCGATGTCGCTCTGGGCAGTTTTTTCCTGCTCATGATACCGGTGCGCCGAAGGCTGCATGCCAGCAGCTTTCGCATCAGCCTTTGGCAACTCGCTGGTGCTGGCGCCGCCATCGGATTTCTGACAGGCATTGTGCTCTCCACCGGGCCGCTCAGCGTGCCGGCCTTTACATCCTACGGGCTGGCCAAGGGCGCGTTCCTTGCCACCGAGGCCGCCAGTTCGTTGGCGCTGATGGTCAGCAAGGTCGTCACCTTCCAGCGCTCCGGCGCATTGCCGCCGCCCGCCATCTTTCAGGGCCTTATCATTGGCTCTTCCGTCATGGCGGGTTCGTTTGCCGGGAAGCTTGTCGTGCAGCGGATGAGTGTCTCAACCTTTCAGCTTCTCCTCGATATCCTGCTTGCGTGCTCCGGCGTGTCATTGCTGTGGGCGGCGGTGGAATGAGAAGATGCGCAACCACGGAACCGGCGCCACCCGCTTTGATACTTTAGTCGGAAAGGTTTACACGGGCGTGCTGATGCCGCCCCAGAAGCGGCCGGAGGGCGGCGTGCCAATTTCCAAAACCATCCGTACAGGCTTTTCCCAATCCACCGACCCCGCCATCGCGGTGGCGGAGCTCCACGCGGCACTCGCCCAACCCGATGCCGCGCTCGTGATGTTCTTCTGCTCCGTCGCTTACGACATGGCGGCGCTGGCGGCGGAATTCGCCAGCCAGTTCGCAGGGCTAGAGGTGATCGGCTGCACCACCGCCGGAGAGATCACCCCATTAGGCTACATGGATGGCGCGCTCACCGGCTTCAGCCTCTCCGCCTCCGATTGCCGCGTGCGCACATCCTGCATAGAGGATCTCGCCGGCCAGCCGCCCGATGCCGGCTTCTGCGCCGCGCAGGACGCGCTGGCGACGCTCGCCGAATCCGGCCACACCCCGGATGCCGAGAACACCTTCGGCCTGCTGCTGATCGACGGCATGTGCGGCCATGAGGAGATCGTGGTGAGCACCATGCACTGGGCGATGGGCACCATCCCCCTGCTCGGCGGCTCAGCCGGCGACGACATGCGGCTCAAACACACGTTTATTTACCACAACGGCGCCTTCCACCGAAACGCCGCCCTGCTCGCCTTGGTGCAGACAACGCGCGCCTTCCGGGCCTTCCGCTCCCAGCACTTCACCGGCGGCCCGGCCAAAATGGTGGTCACCCGGGCCGACCCCGCGCGCCGCATCGTGCACGAAATCAATGCCGAACCGGCCGCCGCCGAATATGCCCGAATCGCCGGCCTGCCGCCCGGCCTCGTCACCCCCGAACGCGTCGCGGAAAAACCGCTGATGGTGAAGATCGGCGGCGAATACTATGTCCGTTCGATCCAGCAGGTTCTGCCCTGCGGCAGCCTGGTGTTCTATTCCGCCATGGAACAGGGCGTGGTGCTCACGCTCGCCGAACGCCATGATCTGATCGGCCATCTCGGCGGCCTGTTCGCCTCCATCCGCGCCGATCTCGGCCCGCCCGAACTGGTGATCGGCTTCGATTGCGTTCTGCGCGCCCGCGAGGCTGAACGCCACCAGATCCGCCACCAGGCCGGCCGCATGCTGGCCGACAACAAAGTGATCGGCTTTTCCACCTACGGCGAGCAATTCGCCGCCATGCACCTGAACCAGACGTTTACCGGCGTCGCCTTGGGGCAGCCCAGGGCGGCGGCATGACGATCGGGCGCGGTGACGAAGCAAGAAAGACTGGGGGCTTTGCCCCCAGGCCCCCACCAGGGCGAAGCCGCCCTAGACCGGCATTGTTCCGCGTATGACCACCTTGCGGGCACTGGCCCGAAACGCGGCAGAGCCTCCGCGCGCTGCGCGCCAGATCGCCGACCTCGAAAACGAAATCCGCAAACTGCGGATCATCAACGGCGTGCTGATGGAGCGCGTGGAAAGCGAAATGGACCCGCGCGCCGATAGCGCGTTTTCCCGCATGTACCAGGCGATCGCGCTGGAAAACTCGGTCAGCAAGCGCACCGAGGCGCTCACCGAGATCACCCGCCGCCTGCTGCACGAGATCAATGTGCGCCGCGAGGCGGAATCAGCGCTGCAGGAGGCCAAGGCCCTGGCCGAGCGCGCCAACCTCAGCAAGACCAGTTTTCTGGCCGCCGCCAGCCACGATCTGAACCAGCCGCTGAATGCCGCCCGCCTGTTCCTCGGCGCCCTGGCGCAGGAACTGCCGCCCGGCCGCGGTCTGGAACTGACTGAGCGAATCGATACCGCGCTCGAAACGTTGGACCATCTGCTCACTGCGCTGATGGACATCTCCAAACTCGATGCCGGCTTCTGGCAGGCCGACCTCGCCGATATCGACCTGCAAAAACTGATTGCTGCGCTGTATGCCGAATTCGAACCACAGGCCACCGCCAATGGCCTGCAGCTGCGCATGGTGCAAACCAGTGCCGTGGTGCGCACCGACAGGCATTTGCTCGAACGCGTGCTGCGCAATTTTATCGGCAATGCGATCCGCTACACAAAATCCGGCCGAATCCTGATCGGCTGCCGCCACCACGATGGCGCCCTGCGGATCGACGTGATCGACACCGGCATCGGCATTCCGAAGGAGAAGTGGGCCTCGATCTTCGAGGAGTTCCATCAGCTGGGCAACAATCCCAGAAGCAACGAGAAGGGCGTGGGTCTCGGCCTCGCCATCGTCGATCGTGTGGCAAGGTTGCTGGGCGCGCCGCTGGACGTCGATTCGCAGCCCGGGCGTGGATCGCGTTTCTCCATCCTGGTGCCGTATGGCTGTGCGGAGGCGGTGCAGAAGGAGGCGGTTGCCTTGCTGGCCGTGCCCGGGGCCGCGGATTTCGGCACATGCGAGGTTCTGGTGATCGACAACGATCCGCTGGTTCTGGAGGGCATGCAGTCGCTGCTCCATTCCTGGAATTGCCGTGTGGTACGCGCCGGCTCCACCGCCGAGGCCTTGGCAGCGGCGGTGCGCGCGCCGGATATCGTGATCGCCGACTACCATCTGGATGCCGGCGCCTATGGCACGGATACGATTGCCGCCTTGCGGGCACGCTTCGGGCCGGCCATCCCCAGCCTGCTGATGACCAGCGACACGTCCATGCGCCTGCGCGCCGAGTTGCGCGCGGCCGGCCATAGTGTTCTGACCAAGCCGCTCGCCCCCTCGCGCCTGCGCGCCGTCATGACCCACTTGCTGCAAAGATAGGCCGGCCAAGGCCTTCCCAATGGAACGTGAGCCAAGAAAATAAAAGTCTTTTGCTTCTTTTCTTCAGAAAAGAAGACTCTTCCTTAATCAATTGATTTCAAACTATTTCTTCCGGCATCACGCCGTTTTGACCGCCCTGCGGGCCGCTGCAAGTGTAACGAAATGTTGCGCTGTATGCGGTGTCCTGCGACACTCGGCAGGCTTTCGAAAATCGTCTCCTGGCCGATCCATACGGCAGATTCGGGCCAAATCGAGCGGAGTCATTATCCTGCATGCTTGTTCTGAACAGCCGCCGCCTGATTTACGTACATCTTAATAAATGCGCCGGAACCGCCGTGGAGGTGTCACTCGCACCTCTCGTCCAATGGAACGACATTCTGCTGGGAAGCACCGAGCAGGGCGAAAACCTGCAACCGATCTATCAATCCATGTTCGGTTTGCACAAGCATAGTTCGGCCGCCGAAATCCAAAAGGTGATAGGCGACGTCTGGTGGCAATATAACAGCTTCGCAACGGTTCGTTCCCCGTATGAGCGTACTGCGTCGCTGTATGGATATGTCGCTTCTCTCATCGAGGATAAGCTGGCCGGTGCCGGATTTCCGCTATCGGGCAATATCCAGCAGGTGCGCGCCTGGCGCCAGGCCAATGCTGGCCGGCTGGGGGCTGAATGGAGCTTTCCGGCGGCGATCGCCTATCTGGAATCCCGCAATACTCAGCGGCCATTTTCAGAATTTCTCCGCAACGAGACATTGATGGTTGCCGAGCCGGCTTTTGGCACCCAGGTTGCAAAATTATCGATCCGTTCCAAACCAGGTCTCGCCATAACGGAATTCATCAAGACCGAGGAGCTGAAGGCCGGCTGGGAGCCATTTCTTAACCGCAACAATATACCGCGCCTGCCCTTGCGCTCGGCAAACGAGACACCTGCGCGGTTCAGGAAGAGTTTTTTGGCTCTCACCTCCGACCCCGCCGACCAGAAACTGATCGAGTCGCGTTTTGAAGTCGATTTCGAAACTTTCCGCTACCGGCGCTTGCCCAATTGAAACGCGGTCCCGCGGCGGAGTTACTAACAATTTTAACCACGAAGGTGGCAGGGCGCGAAGCACTCACAACGAAAACGGGGCTTCGTGGAACGCTCGGTGCCTCTCTGCCCTGACGGCAGGATATTTTTATTCGATCTAGCACCACCAAAGGGACTTACCAAAACGGCCGTAGGATGGGCTGCCCCGCGGCCCACCGCGTGCACCGCACAGCTAAGCGGAGATAAGCGCGAGCACCAAAAATTTTGTTTCTAAATCGTACTTCGCCGGCAAAAGCGGCGCCCGGGTATGCACAGCCGGCCGATCCGAACGGGCCATGTATCTCGATGTATCTCTTGTATCTCCATGTATCTGGCGTGTGAAATGATCGTAATGCGGTCTTGCTGCGTTTAATTCAGCTTGTGCTGGGTTTGCGTCCGGAATAACTGTGGTATCAAGCCCGCAATAAATTCGCGGCGTTTTACTTCCTCCATTTCCGCCCTGCCGCCGCAAGCTCGATCGCCGCGATCGGCCCCGATATACTGAAAAGGTGAAACTAACCATGTCGTTCCGCTTTCTTGGCTCGTCTTGTATGGCGCTCCTGATGGTTGCAGCACCGGCGATAACGGTGCCCCTCTCCTCGGCGCAGGCGCAGATCGGCATTGGTATCGGCGTCGGCGTCGGCCTCGATATAGGCTTCCATGTCGCGCTCGCCCCGCCTGCTTTGCCTGTCTATGTGCAGCCACCTTTGCCGGCCATTGGCTATCTGTGGGTGCCAGGCTACTGGCATTATGGCGAATTCGGCTATTACTGGGTGCCGGGCACCTGGGTGCAACCGCCGCAGCCCGGCCTCCTCTGGACACCTGGCTACTGGGGATATCAGGGCGGCTTCTACGGGTTCCATGCCGGCTATTGGGGCGCCCATGTAGGCTTTTACGGCGGTATCAATTATGGTTTCGGCTACACCGGCTCCGGCTTCTACGGCGGCGGCTGGCGCGGCGGCGTGTTCGCCTACAATTCCGCCTACAACAATTTCGGCGGCGTTCACGTAACAAACGTGTATAACAAGACTGTTGTGGTGAACAACACGACAATCAACCGCGTCAGCTATAACGGCCCGGGGGGCGTCACTGCCCAGCCTACGCCGCAGGAACGGGCCTTTGCCGCCGAGCGGCACGTGCCGCCGACCACGGCGCAGATACAGCATGTGCAAATGGCGCGCGCCAATCCGGATTTGCGCCAATCCGTCAACCACGGCGCCCCGGCGATCGCCGCCACGGCCCGGCCTGGCGAGTTCAAGGGGCCTGGTGTTGTGGCCGCGCACCCTGCGGCTGCCGAGGAACATCCCGCCGTGGCCCCGGCCGGTGCACATGCCGGTGCCATACCCCATGAAACGCCGGCCGAGCGCGCCGGCAAGCCTGAGCCGGCGACCAAGCCGGGCGTCGCCGCCAAACCCGAAGAAGCCGCCAAGGCCAAGCCGGCTGTGGAAGGCAAGCCTGAAGAAGCCGCCAAAGCCAAGACGGCGCACGAAGCCAAGCCTGAGGAGGCGGCAAAAGCCGAGCACGCGGCCACGCCAAAACTTGCGCACCCGAGTGCCGCTCCCCACGCCGTGCCACATCATGCGGCC